>Ga0208717_1000114_pt1 | contig 42508 bp, 42 predicted proteins | sample NGESurF53shallow_FD_184489 | JGI IMG/M metagenome (GOLD analysis project Ga0208717, IMG submission 184489) | Arctic peat soil microbial communities from Barrow, Alaska - NGEE Surface sample F53-3 shallow (SPAdes) | ecosystem: Environmental > Terrestrial > Soil > Wetlands > Peat ... | reverse complement strand
GGTCGGGCTACGCCCTCCCTGCGTTCAAAGACAACCGCGGCGAAACACAACCGGCAGCGATTCCACTTACCCGACGCCAATCTCTGTCCAGACGATCCCGGCCACCGCTTAATCCCCTTCATTGCGGGGCTGTCGAATAGACCCCCGTCAAGCGCAAGGGCAACCCCGAAGCGCTGGTCTTAATCCCCTTCATTGCGGGGCTGTCGAATAGACAGCTGGCCGAGGCCGCCTGATGTCCCGCTACGAGTCTTAATCCCCTTCATTGCGGGGCTGTCGAATAGACTCCCCCTCACCGAAATCCTCGCCGACCAGATCGGGTCTTAATCCCCTTCATTGCGGGGCTGTCGAATAGACCGCGGGCTCGCTTCGTGCTCACGCTGGAGCGGTGTCTTAATCCCCTTCATTGCGGGGCTGTCGAATAGACCTGGTGGCGGCGACATATCCAGCAAGTTGTACAAGTCTTAATCCCCTTCATTGCGGGGCTGTCGAATAGACCACCAGCGCACGTTCCATCTCAAGGTGGACCGCGGTCTTAATCCCCTTCATTGCGGGGCTGTCGAATAGACGGCGTCCTGTGGCGACGTGGGGCCGACGTTCACGTCTTAATCCCCTTCATTGCGGGGCTGTCGAATAGACCGGGCGCGCGACCAACATCTTCGCGGCGCAGCAGTCTTAATCCCCTTCATTGCGGGGCTGTCGAATAGACGCCTCGCCAAGAACGCGGTGATCCGCAAGATCAAGTCTTAATCCCCTTCATTGCGGGGCTGTCGAATAGACCGGCACGTTCGACCAAGCCGCGATGCAATCCAAGGTCTTAATCCCCTTCATTGCGGGGCTGTCGAATAGACGCTTGGATCGAAAAAACCTCGTTCTGTCAAGGGCTTGGCGGCCGGGTTGCGAGCTTCCGTCCGTGGCGGCCGAGATGACGGCGCGGGCGGTCGATGCGTTGGCAAATTCCTTTACGATTTCAAAGAGCACGGGCGCCGATGGTGCCAAGGTGACGCATGCGGCCAAGGCGCCCCCGGCGTCGCCCGTCGCGCGCCATGGCTGGAGCGCCCCGAGAGCATCGGTTCGTCAGGGGGCGGTTGTCAACGCGGGCTTGCGTCGCCTTGGGCCGGCGAGGCGGCCCAGAGGGTTCCAGTGGATGCCGGCCGGCGCGGGCGGCGCTTCGCGGCTCGGCGCCGCTTTCGTGACCTGGCCGGAAATCCGATAGAGCCGAACGTCGTCGGCTTTCGGGTCCACGATGCGGGCGGCCTGGGCCAGGAACGCGGCCGGCTTGAACCGCGGGTCCGTCGCCACAAACACCGACCATTGCAGCCGCGCGCCGTGGTCCTTCACCAGGCGGTAGAGCCGCCGCCACCGGCGCGGGCAGGCGATGTCGTAGGCGATGATCCAGGTCACGGCTCGATCTCCTCGGCGCAGTCGCGCACCAGCCGCTCGAAACGACGAAACGCGGCGGCGAAGCGCTTGGCCACCGCCGGCTCGGCGTGGCCAAAGGCCAAGGCGCAGCGGTGGGCCAGGCCGCCGGTCCCGGTGCTGTCGCCGGGTCCGCCGGGGCGGCGCCGGCGCGACTCGCGGTCCATCTGCTCCACGGCCTGCGAAAGCAGGATGGGCGAGACCACATGGGCCAGCCGCTCCACCACGTTGGGCTTGTCGCTGGAAAAGCCGAAGTGGCCGAGGAAGAGCGGCTGGCTCCTCAGGCGCTCCACCGACCAGGAATGCAGGCACTCCTGAAGGTGGCTCCAGACCCGTCGGCTCGGCCCTTGCCGGCCAAGGGATTTCAGGGTGGCGCGCACGGCTAGGCGGGTGTCGCCGGCGGCGAGGAGCCGGCCGACGGCCTCGCCCATCTTGTGGTGAGTCCGCAAGGCCGCCATCAACGAGCGCCGCAGCTCGGCGTCGGTCCAGTCCTCAAGGCGGGCGGCCCAATCCGGGTGAAGGCAGGCGTCCTCGATCAGGGCGCCGAACGCCCTGGCCGGCGGACGGGCGGGAAGAAAGTAGGCTGAGCCCTTGCCGCCGCGCACGAAGCTGATTGGCACCGCGTGGGCGGCGCAGGCCAGCAGAGCGTCGCCCGACCAATCGACCCGTCCCCAACAACAGATGCGGCGCAGGCGCGGCAGGGGAGCGAGCGACAGGCGATCCGCCTCGCGCGCCACCTCAAGGGCCACACCGTAGAGGCCCACGCGTAGGGGTTGGGCTCGCCCGTCGAGGTAGAGGACCTGATTCACGGCTCGCCCTCGTCGCCAGGGCCAGATTCGGGCGCCGCCTCGCGATCGAGGCTTCGCGCCACTGTCCTCGCCGATTGACCCAGCCAGCGCGCCCAGAGGGGCAGCCGCTCGGCCAGCGCGTCGTAGAATGCGGAGCGTCCCGCCTTGCCGAGCAGGCAGGCGCCGTCGGGATCGCCGGTGAAGTGTTCGCGGCGCAGGATCCGCTCGCGGAACAGGGCCTCGACCCACAGATCGATCCGCGGGCGCAGAGGCTCCACGAGGTCGCAAGCCAGGCTCTCGCGGCCGAAACTTGGGGCATGCAGAAAGCCGATCATCGGGTCCAAACCGTGGCGCTGCGCCTGGGCGCCGGCTTCGAAGGTGGCGATGGTGTAGGCCAGCGACAGAGCGGCGTTGACCGGATCGCGCGGCGGCCGTCGGTTTCGGCCGGTGAAGTTCAGGGAAGGCGCGAAGGCGTGGGCCAGCGCGCTCCAATAGAGCCGGGCCGCCGCCCCTTCGTGACCACGCAGAACGTCGAGGCTCGCCGCCGCCGCGAGCGCCGGGGCGGAGTCCCTCGTGGCGCGGTCGAAAATCATCGCGTCCTTGCGCATCGCCCCGCGCAGAGCGGCCAGCCGTGTCAGAGCGCGCGACTGCGCGGCCAGCTTGGCGACGACGGTCGGCGCCGCCCAGGCGACGGCGCGGGTCGCGTCGCAGGCGATCAGGCTCTGGGCCAAGCGCCGCCGCACGTCATTGGGCGGCTGTCCATGGAACCGGGCTGTCGGCGCGCCCCGCCGCCCCGACAGCAGCAGCAAGCCCACGCCCCGGTCCCACAGGCCCGACAACAGGCCGGTGTCGATCGTCGCCGCGCCTCGGACGATGATCCGCTCGATCTGGCCGAGCGGCAGGGTGTAGTTTTCCGCGCCGACCCGTACGCGCAACGCGCCGCCGTCGAGCGACAGGCGGGCGTCCTTGCGGTCGATGAACAGGGCGGTCACGGTTCACCCCAGGAACAGCACGGCTCGCGGCGGCGCCGGCGGATGGGCGTGTCCCAGGTTGAACACCGTCGGCGTGGCGGAAAGATCGACCACCATCCAGGCGTCGGTTTCAGCTTGGCAGATCTTGTCTAGGCCTCCGCACAGGGCCGCCCGCTCGCCCGCCGTCACCCAGCATTCATGGACCGATTTCTGGCCGCCGGAGGCGTAGGCGGTGCACAGTTTCAAGGCCCGCTTCAGGCGGCGGGCCGAGCTGATGTCATAGGCGGCGAGGACGAGGCGGCGGTGGGGCATGGCAGGGCTCGCGGGACGAGGTTCCAGGGAGCCTCCGATGCGCCCGCGAAGCCCGCGCTTCCAGAGCCACAAGCTTGTGGGCCGCCGAAACCCCCCGGCCCGCGTGGATCGACCTCAGGCCGCCGCCGGCGCCGGCTTCACTTCGTCGGCGACACGCTGGCCGATGTCTCGTTCGGCGAGGGCCAGTTCATAGGCGGTCTGCAGGTTGAGCCAGAACCTGGGGCTGTTGCCGATGAAGCGTCCGAGCCTGAGCGCGGACTCCGGGGAGATTCCGCGTTTGCCATTCAGGATGTCGGTAACGCGGCCCGACGGAACCTTCAGTTCCAGAGCCAGACGGTTGGCGGAAAGACCGCGCGCCGCCAGTTCCCGCCCAAGGATTTTGCCGGGATGCACGGGGATCATGTCGTCTCCTTGTTCAATGATAGTCCACGATTTCCACCCCCCAGGCGTCGCCGTCGGCGAAGCGGAAACAAAGCCGCCAAGGTCCATTGATCGTCATCGCCCATTGCTCTCTTCGCGCCCCCTTCAGCTTGTGCAGCCCGATCGATTTGAGTGGGCTGAGATCGCCGAGCGAGGTCGCGGCGTCGAGCGCCGCGAGAAGGTTCGTGGCGGCCTCTTCGTCCAGGCCCCGGAACCGACTCTTGCCATCGTCGGCAAATCGCTGGGTCGAGGCGTTGGCCCAGGACTTGATCATACGGATACCATACTATGCTGGGCATAGAACGTCAAAGCGGGCTGCTTGGAAACGTCGCCATGGGAGCGAGGCCCATGGCGGGGACAATATGGTCGTCGATCCAGGCGAAGGCCTCTCCGACGGCCTCGCGGCCGATGGCGCGATAGCCGTGGGCGAGGATCGAATGGTTGCGGGCGGAAAGCCATGGCGGGCCGCGCTCGCCAGCGTCGAGAAAGGACGCCGCCAGGGGATCGGAGGGGTCGCGACGGCGCAAGAGGCGCATGGTCCGGGCCAGGCCGATGTTGAACGCTTCCGCGCCCGACTTGGCGTCGGTGTGAGAATCCACGCCCTCGCGAATGTCGGCTGGGCAATCTTCGGCGGCCAGTTGGCCGGACCTGAGGCCGTAGCGAAGGAAGAGCCGGGTCTGGGCGCAGGCCTCGACGCAGCGGTAGAGTCTGGCCAGGGCGTCGTCGAAGCGGCCCTGCGCGTATCGGCGGCGGGCGTTTTCCAGCAGGTCCTGGCAGAGGGCGACGGAGGGATTGTCCTTGCCCTTGGCCAGTTCGGCCAGAATGGCCGCCCGCCCGTCCGCCCCAACCCGGGTCGCCCAGTCGCTCGCGGCCGCCTTATCCAGGATTTTCCACGCCGCCTTGTGGTCGAACCGATCCCACGCCGCCATGCAGCGCGCCCAATCGCGGCACGCGTCCAGCCGGCCGGCGAGCCTGCCGACCTCCAGTCTCTCATCGTGGACCCGGCGCCGTAGGCCCTCGATCAGATGCTCGGCGGCGGCGTAGTCGCCATGAGCGGCGACCCGCAAGGCGATCGCCAGTTCCGTTTCCAGCGCGATCAGGCGGGTGTCGATATTCTGAATGACTTCGGTGCCCGAGGCGACTTGGCGCAAGTCGGCGCGCAGGCCGGTGGTCAACTGCGTCTGATGCCCGCGTTGGAAGGCGGCCATGAGGAGGGCGGTGGACATGCCCTTGGTGCCGCCGGTGTAGTTGGCGACGATCCGATGGCCAGGATGAGTTCGCACTGCGCCGTCCAGAGCCGCGCCGATTCTGGCGAAGCCGACCGCCAGGTTGTCGGCCGGAATCGTGACGATTCTGGCGAAGCGGCCGGGAGGCCCGGCCTTGAAGGCGGCCGCCAACCGTCGCGCCTCGTCGAGGGACGAAGCCTGGCCGCCGGCGCCGTCGGAAGCGATGAGCAGCAGTTGGGCGGGATGGTTGTCGCTGATCGCCACTTCCAAAGGCTGGCGCGATCCACCGACGGTGAGGGCGAGGATGACCGGCGGTTCGGCCGCGGCGCTCATGCCTTGCTCCAGCCTTGGACGCTCACGGAATCGATTTCTCCGTCGAAGTCCAGGTCCATCCTGGCGTCGTTGACGCCTACGTTCCTGGCGACGACCGCTTCGCCCTGATCGGGGTGCTTGACCCGTTCGCCCTTCCTGAACTTGAAGGTCCCCGCCAAAGCGCCCGTAGCCTCGATCTGGGCCGTCACGAACGGCCGCCCCGCGGCAGGCCGAGCGCCCGTGGAAGGGTCCGCGGTTCTAGCGAGATCGGCAAGGTCCGCGCGGATCGCGCCCTCTGGCCCCTTTCCCGGCAGGGCCAGGATCAGCCAGCCGAAGGGTGCGTAGAGGCCGTCCGCGACCTGGACGGCGGTCCGCGTGCCGCCTTCGTCGATCAGGCGCGCCGGATTTTCCACTCGTGTCTGCCTGCTGAAGGTCTTGATCTTCAGGCCGTGCCGTTCGCCGCCCACCTTCACCGCCTTGGACTCGAACTGGGCGTAGCGGCCGACGCGCAGCAGGACGAGGCCGGCGGCGGCAAGTTGATCGGCGAGGCTCGACTCGCCTTTCAGGCCGAAGGCGGCGAGCAGGCGGTCGAGGGCCTGGCCGGCGGCGTCGCCGTAGAACCGTCCGCGCTCGTAGAGCCACAGATCGGCGTGGAAGCGGTTGGCCGCGCCCCACAGCGCCGAGGCGTCGATGACGGTCTTTGGAACGATGCGCTTTCCGCGGCGGACTCCCTGGCGGCCCCGCGCCTCCGTCTCCTGCGCGGAAATCACGTCGATGTCGATGGTCAAAGGTTCCACCGGTTCGCCGTCGGCGAGACTCTCCAGCCGCTCGACGTGCATCTGGATGCCGCCCGTCTCGCCGAAGTTCAACGCCGGCCGATCCTTGTCCAGCTTGCCGAGCGTGGCGCGGTCGAAGCGCGTCCGGCCGGCGGGGATGGCCGCGTCGGCGAGGGCCAGATCGCGAAACGGGTCCTGTTCGAGGGTTGCTCCGTCCATCTCGAGAGCCGTCCGGTTGAGCGCCTCGTGGGCGCGCTTGGTGCGCGTTCCATCGATCGCCCGCGCGATCTCGCGCCCTTGGCCCTCGTTCACGTGCGCGGCGATCCAGGCGGTGCGCAAGGCGCCCTTGAGGCTGGAGCCGGGCAGGATCGGACACTCGCCGCCGCGGATCATCGGCCGCACGCCGCCCTTGCCCAAGGACTGGCCGTCCAAGACCCGTTCCAGATCGCGGCGGCTATCGGCCGAGACGAGAATGCCGACCTCCGAAGCATTCGCCTCGCCGCCGGCCAGCCTGGCCAGATGCTTCTGCGCGCCGACGTAATCGCCGCCTTTGAGCAGCTTTCGATACTGTTCGCGCTCCGCCTCGCTCGCGCGGGCAAGGGCGCCGAAGGGGTTGAAACGCTTCAGACGGTCGCCGTCGAGGCGGAAGGATTCCGGGCTCAGCTCCTCGCCCGTGCCGATATGGACCGGGGTCAGCGGCCAGGCGCGCAGGGTGAAGCGCTCACGCATCGGGCGCTTCCATGAAGGGGATCGCTATATGGAAGGCGTTGTGGCCGATCTCGGGGCGGGTCGGATGCACGCCGGTCAGCCATTCGCCGAACCGCCCCTCGCCGGCCCGCGCGAATGTCGAGCCGGGTCGCGTCAGTAGGATCGGCCGCTTGAACGGCGAGGCGCCTTCGCCAACGGTCAGCTGCGGCCCCGCCTTGCCGAAATACGGCTCGATCCGGCACAGCACCTCGGCCATGCTGGCGGTGCGGGTTCCGCGCGACAGCGAGAGCTGGCGCGTCGCGCCCGGCAGGTGCGCTAACTCCGCGTCCTCGACGACCTCGGACAGCGAGAACCGTCCGCGGCCGAGGCTGGCCGATTTGCCAAAGCCGTTCTCGCCCACCCAGGCCAGGAGCGCGCTCACCCGATCACGCCCGCCGGCCGGCGCTTCGACGTAGAGATCGCGCTCCGCCGCTCCCTCGCGCGTCCAGACTTCCTCAATGAAGTAGAGGCCGCCGTCGTCCCGCGCCCGCCCGGTGTGGCGATCGACGCTGTTGCGCGCCTTGCGACGGCGCTTGTCGGCCGCGTCGGAAAGATCATCCTTGCCCAGCGAGCGCTCGCCCAGGTCGGAGCGCGCGCTCAGGAACGCCGCGCGCGACATCAAGGGCTTCTTGTTCAGCCTCTTGCGTTCGGAAGCCTTCTCGTTCGCGACGGCCATTCTGTCCGGCGTCGCGGCTTCCGGCGCCGAGAACCCACCCGTCGTTGAACGGAGCAAAGGGCGCGGCAGGCAACCGGCCGGGAAGGCGTCCGACACGCCCCAGAGTTCGTCCGGTCGCGCCAGCCAGTCCACCAGCGCCGCTTCGCCCTCCCGCTCACGCAACGCCCAGCAGAGCTGGCCGAAGATCATCCCCGAGGCGAGGGTCGAGACGATCGGCCCCTCCAGGCGGAGGCGGGCGCGGAAGAGCGCCACGCTCAGGCCGCCTCGCGGGCCGGAGCGCAGGCGTCCTCGACGATGGCCAGGATCTGTGGCGGCGGCGCTTTGGGATCGAAGCGGTTCGCCCGGAAGACGTTGTCCAAGGCGTGTTCGCTCCCGTCCAGGCCGTTCAGCTTCAGGTCCTTGAACACCACTTGGCCATAGCCGCGCGAACCGGAGCCCCCCAAGGCGTCCTGTTCGATCAGGCCGAGCGCCTGGATGAACCAGGCCAGGCACTGTCGGTCCCGCGCCCCGCCGTCGCCCTCGGTGCTCCACATCCGATAGCCGATCTCGACCTCGAACCGCGCCCCGGCCGGGACGCGTTCGGATTGCCGCAGGCCGCCGTCGAGCGCCTTTCCGGCAATGCGGTCAATAGAGACTTCGGTCTTGTCCTCGGTTAGGAGCCGGCCTTGCTCATCCATGCGCTTGCGCCAGGCGCGTTCAAGCGGCGCGTCGCGAACCATCAGTCGCGTTGGCCCGCCCGACCAAGCCTCTCTCGACGCGGCCGTGCCGAAGAGGCGAAGGATGACATCGCCGCCGTCTCGCCGCGCCTTGGCGTCGGCGTCGTCGAAACCGAAGGCCCGTCCGTCTTCGCGGACGGTGTTGAACGCCCATTCCAGCAGGAAGCGCGCCTTGCCCTTGAGGCTGGAGCCGGGGATGTAGGGCTCCAGGGTGTGAGGGTGCTTGATCACCGGATTGTCCATCCCGCCGATCTCGATGGCGTCCTTTCCGGCCCCGATGTGCAGGCCGGTCTTGACCTCAAGGACCGAGGTGAGGGTCACGCGGTCGATGTAGCGAAGATCAGTCATGTTTTCTCTCGCTTTCCTTGGCGTAGACCTTGTGGAAGGCCACAACCGTCTCGAAGTGCTTGTGAAAGGCGGCGAAGTCGGCGCGCGTTGCCACCGTGTTGGCGTGCCTCACCATGAAGCGCACCAGGGGCAGATTCTTCTGGTCTCGGCCGCCGGCGTAGGCCGCCGAGGCTTTCAGGAATGCCATCTGAGCCTGGATTTCACCGTCGGTGATCGCCTTGCGATCGTCCATGTCGAGCCGCCGCTTGATGCCCGAGACCTGGCCGAAGAACCGGCGAAGCTGGGTGGTCGGAATATCTTCCAGCTGTTTGGCCGCCTTCTGAGCCTCGGCGTCGAGCAGCGTCGGTAGGATCTTCGCCTCGCCGTCGAAATAGCTGGCGCGGTCGATTGATGTCAGCGCCTCTCGCACGGCGTGGATTCCACCCTGGGCCGGCGAGGCCCCGGAATGGCCGCCTCGGTTCTGGTATTGAGGATTCATGCCGCGAAATCTCCTTATCGATTGCGGTAGAGGGCGATGGTGAGGGCGACACGGGCGTAGGGCGGAGCCCCGCCGTCGGCGAGGCGGTCATCGACGCCCATCAGGCGCATAAGACGTTCACGGACGGTCTGGTTGCCGTCCATAGGGCCGCCCCTGGGCAGAGAGCGGAACAGGGTGTAGCCGAGCTTGGCGCGCCAGTCGGCGCAGGCCGGATCGGTCCTGGCGCGGGTCCGGCGATCGTCCAGGGCCAGGAGACGGTAGAGAAGCGCGGTTGAGACGACGCCATTCTCGATGAGGCCATTCAGCTCCTCGGCCTCATCCAGGGCGGTCGACCACTCTTTCCAGGTCATCGGCCGGTCGGTCGCGCCGATGGCGCAGACTCTGTCCTTGCCGTCCGCGGTTTTGGCCGCTTCCAGCCGCGCCTCCGCCTCCCTGGCGGCCAGTGAAATCGGCGTTTTGGGATCGAAGAGGGCGACGCCGGCCGACAAGGTGAGGCCAGGATTGTGACCGGCGAAGGCGCCGAACCGCTCGCGCAGATCGGCGGAGAAGTCCAGGACGTCGAACCATGGCCCCAGCACCATCATGTCGTCGCCGCCGGCGTAGACGGTGTAGACGTGCGGATAGCTCTCGCGCAGGAAGTCCGGCAGCCAGCCGGTGAAGAAGGCGTCCATTAGGCGCGACAGGGCGGCCGCGCGCGAGAGACTGCGGCGCGTCCCCAGCCCCAAGCTGAACACCGTCCCCAGATTGTCCACGTCGGCCTTCAGAAGGGCCAGCATCGGCCGGCCGACCGTCCGGCCGTCCACCTCGCGGCGGGAATAGGCGGCCAGTTCGGCGAAGGTGATGAGGTCGCCCTCCCTGGGTTCTTCTTCGTCCGGCGATTCCCCGCGCGGGCCCTTATCAGGCGCGGATCGGCCAGACTTTCCGCGCCGTGCCGGGGCGTGTAGGCCTCGAAGAAGCGGTCGGCGGCGGGCTTGCCCTTGGCCATGCCCACGCCGCGCTTGCGAAATCCCAACGCCGCCGGCGCGGCGTCCGTTTCGCGCAGGATCGCCACGTCCAGGCCGAAGATCCGGTCGGCGTCGTGAGTCTTGTCGCCGAACGCGACGGCGTCGGCCTTGGTCAGCCGCCGGCCAAGGCGTGTCTCCGCCTCACACGCCAGGCAGCGCGCCCTTTCGTCCGTCGCATCGCGCGCCGTCGCCGGGCGAACGCCGCACGATTCGCAGATTGCCAGATCACGGTCGAACGGCAGGTCGACCACGCCCAGCGCCTGGGTGGCGAGTGGGAGCAGCTTGGCGGCCTCGGCCGCCGCGCCCATTTGGGCATGGACCTTGGGCAGGTCCTCGATCAGGTCGCGGGCCGACACCGGCCCGGTCAGGGCCAGATTGAGGACCAGATCGCCAACGTACTCATCGACCGTCCAGGCGTCGATCTCGCCACGCAGATCCTGGACGATCCGCTCCGCCTCGCCCGCCGTCGCTTCGGGAACCAGGATCAGGAAACGCCCGCCGGCCATCTGGATGACGTTGAAGGCGGTGAGGCCGAAAGCGGCGCAGGCGCGGCGCGCCGCCGCCTCGCCGATAAGCTGCATGCGGAAGGATCGTCCGCGCAGCAGGCGCGCGAGGCCCTTCACCCCCTCGCTCTTCAGGCGAAACAGGCTCGCCTGGATGCCGGAAAGATCGCCGGTCAGCAGCCGGAACTTGGGCCGATCGCGGTCCCTGACGGCCGCTTCGTCTTTCAGGTCGCCCGCCTCGGCGTGATGGGTGCGCAGGCAGGCCGCCACCGCGGCGGCGACCCGGCCGTGGTCGTGCAGCGAGACGTCCGGATCGTCGATGGTCGAGGACGGGATCGACCAGCAGAACCGCTCGGTGAGAGCGATCAGGCCCTCGACATAAGCCTCCGCGCTTCCCTGCGTGAAGTTGGCCAGCTCGGCATAGGCCGCCTTGAACGCGCCCCACAGCGCCTGGTAGTCGCCGACCACCGCTTCGGCCCTGCGATCCTCGGCGAGATCAAACAGACGGCCAGGCCTTAGTTCAGCGACAGGGTAGAAACGCCATGCCTTCTGGTCGTTCTCTCGCCAGATCGTGGTCGGAGTGGCGATCAGGCGCGTGCGGCGATAGTCGTCGCGGCGTTTGGGGTCGTGCGAACTTTCCTGGTCCTCGTCGCGCTTCTTGCGCTCCATCCCCGCGGCGATGCGGTCGGCCTCCGCGACCAGCCAGGTGATTGAGCCGCCGGGAACCGCGACGCCGTCCTGCAGCGGTTTGTGGTGATAGACCGCGCAATCGCGAATCCAGCGCTTGTCGAGCGGCGCCGGTAAGGGATTGGGATCGACGCACTCGTCAAAAAAGGCGTCGGAGAAGAGGGCGTGGTAGTGAGTGTGGCGGCCCTGGAAGGAGGGCAGCACGTCGCTCATGCGGTTGCGAACCTGTTCAGGAAGCGCGGCAATCTCGCCGATCGCCCGCTGCATGAACTTGCCGATGTCATGCAGATGGGCGCCCAGGGCGACTTCGATGGCCGACGGCAGGTCTTCGCGCTCGCTCATGTCTCCCGCCAGTCGATGTTCTGAGGCGCGACGGTTAGACGATACCGGGTGTTCGGACGCCGCCCCACGCTCGCCACCAGCTTGAGATCATAAAGCGCCGGTTGGGAATGGCGCACAAGCTTGTTGAGGCGCGAGGTCCATTCCTCCAGGTGTTCCGCGTCCAGTTGCTTGGGCAACGGCGCGCCGGCGGGCCGCCATCGGCCGATCGCCTCCCGGTCGGGGGCGCGGCGCAACAGTCCGATCCCGCCCGACCGCCGGTCCCAGGCCAGGGCGGCCAGCCAGGCGAAATAGACCGGCGTCAGGGCGAGCGGCCGGCCGTTCAGCGTCGCCTCGTCGGCGGAGGGCCGTATCGTCAGCGTTGGCGGATCGAGCGCTCTTTGAGCGTCCAGCACCGCTTCAGCGAAATGTGTCGCCGCGAAGATTTCCAGCGGCAGCCGCGAGCGCAGACGTGGAAACGGGATGTCGGCCAGGCGCACCCGCGCGTCGGTCGTGTTCAGCGTCTGGCCGTCGCGACCGACCAGCATCGTCGGCGCCGCCGGGGGATAGAAGAAGTCCGGATGGCTGGCGAAGGCGTCATCGACGATGACATGTGATAGGCGATCCCCGGCGCGGGCGAACAGCGACATCGAGAGCGCCAGGAGGGCGCCTTGCGACTTGCGGCCTCCGGCGATGGAGGCGTGGACTTGGCGATCGCTCGCCGCGGTCAGTTGGCGGATCACCGCCATCGTCCGGTCGGCCGCCGCGGCGTGGGCGGCGGGGGTGTCGAGATCGTCGAGCTCCCAACGGTTGGCGTCGGCGATGATCTCCAGGCGCACCCCACCGCCGAGCGCGGCGACATCCTCGCGGCCGTAATCAAGGCCCAGGGCGCGAATCCGGCCCGCGCCGGCGTCCAAGAGGGTCTCCCTGGCCTTCCGCGCGCCCTCCCGAGTGGTGATCACCACCACCTGGTCGGGAACCCAGGGAGTCGCCTCCCTGATGCACAGCGACCACAAGGTCTCGGTGACCACCTGCGGCGACAGGCCGGTGGAGACGACCAGCACGCGACGGCGCCCCTCAGGTGCGGGCGACATGGATCTGCCCGTAGCCCAGCGTGGTGCTCTTTCCCAGATGCACGAACTGGCAGAATTCGAGATAGGGCGCGACGGCGGGAGCGTCCGCGACGTCGAGGACCAGCCGACCCGTCACGCCGCCCAGCACGATCGACCGCCGCTGCCGGGTCGAGAAGCGGCGCCGGTCCGCCCAGGCCAGATCGCGGTCAAGGATCCGCACCGACTGGGCTTGCGTCTTCAGCGACCGGAAATCGGCGCCCGCGGCGCCCCCCGCGAAGCAGGCCTGCAGCAATCCGATCCGGCGCGCCGCCGCGAAGGCCAGAGTCGGGCCGTCCAGCGTTTCGGCGCTCACCGGCTCGCCATCCCGCACGAGGCGCAGCGGTGTCAGGAAGGTCACCGCGAGCCGCTCGACTTCGGCCAGCTCTAGCGCCGGCGCGACCGGCTCGTGCGGTGCGAGGTTGCGGCCGGGACTCCAAACCGGATCGCCCGCGGCGTCCAAAACGGCCTCAAGGATCAGAGTGCTCCGCGCTCCCCCGACGCCGCCGCGGCCCGCGGCGTCCAGCGCGTGAATCACATAAGGCAGGTGGCGGGCCGCATCGCCGATCAGGGTGACCCCCAGATCGACGGGGTCGCGGGAGCGGGGGTCGTCGCGCGGCGCGGCGCGCAGGACATAGGGGTGGGGCGCGCGGTCCCCCTCGTGCGGGAGCGGCGGCTCCCCGCCCGATCGCGTCTCGAAGATGAACGGGTAGGCGCAGGAAAATTCGAGGGGGCATCCGGCGCAGGGCCGAAGGCGCATGACGCACACCGCGCGCTTGAGGGCGTAGCCGAACGCGCCCCGCCAGGCCGCCTCGGGAAAGGGTCCGGCGTCGAAGCCTTCGGGCGCCCGGTATCGAAAGGTCAGGGAAAGGATGGGAAGCATGCGCCAGTTACGCCCAACCGACCCGCGCCGTCATCCGTCGACAAGCTTGCGCGGGGTTATCGCGAACGCCGACACGCGCGCGGTGGTACGCGCGGTATGCCGGGCGCGGCCGACGCGCGTCGGAATCCTTCGCGCGACAGGCCTCGCGCGAAGGACGATCGCCGGTTAGACGGGCGCCCCCGGTTTGGGCTTCAGATCCAGTCCGCCGTTGTCCTTAGCCGGAGCTCCCGGCGCGGCCGCCGGCGGCGGAACCGGGGTCGGACCCGCGCTCGCGGCGGCGGGCGCCGGGACGCGCGGCGGGGTGATGGTCGCCGGCGGGGCCGGGCGCTGAAGCCTCAGCGAGCGGCCCTGGAAGAAGGCGCCGGTCTCCATGGCCAGTTGTTCGTGGGTGATGTCGCCGTCCACGTGGCAGGCGCCGTGCAGGCGCACCTGCTTGGCGGTGATCGAGCCGTTGACCCGGCCGCGCACCTCCACCGCCTCGGCATAGACCCCGCCGTCCACGTGGCCGCCGTCGCCGATGGTCACCCGCTCGCAGCGCACGTCGCCCTTGATGGCCCCGTCCACCTGCAGTTCGCCGCCGCCGGTGATGTTGCCTTCGATGGTCATGTCGGCGGCGACGAGGGAGGCGGCCTTCTGCGCCCGCTGGGCCGGACGCAGCGCCGGGTCGCCGCCCTGGGCCATCGGCTCGGGCTTTGGGGCGGCGGGCGGGGCGGGGGGAGGGTTATTCGGTTTGCTGAACATAGTCGCCGGCCTTTACGAAGCGCAGGGGGTTCTGGGGGCGGCCGTCCACCCACACTTCATAGTGCAGGTGATCGCCGGTGGAGCGGCCGGTCGAGCCCATGGCGGCGATCTTCTGGCCCAGGGCGACGTGTTGGCCCACGGCGACGAAGATCGCCGCGAGATGCGCATATCGGGTCTTGAAGCCGCGCCCATGGTCGATCTCGACGGTGTTGCCGTAGCCCGAGCGTACCCCGGTGAAGGCGACGACGCCAGGGGCGGTCGAACGGATCGGAGTCATGAAGGGGCCCGCGAAGTCCTGGCCGGAGTGGAAGGCCGGCTCGCCGGTGAATGGATCGGCGCGCACGCCAAAGCCGCTGCTCTCGGTGGTGTTCGAGGTGGGTCGGGCGAGCGGCAGGCCGGCCGCCGCGTCGGCCAGGCCCCGGGTGTCGGAAAGATCGGCCGCCGCCCGCTGAACGCGGCGGGCGAAGCCCTCGTCCACGTCCAGCACGGCGGCCAGGGCGCGGGGGTCCTTGGCGTCGATCAGCGGGCCGCCCACCGCATCGCCGCGCCCGGCATAGACGGCCGGGTCGAGACCGGCCAGCCGGAAGGCCAGCCGCAGGCGATCGGCGCGGTTCGCGGCGAAGGATCCGGCCGCCTCGAGCAGCCGCTCCTGATCGACCTGCACCGCCGCGATGCGCTGGGCCGGCGAGCCCCCCGCCGCATCGACCGGGTGAAGCAGGACCGGGGCCAAGGCCTGCAAGGCGCCGGGAATCCCCTGCGCCTGGGTGAGCAGCATGGCCAGGGCGGCGTGGCGCTTTTCGAGGGCGCCGGCCAGGACGACGGCGGAATTGGCCGGCGCGTCGAGCTGGGCCAGGGCGCTGTCGAGCCTCGCCTGCCGATCGGCGATCCAGCGCTCGTATTTGGCCTGGGTCTGGGCCGCGGCGCTCTCGCCCTTGTCGTGGTTGACCGCCCCGGCCAGCGTGGCGATGGCGGAGACGCCCATCCACAGAGCGCACAGCCCGACGACCGCGGCCAAGGTGAGCTGGCGCCGCGTGGTCAGCACCAGGCCGCGCACGTCGCCCCCGGAACGCACGAAGATCTGGCGTTCGGGAAACAGGCCAAAAAGTCCGTGGGCGAGGCGCTCGAGGCGTCCAGGGCTCATGAGGGTGAATTCATCCGGTGACGTTGGCGAAGGCGGCGTCTTATGCCCAGATCGGCCGGCGCGGCGCAACCCCGCCTTCAATAGGTCGCAGATTCGCGTGGCCTCGTGGCGAGGCGGCGGCAAATGTGGCGAGATCGCGGCGGGACTATACGAAGCAACGCCTGCCGGTATATCGTTCGACGACGCGTAGGGTTTCTCCGTTTTTACAATCAAATGCCTGCCCGGAGTCAGCGAATCGCCTTCGCGGCTTCGAGAACTTCGGCGACGTGCCCCGGGACCTTCACTTTTCGCCAGATGCGGCGGACCACACCTTGGCTGTCGATGAGGTAGGTGCGGCGCTCGATCCCCATGTATTTTCGCCCGTACATGCTTTTTTCCACCCACGCGCCATAGCGCGCCACCACCTCGCCGTCGTGGTCGGAGGCGAGCTGGGGCGCCAGGCCGTATTTGGCCCGGAACTTGCCGTGACTGGCCGGCGAGTCCTTGGAGACCCCCACCACGACCGCCCCGGCCGCCGCGAAATTCTTGGCCGCCGCCGTGAACGCCTGCCCCTCGGCCGTGCAGCCGGAGGTGTCGTCCTTGGGATAGAAATACAGCACGACCGTTCTGCCGCGCAGCGCGGCCAGCGAAACCCGCCCCTCGTCGCCGGGAAGGTCGAAATCGGGCGCGGGATCGCCGACGTTCAAGCCCATGTAAGTTCTCCTGATAAAAGGTACTATTCGATGGGACGCACTAGCACAATCTTGCCTCGTCGTCCGGTCTGAACCTTAAATACACCTAGAGGTCGTTGCAATTTATCCCATCGTATTATTTCTAACGGATCAGAAACAATTTGATCGTTTATCCTAATTTCTCGCGCTGATATTTTCTTTCTGGCTTCTGATTTTGATGTTACTAAGCCCGATGCGAATAGAATCTCAACCGTCGAGCGGCCAACTGGGAACGCGCGACGTGCGATATCTCGTATCGGCAGTTCCTCCGAAATATTTCCATCTTCGTAAGCCCCCTTGGCCGCGCCGGCCGCCGTCGCCGCCGCCACCGGCCCGTGCAACAGGCTCGTCGCCTCGTCGGCCAGGACCTTCTTGGCCTCGTTGATCTCCGCTCCGGCCAGGCCCTTGAGGCGGCCGATCTCGTCGAGCGGCAGATCGGTGAACAGGCGCAGGAAGCGGCCTACGTCGGCGTCCTCGGTGTTGCGCCAGAACTGCCAATAGTCGTACGCGCTTCGCAGCTCGGCGTTGAGCCACACCGCCCCGCCGACCGTCTTGCCCATCTTGGCTCCCGAGGCGGTGGTGACCAGCGGCGCGGTGACCCCGAACGCCCGGGCGCCTTCCACCCGGCGGATCAGATCGACGCCGCCGACGATATTGCCCCACTGCTCGGAACCGCCGAACTGCAGGGTGCAGCCGTGGCGGCGGTGCAATTCCAGAAAGTCGGCCGCCTGCATCAGCACATAGTTGAATTCCAGGAAGGTCAGCGGCTGTTCGTTGTCGATCCGTGTCCTGACGAATTCGAGGTTGACCATCTTGTTGATGGTGAAGTGGGTCCCGTAGTCGCGCAGGAAGTCGATGTAGCCGAGCTTTTCCAGCCAGTCGGCGTTGTTGACCCACACCGCGCCGGTGGGGCCTTCGCCGAAGGTCAGGAACGGCATGAAGGCGCGGCGGATGCCGGCCAGATTGGCCTCGATCTCCGCCTCGCCCAGCATCGGGCGGGCGCTCGTCTTGTCGGACGGATCGCCGACCTTGGTCGTCCCGCCGCCCATCAGCACTATGGGCTTGTGGCCGGTCTGCTGCAGGCGCCGTAGGGTCATGATCTGGACCAGGCTGCCGACGTGCAGGCTGGGGGCGGTGGCGTCGAAGCCTATGTAGCCGGCGATCGGGCCGGCCAGGGCGGCGGCGTCCAGGCCTTCCAGGTCGGTCGCCTGATAGACGTGGCCGCGCTCCATCAGAACGCGCACGAGGTCCGAGCGCGGTTTGAAGGCGGCGGCGGTCATGGAGAGCTAGCTAGCGGCGCGGGCCTATGGCAGTCAAGCGAGGCATGCGTGTCCTCGGCTTCATGACCGGAACCTCTCTCGACGCGGTCGATATGGCCGTGCTGGAGACCGACGGCGAGGCGATCGGCGCCTTTGGCCCGGCCGCGGAGTGCAAGCTCACCGCCCAGACCCGCGCCGTGGTCGAAGAGGCGATCGCCGCCGCCCGCGCCTGGCCGCGCGGCGAGCCTGTCCCGGGCGTCTTCGAGGCCGCCGCCGCGGCGATCGCGGAGGAACACCTGGTCGCGGCGCGAACCTTTCTTGATGAGATGGGGGAGTCGGCTGGGCGCATCGACCTGGTGGGCGTTCATGGCCAGACCGTCCTTCACGAGGCGCCGGGGGCTGGCCGGCCGGGCCGCACCGTCCAGCTCATCGACGCCCGCCGCGTCGCCGAGGGTCTGGGCCTTCCCGTCGCCTTCGACTTCCGCGCCGCCGATGTGGCGGCCGGGGGCCAGGGGGCGCCGCTGGCCCCGGTCTATCACCAGGCCCTCGCCCGTTTCTCGCGCATGGAGCCGCCGGTGGCCGTGCTCAATCTGGGCGGGGTGGGCAATGTGACCCTGATCGGCCAGGGCGACGTTCTCGAAGCCTTCGACACCGGGCCGGCCAACGGCATGATCGACCTCTTCGTTCAATCGAGAAGCGAGGCGCGCCGCGACGAGAACGGCGCCCTGGCGCGCTCGGGGCGGATCGACGAGAGGGTCCTCGCCGCCTATCTCGATCATTCCCATTTCAGGGCGACCGGACCGAAGTCCCTGGACCGGTTTGACTTTTCCCTGGAGCCCGTGGCCGATCTCTCCCTGGAGGACGGCGCCGCGACCCTCACCGCCTTCGCCGCCGAAGCGGTGGCGCTGGGCCTTTGCGCCTGCTCGCAAAGCCCCAGGCGGGTGATCGTGTGCGGCGGCGGGCGGCACAATCCGGCCCTCATGCACGCCATCCGCAAGCGCCTGGAGGTGCCGGTCTCGGCCGCCGAATGGGTGGGCTGGCGCGGCGATTCCATCGAGGCCGAGGCCTTCGCCTATCTGGCCGTTCGCACCTTCACCGGCCTGCCGATCTCCTTCCCCGCCACCACCGGCGTCCCCGAACCCCTGCCGGGGGGCCGCATCGTCCGGCCGTAGAAAATACGGAGCGCGGGCGGCCCGCCCGCTCTTGCTATTGCCCCGCTCTTCCTATTGGGTTGTGTCGCGGGCGAGACGCCCGCGCTCCGATCAACTCTACGCCGGCTCCGCCGCCAGTCGCTTGTCGAGATACGCCCCGACGCGCGTCTCCACCTCGATGAGATTGTCGCTCCAGAAATGGCCGCCGCCCTCCACCAGCTCGTAGTCGATGACGATGCCCTTCTGGGTGCGCAGCTTGGCCACCACCTTTTCGACTTCCGCGAACGGCACCACGGTGTCGGCCGAGCCGTGCAGGATGAGACCGGAGGCCGGGCAGGGGGCCAGGAAGCTGAAATCGTACATGTTGGTGGGCGGCGAAACGGAGATGAAGCCGTCGGTTTCCGGTCGCCGCATCAGCAACTGCATGCCCACCCAGGCCCCGAAGTCGAAGCCGGCCACCCAGAACTGCGAGGCGGCCGGGTTGGTCGATTGCAGCCAGTCGAGCGCCGTCGCCGCGTCGGCCAGCTCGCCGATGCCGGAGTCGAACTCGCCCTGGCTGCGCCCGACGCCGCGGAAATTGAACCGCAGCACATTGAAGCCGCGCTTCATAAAAAGGTGAAAGAGCTGGACGGCGACCGGATTGTTCATATGGCCGCCGCCGCGCGGATGGGGCGAGAGGATAAGCGCGATGGGCGCGGTGTCGTCCTTGCGCGGAGAATAGCGCCCCTCGATGCGTCCGGCGCCGCCGGTCAGAACCAGATCGGGCATGAATGTCTCCTCCAGGCGCGGGGTGGCCGCCCTAATACTTGACTACCGCGCTTGGTTTTCCTAACTAGCCCCTGAGGGCCGGACCCGGCCCCTCGCGAGGCGGCGGCTTGTAGCAAGAAGCGGGCGCGAATTGCGAGAAAATAGCGACGGACGCGCCAATGCACCTCAGCACCCGGGGACGATACGCGGTGATGGCCATGACCGAACTGGCCGGACGCGAGGGCGCGCGCGCCGTCACCCTGGCCTCGATCGCCGAGCGCCAGCAGATCTCCCGTCCCTATCTTGAACAGCTCTTCGCCCACCTGCGACGCCGCGGCCTCGTCGAATCGGTGCGCGGTCCGGGCGGCGGCTATCGGCTGGCCCGGCCCGCCGATCAGACCAGCATCGCCGATGTGGTGATCGCGGTGGACGAGTCCCTGCGGGCCACCCGCTGCGCGGGCGCCGGGGTCGGCTGCCTGAGGGGCGGGGCGCGCTGCCTGACACACGATCTTTGGGACGAAACCGGCCGGCGCATTCACGACTATCTGGCGGCCGTCTCCCTGGCCGATGTTCTGGCCGGACGCCTGCGGCCGGGCGAAGCGCCGGAGGGGGCGAGGGCCGCATGAATCCGCCCATCTATCTCGACTACAACGCCACCGCCAAGGTGAGGCCGCTGGCCGCCGACGCGGTGGCCCGCGCCCTCGCTTTGGGCGGCAATCCCTCGTCGGTCCACGCCGCCGGCCGCGCCGCCCGCGCGATCGTGGAAAACGCGCGCGCCGAAGTCGCTTCGCTGGTCGGGGCCTCGCCCGCCACCGTCACCTTCGTCAGCGGCGGCACGGAAGCCGACGCCCTGGCCATGGAGAGCGCTCTGGCCGCCGGTTTCGAGCGGATCATCGTCGGGGCCACCGAACATGAGGCGGTGCGCGAGACCGCCGCCGCCTCGGGCGCCACGGTCGAGGTGTGGCCGGTGGACGGAGACGGTCTCGTCGATCTCGGCTGGCTCGAGGCGCGACTGGCCGCCGGCCCCCGCGCTCTGGTCTGCCTGATGCTCGCCAACAACGAGACCGGCGCCATCCAGCCCGTGGCGGAGACCGCCGCCCTGGTGCGCGCCGCCGGCGGCTGGCTGCACATCGACGCCGTCCAGGCCGCCGGCAAGATCGCGGTGGATTTCGCGGCGCTCGGCGCCGATACGATGGCTCTTTCGGCCCACAAGCTGGGCGGCCCGCAGGGCGTCGGCGCCCTCGTCGCCGGCCCACGCGCCAGCCTCACGCGACAACTGCACGGCGGCGGCCAGGAGCGCGGTCTGAGGTCCGGCACGGAAAACGTCGCCGGCGCCGCCGGCTTCGGCGTCGCGGCGCGCGCCGCTCTCGCCGACCTTCCCGCGCTCGCCGCCCAGAGCGCCTGGCGAGACGCCCTGGCGGCGCGCGTGGAGGAAGCCGGCGCCGTCGTGCTGGCCGCCGCCGCCCGCCGCCTGCCTCAAACTCTTTGCTTCGCCACCGAAGGCTTCGCCGCCGAGACCCAGGTCATGGCGCTGGATCTGGCCGGTGTGATGGTCAGCGCCGGCGCGGCCTGTTCGTCCGGCAAGGTCAAGGCGAGCGGCGTCGTCCAGGCCATGGGCCGCCCCGATCTCGCCCCCTGCGCCATCCGAGTGAGCGGCGGCTGGGCCTCGACGGCGCAGGATTGGCGGCGCTGCGGCGACGTCTGGCTCGAAGCGCATGAGCGCCAGTCGGCGCGCCGGCGGAGGGTCGCCTGATGGCTGCGGTTCAGCAGACCCTCGAGCACGTCGCCGAAGTCGAGCGCTACAAGCACGGCTTCGTCAGCGACATCGACCAGGAGTTCTCCCCCAAGGGCCTCTCCGAAGCCACCGTCCGCTTCATCTCCGCCAAGAAGGGCGAGCCGGACTGGATGCTGGAGTGGCGTCTCGAAGCCTACCGCCGCTGGCTGGCGCTGGAAGAGCCGCAATGGGCGCGGGTCAACTTCCCGCGCATAGACTATCAAGACTCCTACTATTACGCCGCGCCCAAGGAAAAACCGACCCTCGGCAGCCTGGACGAGGTCGATCCCGAACTCCTGGCCGTCTACGCCAAGCTCGGCATTCCCCTGAAGGAACAGGAAGTCCTGGCCGGCGTGCGGGGCGCGCCGAAATACGCCGTGGACGCGGTGTTCGACAGCGTCTCGGTAGTCACCACCTTCAAGAAGGAGCTTAGCGAAGCCGGGGTGATCTTCTGCTCGATGAGCGAGGCGATCCGCGATCACGGCGATCTGGTGCGTCAGTATCTGGGCTCGGTGGTGCCGGTCTCCGACAACTATTTCGCCTGCCTGAACAGCGCGGTCTTTTCCGACGGCAGCTTCGTCTATGTGCCGCAGGGCGTGCGCTGCCCCATGGAGCTTTCCACCTATTTCCGTATCAACGCCGCCCAGTCCGGCCAGTTCGAGCGCACCCTGATCGTCGCCGACAAGGCCTCTTACGTCTCCTATCTCGAAGGCTGCACCGCCCCGATGCGGGACGAGAACCAGCTTCACGCCGCCGTGGTCGAACTGGTCGCCCTGGACGACGCCGAGATCAAATACTCGACGGTGCAGAACTGGTATCCCGGCGACGCGCAAGGCAAGGGCGGCATCTACAACTTCGTCACCAAGCGGGCCGATTGCCGCGGCGACCGCTCCAAGGTCTCCTGGACCCAAGTCGAGACCGGCTCGGCGATCACCTGGAAATACCCCTCCTGCATCCTGCGCGGCGAGGCCTCCAGCGGCGAATTCTACTCCATCGCCATCACCAACAACCGCCAGCAGGCTGACACTGGCACCAAGATGATCCACCTGGGCGCCAACACCCGCTCGCGGATCATTTCCAAGGGCATCTCGGCCGGCCGCTCGTCCAACACCTACCGGGGCCTGGTTTCCGCCCACCCCAAGGCCAAGGGGGCTCGCAACTTCACCCAGTGCGACTCCCTGCTGATCGGCAAGCACTGCGCCGCCCACACCACCCCCTACATCGAGGCGCGCAACGCCTCGGCCAAGTTCGAGCACGAAGCCACCACCACCCGTCTTTCCGACGACCAGCTCTTCTACGCCATGCAGCGCGGCCTTTCCCAGGAGGAGGCGGTGCAGCTTCTGGTCAACGGCTTCGTCAAGGACGTCCTGCAGGAACTGCCCATGGAGTTCGCCGTGGAGGCGCAGAAGCTGGTGGCCATCTCGCTGGAGGGGAGCGTCGGATGACCCTCGAAGCGATCGACCACGTCCAGCTCGCCATTCCGCCCGGCGGCGAAGATCGGGCGCGGTCCTTCTACGCCGGCCTGCTGGGCCTGGCCGAACAGCCCAAGCCGGCCGAATTGGCGAAGCGCGGCGGCTGCTGGTTTGAGCGCGATGGGCTCAAGGTCCATCTGGGCGTCGAGGAACCCTTCCATCCCGCCCGCAAGGCCCACATCGCCTTCCGCGTCGACGACGTGGCGGCCCTCGCCGCGCGCGCCCGCGCCGCCGGCTTCGATGTGATGGACGACCGGGCGTTGCCGGACCACGAACGCGTCTTCATCTTCGACCCCTTCGGCAACCGGCTGGAGTTTTTGCAGCCGGAGCGCGGGCGTCTCGCCCGCGAACCGCGAGTCGCGGGCGAGACGCCCGCGCTCTGGAAAGACATAGCGTCGTGAATCCAATGCTCTCCATCCAAAACCTCCACGTCGCCGTCGACGCCAAACCTATCCTCGACGGCCTGACCCTGGATATCCCCACCGGCGAGGTTCACGCCGTCATGGGGCCGAACGGGGCGGGCAAATCGACCCTCAGCTACGCCCTGGCCGGGCGACCGGGCTACGAAGTCACCGCCGGGACGGTGACCCTGGATGGCGAGGATCTCCTGGCTCTCGACCCGAACGAGCGGGCGGCGCGGGGCGTCTTCCTCTCCTTCCAGTACCCCACCGAAATCCCCGGCGTCCCGGCCCTCACCTTCCTGCGCACCGCCCTCAACGCCCAGCACCGGGCGCGCGGCGAGGCGGAGATCGGCGCCCCCGATTTCCTGCGCCTGGCCCGCGCCAAGGCCGCCGCGCTCAGGATCGACTTCGACATGCTCAAGCGCGCCTTGAACGTCGGATTCTCCGGTGGCGAGAAGAAACGCATGGAAATATTTCAAATGGCGATGATTTCTCCTCGCCTCGCCATCCTGGACGAGACCGACTCCGGCCTCGACATCGACGCCCTGCGGATCGTCGCCGAGGGGGTCAACGCCATGCGAGCGGCCGACCGCTCCATGCTGATCATCACCCACTACCAGCGCCTCCTCGATCATATCGTTCCTGATCGGGTGCATGTCCTGGCGAACGGCCGCATCGTCGCCTCGGGCGGCCCGGAACTGGCCCACACCCTGGAGGCCGAGGGTTACGACAAGTATGCGCCAAGAACGCTCGAGCCCGCCGCGTGAGCCTGGCGCGCGCCATCGAGACCGGCGATCTCACCGAGCTTCCCTCGCGCCGCGACGAGGACTGGCGGTGGACCGATCTGCGCGGCCTGATCCGCGTTCTGCCAAAGCCGTCGCCGGTGAGGATGGAGCGCCTGATCGTCGCCGCCGGCGAAGTCCGCCACGCCGATCTGCGCTTCGTCTCCGCCGGCGCCGGCGCCCATGTCTCCCGCATCGCCATCGAGATCGGCGACGGCGCCCGGCTCGTTCTCTCCGAGACTTATGAAGGGGAGGGCGACTATCTGGCCGAAGTCGATCTCCAGATTTCTGTCGGCCGGGGCGCGGCCCTGCACCGCACGCTCGTCGCCGCCGACTCGGCCGATGGCGTCTCGGTGTCCAGGGCGGACATCGTCCTTGGCCCCGGCGCCCGCCTCGCCCAGAGCGTCCTCACCACCGGCGCCAAGCGCCAGCGCCTGGAAACGCGGGTCAGCCATCCGGGCGCCGGCGCGTCGGCCCGCCTGGACGGCCTCTATCTCCTGGAAGGCAAGCGCCACGCCGACATCACCACCGTCGTCACTCATTCCGGTATCGATGGCGTCACCGACCAACTGGTCAAGGGCGTGGCGCGCGATCAGGCGCGCGGCGTCTTCCAAGGCCGGATCGTGGTCTCCCCGGGGGCCGACAAGACCGACGCCCGCATGGGTCACCATGCGTTGATCCTCTCCGACCGCGCCGAGGTGGACGCCAAGCCGGAGCTGGAGATCTACGCCGACGACGTGGTCTGCGCCCACGGGAACACGGTCGGCGCCCTGGACGAGGAGGCCCTCTTCTACACCCGCCAGCGCGGCATCCCAGCAGAGGAGGCCAGGGCCATGTTGATGGAGGCCTTCGTCGGTGAGGTGGCGGACCGCATCGAAGACGCCGCCGCCCGCGCCGCCGCCCGTGCCTGGATCGCCGCCCAGTTGGGGACGGCCCCATGAGCTTCGATGGACGATTTGATGTTTGGGCCGCCCGCGCCCAGTTCCCGATCCTTGAGCGCCAGGTCAACGGCCATCCGCTGATCTACCTCGACAGCGCGGCCTCGGCCCAGAAACCGCGCGCGGTCATGGAGGCCATGACCCGCGCCAGCCAGACGAGCTACGCCAACGTCCATCGCGGCTTGCACACTTTGGCCAACGAAACCACCGAAGCCTACGAAGGCGCGCGCGAAGCTGTCCGAAGGCTGCTCGGAGGCTGTAGCGCCGCTGGCGTTGTGTTTACCAAAGGCGCGACCGAAGCTATCAACCTGGTGGCCAGTTGCTATGGCCGATCCCTCCAGGCCGGCGACGAGATCGTGCTCTCGGAAATGGAGCACCACGCCAACATCGTCCCCTGGCATTTCCTGCGCGAGCGCCGTGGAATCGTTCTGCGTTTCATCCCCGTCACCGACGACGGCCGCCTCGATCTTTCCGCCTACCGCGCCCTGCTGGGACCCAAGACCCGCATGGTGGCCGTGAGCCACATGTCCAACGTGCTGGGCACCGTGAACCCGGTCGCCGAGATCATCGCCGACGCCCACGCCGCCGGCGCCCTCACCCTTATCGACGGCGCCCAGGCGGTGGTCCACGGGAAGGTAGACGTTCAGGCATTGGATGCTGATTTTTATGTCTTTTCAGGCCACAAGCTCTACGGTCCGACCGGCGTCGGGGCCCTCTACGGCAAGCCCGACCTGCTGGCGACCCTGCCGCCTTATCAGGGCGGCGGCGAGATGATCGAGACCGTGACGCTGGACTCCGTAACCTACGCCGACCCGCCGCACCGCTTCGAGGCCGGCACGCCGCCGATCCTGGAAGCCATCGGCCTGGGCGCCGCCATCGCCTGGCTGGAAAGCCTCGACCGCCAAGCCATCGCCGCGCACGAACACGCACTCTACGAACGCGTCAAAGACCGCCTCAACGGCGCCAACTGGTTCACCGAGATCGGCACGGCGCCCGGCAAGGGGGCCATCTTCGCCTTCAACGTCGAAGGCGCCCACGCCCATGATATTGCTCAGATTCTCGACCGCTACGGGATCGCCGTTCGGGCCGGAACCCACTGCGCCGAGCCGCTGATGCGCCGCTTTGGCGTGACATCGAGCGCCCGCGCCTCTTTCGCCCTATATAACACCCTGGACGAGGCCGACGCCTTCGTCGACGCCCTGATCAAGACCCGGACCTTTTTCGCCTGATGGACGACGCCGCCCCCATCCCCGACCAGCCCGCCTCCGCCATCCCCCAGGCGGAACTCGACGCCCTGACGGACAAACTCGTCGAGCAGCTCAAGACTGTCTTCGACCCTGAAATCCCGGTGGACATCTATGAGCTCGGCCTGATCTACAAGGTCGATGTTTCCGACGACAAGGCGGTCGCCATCGACATGACCCTAACCGCCCCCGGTTGCCCGGTGGCCGGCGAGATGCCGGGTTGGGTGCACGATGCGGTGGTCAAGATCCCCGAGGTCACCGCCTGCACCGTCAACCTGATCTTCGAGCCCCCATGGGACCCTTCCCTGATGTCCGACGAAGCCAAGCTCGAATTGAACATGTTCTGAGGCCAATGGAAATCGCCCTCGAACCCCGCGCCCGCCGCCCCCGCCCCAAGGTCGTCACCCTGAGCGACGCCGCCGCCGGCCGCGTACGCGAAATCATGGCCCGCGCCGAGGCGCCCTACGCGGGATTGCGGGTCGGGGTGAAGAACGGCGGCTGCGCCGGCCAGGAATACGTCCTCGAATACGCCGCCGCCGCCGATCCGCTGGACGAGGTGGTGGAGGACAAGGGGGTCACCATCCTCATCGAACCCAAGGCGGTGCTGTTCCTGATCGGCACGGAGATCGACTACGAAGTCACCCGGCTGGCGTCGAAGTTCGTGTTTCGCAACCCTAACCAGACGGATGCCTGCGGGTGCGGGGAAAGTGTGACGATCACGCCGGCAGCGAAGGCGTAGCGGTCACGATCCCTTGAAGTTCGCCGGCCGCTTCTGCAAGAACGCCGTCACCCCCTCCAGGAAATCCTCGGTCTTGCCGGCGAGGCGCTGGGTGTCGCGTTCGTGGCCGAGTTGCTCGGACCATTCCGCGTCCAGGCTTTGCCACATCAGCTTGCGGATCAGGCCGAGCGCTTTGGGGCCGTTGGCCAGTTCGACGGCTAATGTTCGCGCTTCGGCCATCAGGTCGGCGTCGGCGACGACGCGGTTGATCAGGCCCCATTCCAGCGCCTTGGCGGCCGGAACGCGCTCGCCGAGCAGGGCCATCTCCATGGCCCGGGCGCGGCCGACCATGCGGGGCAGGAGGTAGGTCGAGCCGCCGTCGGGAACCAGGCCGATGCGGCGGAAGGCCTGCAGGAAATAGGCGCTCTCGCCGGCCACGATGATGTCGCCCATCAGGGCCAGTGAGCAGCCGATCCCCGCTGCTGCGCCGTTCACCGCCGTGACGATGGGCATGGGAAAATCGCGCATCAGGGTGACAAAGGGATTGTAGTGGTTCTCCAGGGCGCCTCCGGCGTCCGGTCGCCCGTCCGCCCCCGCCGGCCGACCGGCTGCGCCGCCGCCGGCGAGATTGGCGCCTGAGCAGAAACCCCGCCCTTCGCCGGTCAGCACGACCGCCCGCGCCCCGTCCTCGCTTCCCGCCACGCGCCCGAAGGCGTCGGCCAATTCCTTGACCGTGTCGATCCCGGCCGCGTTCAGGGTGGCGTGATCGCTAAGGGTGATGATCGCCACGCGATCTTCGATGGCCAGTTTGATTTTGCGGTAGTCCACGTCCGTCCTCCGAGCGGTTGCGCCGGTCAGATACATTCAGCCGACGCGGCGGAAGGCCAGCGGAAAATCGCCACTCTCTTGCGCCCAGAGCCCGATCTCGCCATCGTGGCTCCAGGGAGATTGCCATGGCCGACGACATGCAGACCATTCTGGACCGCCAGAAAGCCGCTCACCTGCGCGACGGAGCGCCCAACGCGCGGCAGCGCATCGAGCGCATCGACCGCTGCATCGGCCTGCTGGTCGACAACCGCGCCGAGATCGAAGAGGCGCTGAACGCCGATTTCGGGGCGCGCTCGCGCGAAGCCACCGCCTTCACGGATGTCGCCTCGTCGATAGGCACGCTTAAGCACGCCAAGGCGAATCTCAAGCGCTGGATGCGCCCGGAAAAGCGCAAAACCACGCCGGCCCTGCTGGGCCTCTTCGGCGCCAAGGCGCAGGTACGCTATCAGCCCAAGGGCGTGGTGGGGGTGATCAGCCCGTGGAATTTCCCGGTCAACCTCACCTTCACTCCGCTGGCCGGAGTGCTGGCGGCGGGCAACCGGGCGATGATCAAGCCGTCGGAATTCACTCCCGCCACATCCGAACTGATGGCGCGGATGTTCGGCGCGGTGTTCTCGCCCGAGGAGATCGCGGTGGTCACCGGCGGACCGGAGATCGGCCAGGCCTTCGCGAGCCTCGCCTTCGACCATCTGATCTTCACCGGCGCGACTTCCATTGCTCGCCATGTGATGAAGGCGGCCGCTGAGAATTTGACGCCCCTGACACTCGAACTGGGCGGCAAGAGCCCGGTGATCCTCGGCCGTTCGGCCGACATGAAGACCGCCGCGGCGCGGATCATGAACGGCAAGACCCTCAACGCCGGCCAGATCTGCCTGGCGCCGGACTATGTGCTGGTTCCCCGCGACCAGGTGTCGGCTTTCGTCGGCGCGGCCGAGGGCGCGGTGAAGCACATGTTCCCTACCATGAAGGACAATCCCGACTATTCGGCGATCATCTCCCAGCGCCATTTCGACCGGTTGAAGGGCTATATCGACGAGGCCCGCGCCGCCGGCGCGCGGGTGGTCGAACTGAAGCCCGACGGCGAAGACCTTACCCAGCAGGAACACCGCAAGATCGCCCCGACCCTGATCGTCGATCCGAGCGACGATATGAGAGTCATGCAGGACGAGATCTTCGGGCCGATCCTGCCGGTGAAAGGTTATTCCTCGATGGACGAGGTCTTGGCCTATGTGAACGCCCACGACCGGCCACTTGGGCTCTATTACTTCGGCCAAGACGAAGGCGAGCGCGAGCAGGTGCTGACCGGCACCACCTCAGGCGGGGTGACGGTTAATGACGTGGTTTTTCACGTGGCGCAGGACGATCTGCCGTTCGGCGGCGTCGGTCCTTCGGGCATGGGCGGGTATCACGGCTTCGACGGCTTCCGCGAATTCAGCCACAAGAAGGCGATTTACAGCCAGCTCAAGAAGGACCTACCCCAGCTCAAGGCTCTGCGCCCGCCCTACGGCGGCGCGATCCGCAAGTACTTGAGCGGGGCGATCGTCAGGTAGGGTCCGGGATTTCGCCGTGGAGATCACCGCGCGCCATCGAGTGTTCGGCGGCGACCTCGCGTTCGGTTGCCACACTTCGCGCGCCACCGGTACGCCGATGCGGCTTTCCGTCTTCCTGCCGCCGGGGGAGGGCCCGCATCCGTATGTAATCTGGCTCTCTGGCCTCACTTGCACGGAGGACAATTTCACCTTCAAGGCTGGCGCGTATCGCGACGCCGCACGGCTGGGCCTCGCCATCGTCGCCCCCGACACCAGCCCTCGCGGCGAGGGCGTCCCCGACGATGATGCCTACGATCTGGGCCAGGGGGCGAGTTTCTATGTCGATGCGACCCAGGTCCCATGGGCGAGGCATTTCCAGATGGAGTCCTACGTCACCGGCGATCTTATCGCGGCGGCGGCGTCGAATTTTCCCCTCAAGAGCGGACGGCGGGGGATTCTCGGCCATTCCATGGGAGGCCACGGGGCCTTGACCCCGGCCCTGCGCCATCCCGATCTCTTCGCCAGCGTTTCGGCCTTCGCGCCGATCGTCTCACCGTCACGCTGCCCCTGGGGCGAGAAGGCGCTGGGCGCCTATCTCGGAGCCGACCGCATTCTCTGGCGGGCCCATGACGCCACCGCGCTGATCGAGGATGGCGCGGCCAGAGGGCGGTTCGACGACATTCTGGTCGATCAGGGCGCGGCGGACGCCTTTCTCGGAGACCAGCTCAAACCGGCGCTGCTGGTGGAAGCGTGCGCGCGGGCGGGTCAGAAACTCACTCTGCGGATGCGGGAGGGTTACGACCATTCCTATTTCTTCATTGCCAGCTTCATCGCCGACCATCTCGCCTTCCACGCCGAGAGGCTGAGCTGAACGAAGAGGCTATTCCTCGGGCGCGATCGGCGGCGCGGGGGCGGGGCGCGCGAGGAAAGCGGGAAGATCGGCGCCGAAACCGACCACCCGCCGATCGTCGTCGTCGCGGACGCCGGCCGGTTGGACGCCGCGGCGATGTTCAGCGGCGGGGCGATCAGGCGCCGCTGGGGGCCGGGGCGTCGCCTGAGGTCTGGGCGCGCCATGCTCGGTGGAGGGTTTGCGCTCGCGGCGTCCACGGTCGCGGCGCGGCCGTTCCACGGGTTGCGATGTCGGCCGTGAAATCGGCGCCGGCGACTCCGCGACATCGCGCCGCGCGGCGGCCGCCGGCGTGGGGATCGCCGGCTCCATGGACGCCACAGAAGTCTCCGAGGCCGGACGGCCGCGGCTGCGGGCCCGTCCGCCGCGACCGGCCGGCGTCCGCTCGCCACGGCCGCCGCGTGGGCGTGTGTCGGCCTTGGCCAGGCTCCAGTCCACGTCGAGGCTGACCTCGTCGGGCTTCTGGCCGATCAGCTTGAGCACCTTGTCGAGGGCGCGCCCATCGGCCGGAGTCACCAGCATGAAGGTGTCGCCCGACTTGCCCGCCCGGCCAGTGCGGCCGATGCGGTGGACATAGTCGTCGGCGTGGTGGGGCACGTCGTAGTTGAAGATGTGACTGACGTCGGGAATGTCGAGACCGCGGGCCGCCACGTCGGAGGCGACCAACAGCTTCAGTTCGCCGCTGCGGAACGCCTCCAGGGTGCGGGTGCGCATGCTCTGGTCGAGATCGCCGTGGATGGGGGAAGCATCGAACCCGTGCTTCTTCAGCGATTTGGCGACGACATCGACCTCCGACTTGCGGTTGCAAAACACGATCCCGTTCTTCACGTTCGCCGCACCGACGAGGGTGCGCAAGGCCAGACGCTTGGTCCCTGGATCGGCCGAGGGGACGCGCACGATATGCTGGGCAATATTTTCGGCTGTGGTGGCCGGGCGCGACGCTTCGATGCGGGCCGGATCGGTGAGGAACTGCTTGGTGAGCCGGGTGATCTCCGGCGGCATTGTGGCCGAGAAGAACAGCGTCTGTTTCTTCGCCGGCGTCAGTTTGAAGATGCGTTCGAGATCGGGGATGAAGCCCATGTCGAGCATTCGGTCGGCCTCATCGACCACCATGATCTGGACGCCGTTGAGGAGCAGATTGCCGCGTTCGAAATGGTCGAGCAGACGCCCGGGCGTGGCGATCAGCACATCGACGCCGCGGTCGAGCTTCATATCCTGATCGCCGAACGAAACGCCACCGATCAAGAGCGCCCAGGTCAGCTTCTGGCCTTTGGAGTACCGATCGAACGCCATGGCCACCTGGTCGGCCAGTTCGCGGGTCGGCTCGATGACCAGGGATCGGGGCATGCGCGCCTTGGAACGCCCGGCCACAAGACGGTCGATCATCGGCAGGGTAAAGGCGGCCGTCTTGCCCGTGCCGGTCTGGGCGATCCCCAGCACGTCGCGGCCGGCGAGAACCACGGGAATGGCCTGAACCTGGATGGGTGTCGCGGTGGTGTAGCCGGTGTCGGCGACCGCTTGGAGGGTCGGGGCGCTCAGCCCCAGGTCGGAGAAATCTGTCATGCCTTGAATTGCAGCGAGCGCTAGGATGACCCGGTGCGAAAGATGCGCGCTCGGAACCGATGCTCGGGCGAGATGAACATAGGCATTGAGACCGGCAAGTCAATCAAGACCCGGGCGGCGCGTCAGACACGGGCGGTGAAACATCGACGGCGACATTCGTCCGGGCTAATAGCGGCGCGCTTTCGCCGCACTTCAGGCGCACGATGGCGGCGTTGAATTCAAATGGTGATTTGAAAGGCGGCGAGGATGGATGGCGAGGGCTCCGGCGGGGCAAGTTCGCCTTCGCGAGAGTTTCTGACCGCGGCCGTGACGACGTCGCTGGCGGCGAGCTTGGCCGCTCGCCGGCAATTCGACGCGCCCTACCGCCATTGGATTGTCGCCGATGTGTTTCCCGCCGATGTGGCGGCGGCGCTGCGGCGGCTGCCGTTCCCCAAGGTCGATCTGCATGGCGTGTCGGGCAAGCGGGAGCTCCATAACGACGAGCGACATTATTTCGACGCGGCCAACAACGACCGGTTCGCCGAATGCGCCGCGGTGGCCGACGCATTCCAGTCGCCACGCGTCGTGGCGGCCATCGAAGCGAGTACGCGGGCCGAGCTTTCGGGTAGCTACGTGCGACTGGAGTATGCGCAGGATACCGAGGGATTCTGGCTGAAACCGCACACCGACCTGGGCGTGAAGAAGTTCACCATGCTGATTTACCTCAGCGACGGCGCCGGCCAGAACGAACTGGGCACCGATCTCTACGCCGACCACGAGACCTGGGCGAAGCGAACGGCGTTCAGCGACAACACCGCCCTGATATTCGTACCCGGCGCGGGCACCTGGCACGGACTGGCGCGCCGGCCGATCGCCGGGGTCCGCAAGTCGGTGATCATGAACTATGTCACGGCCGACTGGCGGGCCCGCGACCAGCTTGCCTATCCGGCCATTCCGGTGCGGGCCTGAAGCAACCACAGGACAACCTTCGCCGCCTCGTCGGTGGCGTTCACCGGGACGGGGGGGAGGGGAGGGGATGCCTCGCCGTCGAACCGTCGGACGAAGCCTCGCTCGACCAGTCCATCGAGAAACGGCGCGTAGCGTGGGAAGCCCAGATCGAACACCTCCACCGGATGGCCGGTCGCCAGGGCTTCGGAGATCATCGAGACGCTGTCGCTGGTGACCACCAGGCGGTCGGCCAGGGCGAGGATAGCCCGGTAAGGATTTTCGCCGGTCATATCCCACAGAAAGACGCGCGAGTCGTCCCCGAACGCGTCGCGCAGAAGGGCGCGAATGCCGAGCGGGGTGCGCCGCGAGGACGCTATGGCCAGGCTCCCGCCGGCGCCTCGGCGAAGGCGATCCAGGGCGTCGATCAGGCGTTTCCCATGACGGAGAGTGAATACGGAGCCCCGCGCGTTTCCCCCGATTGTCACTCCAGCCAGCGGCCGGCCGAGGGCCTCGAATTGGCGCCGCCAGAGAGTCGCGGCGGCGCCGAGAGTTTCCGGCGTTAGATCGTGCAGGGCGGTCGCCACCTTGATGACGTTTGGGCCGGCCGCGATGCGATCGTGTTCCATCGCCACGACCAGATCGAAGGCGGCCGGGTCGATACGCGGATCCTGGATATGAACGGTGAAAATCCGCCCGGCGCTCGCCTTGCGCAGGGCGGCCGAGAACGCCGTCGATCGGCGTCCGCAGGTGATCAGCACGTCCGGCCAAGGCGGCCCGAAATGATCTCGCGTCGCGCCACCCGGCGACCACGGCCAGCGCGCCGGCGTTGTCTTCTCTATCACCCTCGTCGCGACCGCCTGGGCCAGACCCCGCGCCTGGGAGCGCATGCCCGCCTCTCCGGTGGTGACGGCCCAGGCCGTGATGGGTTCGGATGGCGCCAAGGCCTGGACTCCCCCGGACCCGCGCCGGCTGCAGGATTCGAACCCGCGACCTTCGCTTTACAAAAGCGCTGCTCTACCAACTGAGCTAAGCCGGCTCGCGGGCGCCGAGCTTATGACGTGCGAGGCGCGGCTTTGGCAACGCGGTAAATGACTTCGGGTTTGTTCGCCCGCTTCCTCGGCAGATACGAAAAAGAGCGGGCTGGAAGCCCGCGCTCCGAATCCAAGTCGCGCCGCCTAGCGTCGATCGTCGATCAGGGCGGCGAGTTGTTCGACCAGCTCGGCCGAACCGCACGGCTTTATCTTCACGATCAAGTTCGGAAAGCGCGCCGCCATCTCCGGCGGCAGACCGACGCCGGTCTGCAGGACCAGCGGCACGCCATGGGCGATGAGTCGCTCGGCGATACACGTCACGTCCTTGTCGGCCAAGGTCACGTCCAGGATCGCGCCGGCGACGGGTGTCGCATCGAGCAGGGCCAGGGCTTCCTTGCAGCTCGCGGCTGGCCCGACGACCCGCCCGCCGGCGTCCTCGATCGCAAGAGCGAGATCCAGGGCGATGAAGGGTTCATCCTCGGCGATGAGAACGCACGCTTGGTTCAACAATGTAGAGTCCCGCCGCGGAGCTAGAGGGCCAGCGAGCGTCGAACGCGTCATGAGGTCAAGCGTTCCATCGGGGCGGAAAGACGAACGATCAGGCCTTTCGCGGTCCAGTCGAACGCCAGTTTGCCATCGAGCTGGCCCTGAACGCTGCGGCGGGCCAGCAGGCTGCCGAATCCTTCGCGTTCGGGGGCTCTTTCCACCGGCGGTCCGCCCCGTTCCTCCCAGATCAGGGCAAGGGCGCCTTTCCTGACCGTCCAGGAAATGTGAACGCGCCCCCGCCGGGTGGAAAAGGCGCCATATTTGGCCGCGTTGGTGGCCAGTTCATGCGCCACCAGGGCGAGGCTGGTGACGGCGTCGCCGCCGATCGCCACCTCGTCGCCGGCGATCGCCACCCGCTCGGCCTCGCCCGCCTTTCCGGACCCGACGTAGGGCGCCAGGACGGTGCGAATCAGTTCGCCCAGGGTGGTTCGCGGCTTGTCGTCCGCCGCGCCGGGTCGGTGGGGCCGGATCAGCCGGTGGGCGCCGGCGAGGGCGCCGATCCGGCCCTGGATCGTGGCGGCCATTTCCTTTGGCGTGGCCGCCGTCCGGGCGCTCAGGGAAACCACCCCGCCGACGATGGCGAACAGGTTCTTGACCCGGTGATCCATCTCTCTGAGCAGGAGATCCTGCTGTTCCTCGTGACGTCTGCGCTGGCTGACGTCCAGGAAGATCACGGCAACCCTCGGAACGCCTTCCTCGAAACGAAAGGCGAACAACTCCAGCGTCCGCCCCTGCGTCACCAGATCGCGCTCGAAACGGATCGGCCTTCCGGTCGCCATGACCGTGTCGTAGATGTCGAACCATTCCTCCGGTTCGCCGGGAACCACTTCACGAATGGTTTTGCCGACCACGTCGCGCAAGCCGCTTTGCTTTTCGAATCCGGGATTGGCGACGAGGTAGCGGAAATCGCTCGGCTGGCCGGGACCGGTGTCCAGCTTTTCGAGGAGGCAGAAGCCTTCGTCGATGAAATCGAACAGCATGCGGAATCTCGCCTCGCTGGCGAGGACGGCTTCCTGCGCCGCCTGGCGCTCAGTGATATCGACGAAGGTGAGCACCACGCCGTCGATGACGTTGTCGACCGTCCGATAGGGGCGGATGCGAAGGATGAAGGTCATCCCGGCGTCCTTCAACGCGACTTGCCGCTCGACCACGGCGAGCTTGCGCAGCACCGTCTCCACGTCCCTTTGCATCTCGTCATAGTCGAGCCGGCCGGCGATTTCGGTAATCGGCCGGCCGATATCGGTCTCGCGCAGGTGAAAGATATCGGTGACCCCAGGCGTGAAATTTCTGACCTTCAGGTGTTGGTCGAGAAACAAGGTCGCGATCTCGCTGCTCTCAAACAGGTTTTTCTGGTCGCTGTTAAGAATGGTCAGCAACTCGTTCTTGCTGGCCATCTCCGCGTTGATGGTCTGTATTTCCTCGTTGACCGATTGCATCTCTTCCTTGGAGGTTTCCAGCTCCTCATTGGAGGATTGCAGCTCTTCGTTGACCGACTGGTATTCTTCGTTCGACGATTTCATCTCCTCGTTGGCGGTCTCCAGCTCGTCGATGGTCGATTGGAGCTGAGTGCGCGTGGCGCCCAGCTCCTGTTCGAGGCTCGCCATCGCATCGCTGGAGGCCCTGTCCGACCGCGCGCCGGCCCCGCCCAAAGACCCGGCGCCCGCGTCCTGGAAGGCGAGGATCATCAATCCGGCTTCCGCGCCTCGATCGGCCATGGGTTCGGCGATGAGGGTGACCATGCGTAAATGCCCGTCGATCCGCGCCGGCATGTTCTCGTGCCGGACCGGCCCCTTGGCGGCCCTGGCCTCCTTGACCGCCGCGCGCACCGCCGGCCGTAGGGTTTTTCGTAGGATGTCGTAGAGGGCGAAACTCGGCGCGCCGGGCGAGGGCTCAAGATACCGCCCCATTTCGGCGCCGGAGAAACTCACGATCTGATCGCGCCCGTCGATCACCACATGGGGCGGATAGTATTTCTCCATGATCCGCCGCGCGGTCTTGTCGATGCGATCGTCGGACGGCCCCTGCGCGGCCCGCGCTGGCGAGATTTCCAGGCGCCGGCCCCCACCTGAAACGTCGGGGAGGGATGGACCCTCGATGTCCCGCCGCTGGAAGATCCGATGCTTCTTGTCCTGGGCGCCGAACAGCCGGGTGGCGCGGGTGACCGATTCGGACGGCCCCAGAAACAGCCGCCCGCCGGCTTTCAGCGCGTAGTGGAAGGTCCGCATCACCCGGTCCTGCATGTCGGCGTCGAGATAGATCAGCAGGTTTCGGCAGGAGATCAGGTCGAGCTTGGAAAACGGCGGGTGCTTGATGACGCTGTGAGCCGAGAAGACGCACATCTCGCGGATTTCAGGAACCACGCAACAGCCGTCGCCGTCTTTGCTGAACCAGCGTTGGGCGCGTTCGGCTGAAAGGCCCGCGACGGGGGCGCGATAGCGGCCGGCCCGGGCGATGGCGATGGCGCGTTCGTCGATATCGGTGCCGAATATCTGCACCTTGGGCTTGGGCCGGCGCGCGTCCATGGCCTCGCGGATGAGAATGGCGAGAGTGAAGGCTTCCTGACCGGTGGCGCAAGCGGGAACCCACACCCGGATATCGTCGTCGGCGCCCTTGCCGCTCACCATCTCCCTGATCGCCGAGGACGCCAGGGCGTCCCAGGCGGCGGGATCGCGGAAGAACTGCGTCACCCCGATCAGGAGCTCGCGAAACAACAGGTCGAGTTCTTCCGGCTGTTCGCGCAGCCGCGCGATATAGGCGGCCGGGCTGTCGAGCTGGAGCACCTGCATCCGCCGCTGAAGCCGGCGAAGCAGGGTCTTTTCCTTGTATTGAGCGAAGTCGTGACCGCTGCGCGCCCGCAGCGCGCCCATGATGACAGCCAGGGCCGAGGCGGCGTCTGTGCGCGTGCCCTCGCCGTCCTTTTTTCCAGCCACCCCGCTCAAATGATCTCGATGCGCCACGATCCTGGCCGGCATGGCCTCGACGGCGAGGACATCATCGACCTGACCGGTGGACGTCGCGCTCTGCGGCATGCCGGGGAGGGCGTGGTGGTCGAACTCCGCCTGGGCCAGGGTCAAGCCGCCCTTTTCCTTGATCGCCGCCAGGCCCAGGGCGCCGTCGCTCCCCGTGCCCGACAGGATGACTCCGACCGCGTTTTCACCTTGGTCCTCGGCCAGCGACTGGAGAAAGGTGTCGATGGGCCGGCGCCGATCGCGCGGCGGCGCGGGCCGAATGACCTCGAGGCGTCCGCCCTTGATCGTCATGGTCGCGTCGGGCGGAATGACGAAGACCCCGTTCGCCGCCACTTGCATGCCATCGACCGCCTCGATCACGCTCATCGGCGTCGTCCTGCCGACCAGTTCGGCCAGCAGGCTCTTGTGGTCGGGCGACAGATGCTGAACCAGCACGAAAGCCAGGCCCGTATCGACCGGGGTGTTGGCGAAAAAACTCTTGAAGGCGTCCAGGCCCCCCGCCGACGCGCCGATGCCGACGATGAGCGGCGCGTTGGGATTGGCCGCCACCGGATCGGGGTCGCGCGTCGCCCCGCCCGCGGCGGGGGCAATATCCGGTTTGCCCCGAGATCTCACCTTTAGCGCCATTAGATCACGGCCTCGATCTTCGACCGTTTCGTCCCCTGAACACCCGATCATAACACCGCCAATGCCCAGCCCGCCTATCCTAATCTGAACAATTTGGGAAAAGGCCGGCGGGCGCCCTATATCCCCCCTCCCATGGCCCGCGTCCTGATCACCTCCGCACTGCCATATATCAACGGCGTCAAGCATCTGGGCACCCTGGCCGGCTCGATGCTGCCGGCCGACGTCCAGGCGCGCTTCCAACGCGCGCGGGGCCATGAGGTGCTCTACGTCTGCGCCACCGACGAGCACGGCACGCCGGCCGAACTGGCCGCCTCCGCCGCGGGGCAGGACGTGTTCACCTATTGCGAAGAGCAGCACCGATCCCAGCACGACATCGGGCGGGGCTTTGGCTTGTCGTGGGACTGGTTCGGGCGCTCCTCCTCGCCGCAAAACGCCCGCCTGACGCAGCATTTCGCCGACGTGCTGGAGGACAATGGCCTCATCGAGGAGCGCCTCGACAAGCTGGTCTATTCGATCGACGATAGGCGCTTCCTGCCCGACCGCTACATCGAAGGGACCTGCCCGGTCTGCGGCTACGAGAAGGCCAGGGGCGACCAGTGCGACAACTGCAATTCGCTCCTCGACCCCATCGATCTGAAAAACCCCTATTCGGTGGTCTCCGGCTCCCGCAACCTGGAGGTCCGCGAGACCCGACACCTCTATCTGCTGCAGACCAAGCTCGCCGGGCAAATTCGCGCCTGGGTGGATGGGCGGGCCGGCTGGTCGAACCTCGCCCGCTCCATCGCCTACAAGCATTTGGACGAAGGCTTGATCGACCGAGGGATCACGCGCGATCTTGCCTGGGGCGTGCCGGTGCTGCGTCGCGGCGAGCCGCGTGCCGGCTTCGAGACCAAGGTGTTCTATGTCTGGTTCGACGCCCCCATCGAATATATCGCCGCCACCCAGGAATGGGCCGATGCGACGGGCGGCGACTGGCGCGGCTGGTGGCGCACCGACGAGGGCGCGGCGTCCGTCCGCTATCTGCAATTCATGGGCAAGGACAATGTGGCCTTTCACGCCGTGAATTTTCCCGCCACCCTTCTTGGCTCGGGCGAGCCGTGGAAGAGCGTGGACGCTCTCAAGGCGTTCAATCACCTCAACTGGTATGGCGATAAGTTCTCCACCTCGCAGCGGCGAGGGGTGTTTCTCGACGCCGCTCTGGAGATCCTGCCGCCGGACTGCTGGCGCTGGTATCTGACCGCCAATTCGCCCGAACACGCCGACAGCGCCTTCACCTGGGACCAGCTCGTCTCGTCGGTCAATCGCGATCTGGCCGACGTGCTCGGCAACTTCGTCAACCGCATCCTGAAATTTTGCGAGGCGCGGTTCGGTGGGATGATTCCGGCCGGCGGCGAGCCCGGTGAATTGGAGGAAACGCTCTACGCCGAAGTTTCGGCCCGGCTGACCGAGATCACCGAGCAGTTCGAGGCCATCGAGGTTCGCAAGAGCGCCCAGGCGCTGCGGGCGCTGTGGGTCGCGGGCAACGAATATCTGCAGAACGCCGCGCCGTGGACGGCGATCAAGGCCGACGAGGCTCGCGCCGCGGTGATCGTGCGCACCGCGATCAACCTCGCGGCCCTATACGCCAGGGTCAGCGCGCCGGTCATTCCCTTCGCCGCTGAAAAGATCGCCCTGGCGGTCGGGGAGCCCTATCCCTCGCCCTGGCCCTCGCTCGATGGGCCAACGGAATTGAACCGGCTTGAAGCGGGCCGGAGGATCACCGTCCCGGAGGTCTTGTTCAAAAAGATCGAGGACGCCGACGTCGCGGCCTGGGCCGAGCGGTTCGGCGGGCCGCCCTGAGCACCAACTCTCCCTGCCAACGCCCAAGCCCCCTGCCAGATCATGTGGCCGGCGACATAGAGCACGATGAGCAGGCCCAGATAGCCCACCCACGGGACCTTGTGCAGGAATTTGGCGATCCAGGCCGCCGCGAAGCCGGTCAGGGTGATGGAAAGGATCAGGCCGAACACCAGCACCTGCGGATGGTCCTTGGCCGCGCCGGCGACGGCCAGGACATTGTCCAGCGACATGGAGACATCGGCGATCAGGATCTGGATCAGGGCGCGCATCAGGGTCTTGGGCGGTCCCGTCGCCGGGAGCGGGTGGCCTTCCAGCACCGCTTCGCCGATGGCTTCCCGCGCCCGCCCCTGGGCGCGCAGGTCGCGCCACATCCGCCAGCAGACCCATAGCAGCAGCACGCCGCCGGCCAGCAACAGGCCCATCAGCTTCAGCAGCTGCACGGCGATGAGGGCGAATCCGCTCAGCATCACCACCGCCGCCGCCAAGCCAAGGACGATGGCGCGGCGCTGCTGTTCGCGTCTCAGGCCCGCTGCCGCCAGGCCCACGGCCAGCGCGTTGTCGCCGGCCAGGGTCAGATCGATCATCACCACCTGAAAGAAGGCGGTGGCCGGCCCGGCCCAGTGCGACAGCGTCCGGGCGACGGCCGGATCGGAGAACAGGCTCACCGGCGCCGGCCTCCCGCCTCATAGAGCGCCACGGCGGCCGCGGCGGCGACGTTCAGGCTCTCGAAGCCTCCCGGCATGGGGATGCGGGCCAGAACCTGGCAGTGTTCGCCGACCAGGCGGCGCAGGCCGTCGCCTTCGGATCCCAGGACCAGCACGGTGGGGGCGCCGTCCAGCACGTCGGAAAGTTGGTTTTCCGCGCCGCCGACCAGGCCGACGCAGCGCCAGCCGAGGACCTCCAGACGCTCCAGGGTCCGCGACAGATTGGTTTCGCGGGCGTGGGGAATCCTGTCCACGGCCCCGGCGGCGGCCTTGGCCAGGGCGCCGGTGAAGGCCGGCGCGTGACGGTCCTGCACGATCATCCCGCGCGCGCCGAACGCCGCGGCGCTGCGCAAGATCGCGCCGACGTTCTGCGGATCGGTGACCTGATCGAGCATCAACAGCAGGCCCCGCGCCGGCCTGGCCATCTCGTCCAGGGCGACAGGCTCGACGGGCGGCGTGCGCAGCGCCACGCCTTGATGGATGGCGCCGGAGGGCAGCGCCTGGGCGATGGCGGCGGACTCAAGAGTTTCCACAACGAGTCCCGCGCCGAATCGCTCGGCCAACGCCCGGGCGCGGTCGACGTTGGCCAGCAACCGCTTGGGGGGCGGCCGGGCGGCGTTTTCCAGGGCGGCGACGACGGCATGCCAGCCCCACAGCCATTCCGACTGGCCAGCCTCCGTCTGCCGGCGGCGGCGCGGCCCGGCGCGGGACGCCGGCGATGGCGACCACGCTCCGCCGATCCGGGGGCGGTCGTTGCGCTGGCGATGCGTGGCCACTATAAGACGCCCTCTTAATTTTGGGACCCTTGGAGGGCGGTCTTTACTGAAGAACACGCGCTGGGGGAATGTCCCGAGCGGCAAAGGGGGCGGACTGTAAATCCGCTGGCGTACGCCTTCGCAGGTTCGAGTCCTGCTTCCCCCACCACGCGGTTCGCGCCTAGGGTTCGCGGGTATAGCACAATGGTCGTGCAGCAGCCTTCCAAGCTGAGGATGCGGGTTCGATTCCCGCTACCCGCTCCAGGCGCTGCGGCGCTCGCTTGATGATGGAGCGGGATGGAGCCGGGCGGTCGGATCTAACCAGCGTGTCGTGTTCCCTTCACCTGACTCTCGGGCGGTGGAGAAAGTGGCGTGATTCGCGCGGAAGGTTCGCCAAAGCGGTAGAACGTGGGTTAGATCGGCGCGAGAGCGAGGGCTTTCCGATGAGATATGTCGGGCGCGGGTACCTTCGGCGAACCTCGGCGATTATTTCAACGCTGGCGGCCATAGCCGCTGTCGCGTTGATCGGCTGCAGCAACCGCAGTCATCCGCCCGCCACTTACCGTGAGGCTCGTGGTTCTGCTGCATGTCGATCAAATTGCGCGGGCCATGAGGCGGGTTGGCGGTGGGCTCAATCTCATCGTATCGCTGACGTAGCTCTCTGTTCAGGTCGCAGTCAGTCATTCAGGGAGGGGTGCGGCGCGTATGTACGAGACGCTGGCAGGTTTTTAGGGCCATCGGCCCCTCCGGCCAATTCGCGGCCATCATTCGCGGACGATTTGGAGGACTGTTCGCCGTTCGCGCATCTCGACGGACGTCAGCTACTCGCCTTCAACAGTGAGCGCGGCACGGTCGCGCGGGGGGATGATGACGGATCATCCGACTCCCAGGTCACCCTTTCAATCGTTCTGGATGACGCAGCTGCTGGTCGCCGTGATTCCGGCGCGACACCGGTGACGAGTGTTTCGACGGGGACTTTCATAGTCAATGCGGCGACCAAGCGCGTCGTCGTCACCTTCCCTGAGGGTATCCAAGATTTCACGCTGCTTACCCCAATGCCGTTGGACCAGGACGGTGTGTGTGCTTGTCTCAGGTGACGTTGGTGCCGCCGATCTCCGCAACAGTTGGTTCGGCGTTCCTGTATCTGTTCCACCACCATGACTCGCGGGGGTGTCCGCAACGCCGAGCGTGCGAAGCGCCTCGCCGACATGGACTTGCCCGAAACCGAAGCGTTTGTTCAGGTGAAGACAAACAGGGGAACGTTTCCAGCATGGTTCTTGATCGCTGCGCTCAACGCCGTTGGGTGTCATTCGCTAAGGCTGCACGAGGCGGACTGATCCTCGCGACCGTCTTGTGCCTTGGCGCATCAGATCAAACCCCAGCCGACCATGAGGGTGTCAGATAATTTGTGTAAGGGGTGCTGTGGGTCCCATTCTTGAGAGGAAGGGATTCCACGATGACCAAGACGACGACCAAGCCAGAGATTTTCAAGCCAGAGATTTTGGACGAGCTGCT
>Ga0208717_1000113_pt1 | contig 42989 bp, 35 predicted proteins | sample NGESurF53shallow_FD_184489 | JGI IMG/M metagenome (GOLD analysis project Ga0208717, IMG submission 184489) | Arctic peat soil microbial communities from Barrow, Alaska - NGEE Surface sample F53-3 shallow (SPAdes) | ecosystem: Environmental > Terrestrial > Soil > Wetlands > Peat ... | reverse complement strand
TATCCAATGGCTTACATACGTGTTTGAAAATATCAACGACCATAAGATAAATGCGATAGAGGAACTGCTACCGCAAAATTATACCGCATTATTGAATAAGTAATGAAGGGGTTAGTGGAGAGGATACGATAATAAAACCATAAAGCAGTATAATTATTATCTTAAAAAATCAGAGAACATTTCAGAAAGTGAGGCTTTAAGATATGCTAACTGGGCAATTCAAGCGCTTCCAAGTGTTACTAAATTTAAACATTTGCCTCCGCATATAAAATGTAATCAAATAATCACAAATAAAAACTCCAGTATGCTTGATTACAGACTATAATAGGGTAATGTATCAGAAATGTTGTTTGGCTAAACCTTAAGTTGAAAACATTAAAAATATCAGTCTTTAAAAAAATAAAAACAGGTATTTTGGGCAGCTATATTTCGGGAGTTGAATGGCATATTCAATAGAAATATTATCCTTGCTGAACTTTAAATGTTCAAATTACAAAGGGCCTGTAAAACACAATGCTTTCAAAAACATAAAAAATACCGTACTGCTACTCTTTTATCTCAAAGAGTAACTCATTATTTTGCATAGAATATATTTTTAAACCTTAAAATTTAAGCTATGCCGATTGAACTTCTTACCCGAAAAGACCTTGAAGAATTTAAGACTCAGTTTTTTCATGAGCTAAAAAACTTGCTGGCCTCCATAGAACAGCCGATCCATAAAAGAATTTTAAAATCGAAAGATGTAATCAGTATACTCAGGATATCGCCGGGAAACCTGCAAAACTTGAGGAAGAATGAGACTATCCGATATACTAAGATTGGAGGTACTATTTTTTATAAATATGAAGATATTGAGGAGTTGCTGAAGAATAAAAGGAGGGCGTGATGAGATGAATATCAAATCCAGGGTTTCTCTTCAGATCAACAAAGAATTAAACACTTTGTAAGTCAGCTTCGCAAAAGGCTTTTTTCACAAGAAGAGACGAAGGGCACGAAGGGGGAAACCGTCCGACTTGTCATCTGGGCAGGCAAAGTTTTCATTTTTATTTCGGAGGAAACTTAGTGATCTTGGTGGCTTTGTGCGTGAACTGTGTTTTGCTTTTGCTTCGCAAAAGTTTTTTCACACGAAGCCACGAAGGCCACGAAGGGAAAACCAAGTTTTCATTTTTATTTCGCAGGAAACTTAGTGATCTTAGTGGCTTAGTGCGTGACTGCTTTTTCTTTTCGCTTCGTAAAAGACTTTTTTCACACGAAGTCACGAAGGGCACAAAGAGGAAAACCCGTCCAACTGGTCATCCCCGTCCGATCGGGTCATCAGGGCAGGCAAAGTTTTCATTTTTATTTCGCAGGAAACTTAGTGATCTTGGTGACTATGTGTGAGACTGCTTTTATGTTTTTTCTTCGTAAAAGATTTTTTTCACACGAAGTCACGAAGGGCACAAAGGGGAAAACCCGCCCGACAGGTCATCCCCGTCCGATCGGGTCATCAGGACAGGCAAAGTTTTCATTTTTATTTCGCGGGAAACTTAGTGATCTTAGTGGCTTTGTGAGAGACTGCTTTTTTGCTTTTGCTTCGCAAAAATTTCTTCACACAAAGTCACGAAGGGCACGAAGGGAAAACCCGCACAACCGACTATCTCTGGTTAAATAATTCAGACGGGCAGGAGGGCGGTCTTCGTTTTCATTTGACTTCGAACGGTATTTTTATTAAAGAAAGAAAACAGGGGCAATCAGCTTTTTTGAAACGGTTGCACTTTACCTTCTTCATCCAAATAGATAATATTATTCTTAAGCGCAAAAATGGTAAGGGCGACAGGATTAGCAGTTTTGGTTTTTCGCATAATGCGTTTTCGGTACCCTTCAATAGTTCGAAAACTTTGAAAGAATATTTCTCCAATCTTTTTATTAGAGACTTGCTGACAAATAAGAACGATAATTTTCTTATCCTTTTCAGTTATTCCATTTTTCAGAGTATGAGACTCCTTTGACAGAAGCTTTGCAATTTTTAATTCGGTATCCCTGCAATAATAGGAGGTGTTTTTATTAACGGCCTCTATTGCTTTTATAATTTCTTCCTTACCCGCATTTTTTATAAGATGTCCTTTGGCACCTGCTTCCATCATATCCTTTAAGAAATGTTCTTCATTGTACATAGAAAGGGCAATGATACCCACCTGGGGAAATTTTTTTGAAATATGACATGTGGCTTCTATACCTCCCATTACCGGCATTACAATATCCGTCAAAATAACATCGGGCAAATACCTTTCAGTAAGTTGTATAAGCTGCTCTCCATTTGCAGCTTCTGCTATCATATTGATACGCGGATACTTATTGATCAGGCTTCTGAAACCATCCCTAAAAAGCTCGTGATCGTCTGCAAGAATAATATTTATAGCAGTAGTTCCTGTATTCATAGTATTTCGTTTAAGTTGGTCAATGGAAGTTCAATATAATACCTGGTCCCATGGCCCTGACGGGAATTAATATGCATTTGTCCGCCCAGGATATCTATGCGCGTTTGTATTGAGTATAAGCCGCTGCCTGTATTTTGATACTTCATATCTTCATAGTTAAATCCTATACCATCATCACAGGTCAGGATCACCAGGTCATTATCATTGGTATAAATTTCAATTTTTAAGTTCTTTGCCCTGGCATGCTTTACTGTATTGTGGATTATTTCCTGCAGGATACGAAAGATGTGTACCTGGTGGCTTTGTGAGAGCTGAGGCATATCGTAAGGAACTAATTCAACAAGCAAACCAGTGGCTGAAATGAAATTGTGAATGTATTCGCTTATAGCACTGACCGGGCCTTTGCGGAAAAGAACGGAGGGCATCAGGTCGTTGGCAATGTACCTTATTTTTATAATGATATCGTCTATATGCGATAAGGCTAAATGGATATTTTTGGTGTCAGTTTCTGAAATGGTTTCAATACTGCTGAGCCTGAGCTTTACTGCTGAAAGTACCGCACCCAGTTCATCATGGAGGTCTGAAGCAACTCTTTTGCGCTCATTTTCGATGGTGTTTATTTCAACTGCCATCTTTTGAAGGTTAAGGCTTCTAAATTTTTTTTGCTGCCTGATAACTGATACTATAAAATAGAGAATTATATTACCAATTATTATGGAAGCAATTATTATAGCTCTGTATAATGTGGTTTCTTCGGAATACATATTATTGCAACTAAATAAAGAATGTTTATCAAAGCATTGATCCAGGTTAAAATTGCATACACGTCAATCCTGAAATCTTTTGTAGAATTCAGTCCATATATCCAAAATACTTCTACCAGTATCTTATAAGTAAAATAAATAGTAAATCCGCAACAAATAATAAACATAGGGCTTTTCAATAAATTTTTTTTATAGGTAAAGGCCAGCCTGTTATTGATATGGATGCTCATTAAAACGATCATAAAAGAATAAAACAAACGGAAAGGGGTGGTGATACTTGAAAGCCTTTCTATATTGCTATTGTCGAGCAGCCATATTGCTACCAGGGCTAAAGCCAGTATTGCATATCCTTTTTTATAAGAATGAAAAATTTCCCATTCCTTAAATTGCCACAGGATTAAAAGCGCCTCTGCAAGTATAAAAATATTATTGTTTAAAGTAGTACTATACCCCAACAAAGAAATAAAGTAGCTTATTATTTCATTGAGGGTTGCCACCCACAAATAAATAATAAATGGATAATAAATCCGCTCTGTATTTCTGAATTTAATTATCCCGGCGATGGCCGGAAATAAAATTGTTGCACTGCATAGTACTACTTGTGTGTGATTCATTTACCGGTTAATTTTAGGGATTTAACGGTGACTTTTCAGGGCAGATATCGGGGCAGCGCTGTCCTTCTTCCACAATTACCGGAATTGTTGACTGTGGCTGGTTGCCTTGTGAAGGAAGAATGTCTTCATTTGAATCATTAACGCCTACGAGAACGGCATGAACTTTTAATTTTTCGTCCATACCATAATATATCCTGATACCGGCACAGTCTGTTTCGGCTAACAGTTTTTCAAATGCATGGCGATTAAATGTTTCGCTGTGGGCAAGGATATTTTGTTTTCGATATTCCGTGGCAAGGATGTTTTCATTTTGCTGCCGGAAAAGGGTTGCCATTTCAACGGCCTTCTGAAGAGGAATGAAATGGCTGCCAGGTAAAGGGATTGATTTAGTAATACTCATAAAATATGATTTGGTTAGTCGGCAAGATGGGGTAAATATTCCGGAAAAAAAAGCGTAGTGCTACGGTATTTTAGGTGGAAGGATTTCTTGGGTTTTTAAGAATTTGCTTATTGGTTGTTTTTGCTTCGCAAATTTTTTTTTCACACGAAGACTCAAAGGGCACAAAGGGGGGAACCCGTCCGATTGGTTATCCCCGTCCGACCGGGTCATCCGGGCGGGCGGGCAGACAAATTTTTCTTTTTATTCTGCAGGAATCTTAGTGATCTTAGTGGCTTAGTGCGAGATTGATTTTTTTGCTAGGCAAAAGTTTTTTTTCACACGAAGCCACGAAGGGCACAAAGGGAAAACCCAGATTCCGGGCATTTACGCCCGATTAAGCATAAATCGTTCAGGCCGCCGAAGGCAAGCGTCCCGACCGTCGGCAACTCAATTTGGAACGTCATTGCGAAGCGCCTGGATAAACACTTTAATTCAAGAAGAACTTCATGCACCGTGGCAATCTCATGAATCTTGGGAAGAAAGTTCCTCTCAAGATTTGAGTCACGTTCTTAATAAGCAGATTGCCACGTCGCCATGAACATTGTTCTAAATGGTGAAGATTAATTTGGCTCCTCGCAATGACGAAAACGATTTGCATTCCCATTCTAATGAGCAGATTGCCCAGCCTGCTTCGATATTCGGGCAGACACATCGCAATAGGCTTTATCTGATGAAAATCATCCCGGCTCCTCGCAATGACGAAAATGATTTACATTAATTATCACCGGTTGAGTAAGGTCAAACAGTATCAAATAAAATGCATTTAGAAATATGAAGAGTGCAAAGTGTAACAAATCTTATTTTTATGCCCGTAAAAAGCCGCAATAATTTTTATTGTAAAAGGATGATATCTAATCAAGCAAAAATTCCCGTACCAGGTCTTCATCAATTCCGGTGTACAAACTGAATTCTCTTACAGTTACAAACTGATCCTTTTGCTTACCGAATTTTTTACGTACCTGTTCCAACAACTTTCTTGCTGTACGGGGTTTTCTGCCTGTGATATTTTCTACATCCTTTGCATAGATCACGATGCGTTTAGGCATCTTTTGTAGCAAACCCGGCATAAACGGCACTTACATTTCGGGAAACGAATCCTGCGTATTAAAATTGTTGAGCAATTGCAAACATCATGATGAAAGGCTTATTGCGTTTGTGCCTTAAAACAACCGTACTCATTTTTAAATAATAAAATTATGGCTCAACAAAAAGGAATTATACCGTTGAACGGTACCATTGGAAACATTACATTCTATAAATCTAAAGATGGCTACCTGGCACGTGAAAAAGGAGGTATTGATGCCAGGCGCATTGCAAGTGATCCTGCTTTTCAGCGAACCAGGGAGAACGGCATGGAATTCGGAAGGGCAGGGAAAGCAGGTAAGTATTTACGCGATGCTGTGAGGTCTTTACTTCAAAATGCCTCGGATAGTAAAATGGTGAGCAGGCTCACGAGGAAAATGATGGAGGTTTTAAAGGCCGATGAGCTAAGCGCCCGCGGCGACCGGAATGTTACCGGAGGAAAGCCCGGATTGCTCGAAGGATTTGAGTTCAATATCAACGGAAAGCTCAACAGCACGCTGTATGCGCCTTATACCGCCACAATAGACCGCGCCAGTGGCTTATTGAGTGTGGATATTCCGGCATTTGTCCCTGGTAATATGATCACTGCACCGGCTGGTACCACTCATTTCCGCATCAAAACCGCAGGTGCAGAAGTTGATTTTAAAGAGGGAACTCATGTTTCGGAAGTTGGGAACCTAGCTGATATTGCCCTGAACAATGATATATCCAATGCATTGTCTCAAACACACAATGTAACAGCGGGAAGCACTAAAACGCTATTTATTTTATTGGGTGTGGATTTTTTCCAGGAAGTAAATGGCTCTATGTATTCCCTGAAAAACGGGGCATTTAATGCCTTGTCTATCATTAAAGTTTCGGAATCATAATTTATCTCACTTCAACCCACTTCGTTTGGAGCGGGACTAAAACAAACACCTATGGAACTGGAGTTACAAAGAAGATACTATCCACAGGGCACGAACGGAACCCTGGCCTGTAACGGCCTCACCATTTGCGCAACTATTGAATTGCCATGGAAAAACAATGGTACCCGTATTTCGTGCATTCCTGAAGGGAGGTATTCTCTGATCAAAAGATACAGCCCTCATTTGAAAGACCATTTGATGCTGGAAGATGTGCCGGATCGCCAATATATCCTGATACATCCCGCAAACAATGCGCTACTTGAATTAGAGGGCTGTATCGCTCCGGTTTCCCTTATTACAGGTATTGGACAAGGTATACAATCTGTATTAGCAATGAAAAAGATCATCAGCCTGCTGGCGCAGGCTTTTGATAACAATCAACCCGTTTTTATAATCATTAAAAAAGAAATAGTATGAAAAAGATAGTAAACAGAATGAAAAAGCCAACACCGTTGTATTTTAAAAAATTGCGCAACATAGGACTGGCCCTGGCTGCTGCAGGAACCACGCTGCTGGCGGCTCCTATTGGGGTACCCCTTTTAATTGTAAAGATTGGAGGATACCTGGCCCTTGCAGGTAGCGTGGTATCTGCTGTCAGTCAATCAGCAGTAAAAATGGAAAAAGAATGAAAATATGACTGAATCCTATTTTACCAGTCACACAAAATATGGTACTGCCGGCGGGATTATTACCATATTGATTTACAATATCCACACAAGTGATGTATTAAAAACTGCAGTCCTGGCTGCAACAGGCGCTGTTGTTAGTTTTTTTATATCAATGTTCCTCAGATATTGTATCCGTAAGTGGCGAAAATAAAGTCTGTAAGGCTGTCATCTAATGGCAGCCTTTTTTGTTTTTATGGGGATGGTTAATTGGTAAATTAGTTTATTAGTTAATTGGTTTATTAGTTTTAAAACCTTGGCGTCTGCAGTTCTACGATAGGGCTTCGAAAAGTTCTGGTCATCAAATTCAAAAAAATAATGATTGTGGATTTTTATTTAAGCAATAAACCCACCCCGGGTGCCAGCCCGAAAGATCATTCTTGCGTCGCATTCAGCCAAAGGAATAATTTAATCCCGCGGTCTTACCAACGGTGCCGATTCCTTAAATCTACGCTGGCCGCCGAATAAACAACCTGAATTACTCCTCGCTATCGGGTGAGTATTCAGCAAGTTCACCGAGTTGTTCAGCAGTTATTTCTTCCAACTTTCGTTTTCGCGTTTCAACACCAAAGAAAATAGTCGCCAGAGCAGCAAGCACCAGGGGAACGGCCCCAATCACTGCTGTTGCCGCAATAGAGGGAGGAGATATTGCCACTACAACAATGGCAATAACCAGCACGCCACCGAATTTACTGAATCCTGCGATCAGACCACTTCCGCGAGAGCGAATGCTGGTGGGATAAATCTCGGCTGCATATACGGAAAGAACCGATATTACAGAACTTATTCCCCAGATAGGAACGATAAGTAGAATGTAAAGCAACAGATGATGATGTATAATTGAATTGCCTGCAAATAAAAACCCCAACATGGATACGGCTGTAAGCAGGGTTAACCCAATGATAGTACGTTTGCTACTCCAGAATCCATACATCCAGGCTATCAGGAAATTGAGAGGAAAACCAATGAGGGCCGCATTTCGCAACAATTCAAAAGAACCTGCCTGTGTATATCCGAGACGCTGCAGGTTAGACGGTATCCAAAGTTCAAAACCAAACTCTACAAAACCACCACCCAAAGCCAGGAGCGCGAGTGTAGCAGTAATGCCGAGAAAAGGAGGACGAAACAGTTGCGTAAACTGACCCTTGATCTTCGTTTCGGTGGCAATTAAAGGAGCTTTTTCTTTTACAACCACCGCTCCGAACCGTTTCATTACATTTTGAGCTTCCTTTAACCGACCGTGGGTGAGCAAATACCGTGGCGATTCAGGGATCCAGCGGTTTAACAGGATAAGCATAAAACCAGTAGGGAAACCGATTAGCCATAGTATCCGCCATGTGTAATGAGGAACAAGCCAGGTAGCCAGCGCACTGGATATGATATAAGCACCTGCAATATCGCCTCCTATCAACACCATCAGCCAGCCCCGGTGTCGTGCCGGAATACTTTCGGCCATTAGGGTAAACATGATAGGAAGCATTCCGCCAACACCATATCCCATCACCAGGCACATTACGCAGTTCATCCAAAATGAAGGCATTGACCCGCAGGCGCTTGTGGCTATGAATGTGATACCTGCCATTAGAATAGAGGACCGGCGACCGATCTTATCACCCAGCCATCCCCAAAGGAAAGAACCTAATACCGTACCGGTGATTCCGGATAAAGGAAGCAACGCAACCGGAATCGTTGCACCGGGATTCACGGGTGATTTAAGCCCATATTCTCTTGCCATTCCAGGAACTACAAAAGACAGAATGGTTGGTTTCATCACATCAAGGGTTATGGCAATGGCCATAACAATCAACAAACCGATATGAGTGGGGTTAATAGGGGCATCATCCAGTGCGCGGACTTGCAAATTATAATCGCCCTGCTCCTTATTTGATGCAGGTGGGATAAGGCTGTATAAAGTTGTAATAAGACCGAATACTACCAGTAGCATCCCAATGTCCATTGACGTACTCATGCGCATACCAACCAGGCGGTAACCCATGTCGGCGGCATTAATATACATGGGTAATTGAAGAGCTACCCCAACCGAGACAGCCAAAAAACCTATCCAAAAAGCAATTTTACTTCTGAATACAATGTTTCCTTTGTAACGCAGTATTTTAATAGATTTCATATAAACTTTTCCCGGGGTTTATTTAAAAAGTAATGTAAGGGTTTTTAATTTTGGTTAGAACAAAACTATGTAAACAACATTAGCTTGATTCAGTCTCAGCAAAATTTATTACTAGGTAATTATTTTCTTGAAATCTTATTAGGTTTGTTTAGCGAATGCTATCTCTATATTTTTTTTTGGTGCATAAATCTTCAGATCAATATATTTGGCAACGGGCCCTACCAGGAAGAGAGCATAGAAGGGTGCATAAATAAAACTATCCAGGCGTAAAATAAATTCTACGATAGCTACGAGAATGATGACCAATATTCGTCCCCTTTTAGTAGAGACCGAAGTTGCCGGATCTGTAATCATAAAAAATATAAACAACTGGTACATGGGCCCTGTTAAAGGTGATACTTCTGCTAGGAAAGCGTCGCCCACAATCAGGCTTCGCACGTAGGAGAGGATTACAAAGCTGATTACATAGGTTAAGGTAACATGTAATCTTTTTGCCCGGTAAACAATTACAAGACCTAATATCCAAATGACTGCCAAACCTAAAAAATTGCTTCCCCATTGAATGCTCAGTCCTGCTACATCTAATGGAGCCATAAACAACATCCAGGAGATTCCAAAATTGGAAGGATTCCAAAGATGTCTGCCTTTATATCTCAACACGTATTTCGACATGATAGAAAGTACGGATGTAATAATATAGGGCCAAATCATAGTGGAGCGAATTAAAATTCCAACACTTATCCCACTGATATAGGCGCTCGAAAGACTTTTCCATTTACCAAGCAACACCATTGATAATATAATCTCTGTAAGTATGGCTGCACAAATAGAAACGACTACATATAAATAACTATCAAGGAACCCAAAACTCAATTGTCCAATCAATAGAAGTAGGGTAAGGAATGCTGGTGGCACATATTGAAAATATCCTTTTGTATTTTTAGTAAGCCAGGGCATAATTTGGAGGGGTTGAGTTTTAATGTTTTTTATGAATCTAGTTAGGCTGCCTGATTATCCTGTTTTGGTTTACTGTTCTTTTACAATTAGGAGTTTATCAATTCCGGGATTATTAATAACAGTGTCTTTGCCCGATGGCCAATGAATACTTACATGATCAATCCGGCTGCTATTACCAATACCAAAATGAAGCCTGTGTTGGTTTTGAGAAGAAAAGCCCATACCGGCTGTAACTACCTGAACCTGCTTCCTGCCATTCCATTCCACCACAACTTTTGCCCCGACGGCATCGGCATTGCTCAAAGTACCACGTAGATCCAATTCTATCCAATGGTTATTATTTTGCTGATCATTTCTGTAAACGAGCGGAATATTATTTTGGTTAGCGACAATTACATCCAGCGAACCATTATTCCATAAGTCGGCCATGGCAACAGACCTGCTGTCGAAAGTGGCATAAGGGCACACTTCGTCCGATACATCTTCGAATAATCCATCACCTTTGTTGAGCCATATTTTGTTTTCTTCATACCCTGATTGGCTTTTACCATTCATATCGGGCCAGTTTTTTGCGTCTTCGATTATTGAGCTATTGCCGCCGGTAACTTTTGAATAATCATACCAGTAAGAGGTACCCTTTTTACCCGATATGAAGCCGTTAGCTACATAAAGGTCCATATTCCCGTCGTTATTCAGATCGCCGAACTGGGCGCCATAGCTCCATCCCGCATTATCAATTCCTGCCAGCTGGGCTAAATTTACAAATCTTGGATAGGGACTTTCTGTTCCGTCGCTTTCGGGCTGCCAGTAATTATTATCCTGTAGCAAAATACCTTTTTCGGTAATAGTTGTATTATAAATGCCAAGAATACCATTATCATTAATATCGCCAAATGATACACTCATACCACTTTTAGGAATATTCCCTATTCCTGCCTGCCTGCCAACTTCCGTAAATTTTTCCCCCTTTTCATTGATATATAATTCATTTACATTATAATCGTTAGCGATAAAAAGATCAGGATACCTATCCCCGTTAAAATCGGCTGAAGCTGCCGCAAGAGTCCACTTGGTGGAATTTAAGCCATATTCGGCGGTAACATCTTTGAATTTACCATTTCCCATGTTTTCTAAAAGATAATTTCTTCCGCCGTTATTGGCATACCGAAAGCTTTCAGGCATTATTTTAGTGGTAGTAAGATGGTTCAAGTCAAGTTTCTCACTGTAATATCCCCCTATAAACAGATCCAGTTTCCCATCATTATTAAAATCAAGCCATATAGCGCAATTGGAGTTCACCCATTGAGGCAGCCCACTGCCTTCGGTGACATTAACAAATTTTTTCCCGCCAACATTATGAAATAACTCGGGTTTCCCCCATTTATACAGCAACAAATCCTCGTATCCGTCATTATCATAATCGCCCCAAACCGCTCCCATTGATTCACCGGTTCCTTTCATATTTACATCCGCTAGTCCCATTTGGGCAGCTACGTTTTCAAATTTCCCATTATGCAAATTATGATAAAGCGCATTCTGGCTTCCTGTGCGGCTGTTGGTAAAATAGATATCATCCCATCCGTCATTATCATAATCAACAATGGAAACAGAAGCGCCCATAGAAGCGATTTGTGCTTCAATATTTTTTAACTTAGGGTCCAGTTGAGGACACAAATGCCGGAAATTGATGCCGGCTTCCGCATTAACGGGCTCAAGATAAAAACCATACTTCTTCAGTGCCATTGCTTTTTGCCTGGCATCGCCAAGATGAAATAATTTTTTTCTTGAAGGAAGTGCGGTGCCGATAAGCAAGGCGGCAAAGATTATTATCGTTATTATTTTAGGTATTTTTTTTTGCCAAATCATAAATGCAAACTTCTGTATATTTTGGAAATAAAGATTTTTAAATATAGCGAAGTAAAGTATTGAATTTCTCACAAGGTAAAAAATAAAACGGGCTTTTTACATACGGGGAATAAATAATTCTTAATTTCACATTTTGAACCTACCATTAATCCCGGGCAAGCCTGAAATGTTTTCATTTATCAATTCACGAAAAAGTTATTTACGCACTTTACTGATTTATATTTTTGCCGTTGGATTGGTGGCAGGATGTAACAGAAAATCCGAAAATCATGGAGGAGCGAATGATACCAATCCTAAAGATCTGGCTTTGCTCTATCTTTCTCAAAACCATCTTAATGAAGCTGAAGCTGCCTTTATAAAAGCAATACAAACAGAGCCTGATGATCTATCAAATTATATCGGCCTGATCCGGCTCTATCTTTTGCAAAAAAATTTGGATGCTGCCGAAGCGCAGGCAAAAGCCGGATTGAAAATAAAGCCGGACAATGAAGATTTGAAGCTACTTTTAGCGGAGGTTTATAATCAAAAAAACGATAAGGTCCAGGCAGTACGTGAATTAAAAGAAATACTTGTTAAAGATCCCAGGAGCGTGATGGCTTACTATAAACTATCTGAACTTGATACTGCGGGGCCGGATAATACATTGAAGAAATATTATTTGTTGAAGGTAATAAGCCTGGTGCCAGCCAATATTGTTCCCCGCCTGCAATTAACCGCGCTTCTTGCCGGTGAAAATAAAACCGATTCATCACTTTTTTATTTGCAAAGCATAAAAAAAATTGCATCCGGTTTTTCTGATGCTGCCCAATTATCCTATCAAAAAGCAGCTTCCTTATTAGATGGTAACCAGCCAGCTCAGGCACTTGTTTATATACAACAATTTCAAGACCTGATGAAAATTACTCCGGAATATGCAAATGGAAGTGATGAAATTGAAATTCCGGAAATGCACGCCGGTTTTTTCGATTTCGAGACTAGCGTACCGGTTTCATCATTTGATACCTCCGCGGGAGCCAGTTCGAATAATAATAGTTCGTTTTTCGCTCCTTTGCAGTTTAAAGATGTTCCGGAAATCCTGGGTTATTCGATCGGAAATGGTTTGAAAGCTGAAAAGACGGTTCTTGCAGTAGCTGATTATGATGCACAAGGGAATATGTATTTGTATTCGAGTTACCTGGTGCCCGGGGCCTCTTCTTCCAGATCAGAATTGTCAATCATCCAGATGGGATCGTTCAAGGAATGCACTGTAAACGGAGGAATTGAACATAAAGGACAGGATTTAGATGCCACCTTTGCGGATTATAATAATGATGGATACCAGGATCTTTTTATTGCGACCACAAATGGAATTATAGTATTTAAAAATAATGGTGATGGCACATTTTCAAGGGTAACGGAAGACATAGGACTTCATAATTCGGATAACGTCAATAAAATTCTCTTTGCTGATTTTGACCAGGACGGAGATCTTGATTTGTATGCGGCCAGTAAAGGAGGAAACAGGCTTTTCCGTAATAATGGCGATGGCACATTTACCGAGAAAGCCGCTGCGATGGGACTTACAGAGGAGAAGCAACCTACTGCCGATATGGATTTTGGCGATTATGATGGCGACGGAGACCTGGATATTATCTCTCTAAAGGAGGGAGGGGGCATCGAATTATTTAATAATAACCGTCATTCCAATTTTACGGATGTCAGCGATTCTGTGGGACTTGATAATCCGAAATACGCCGGCACATCAATCGCTTTTGGAGATTATAACAATGATGGGAGGCTTGACATCCTGGTTGCGGGGGGAGCCGACGGAAAATGTTTCTTGCTAAGAAATGATGACGGGCATTTTGTTGTTGATGGAAAAGCATCCCAACAATTAAGCAGTTCTCTTAAAGGGATAGAGGTATATGATGTCGCGTTTGTAGATTATGACAATGACGGGCACCAGGATATTGTGATGGCTGGAGTTAACGCGGACAACTCCAAAAGAGGGGTAAGATTATTTCACAATGATGGCTTAAAAGGATTTAGCGATGCCAGTTCTCTGCTGCCTGAAAATGTGATGCAGGAATATAGTCTCGCGATTGCTGACTATAATTTCGACGGTGACAGGGATATTTTTTTCTCAGGGCCAACAGGTGTCAGGTTAGCCAGAAATGACGGAGGCAATTACAATAATTACGTCCAGGTTCAGCTCACAGGCCTTTCATTTGGTAACAGTAAAAATAACAGGTTGGGAATTGGAGCGCAGTTAGAGCTTAAGGCGGGAGATCTATATCAACTTCAAACAGTTAAGGGACCTTTGACCGAGTTTGGCGTGGGCAAAAGAACCAAACTTGATGTATTACGTATTATATGGCCCAATGGTGTTGCTCAAACTGTTGTTGATCCGACACGTAAACAAAGAGCGTTGGAAGAAGCTGAATTAAAAGGGTCGTGCCCTTTCCTTTTTACCTGGGACGGAAAACAATTTGTCTTTCTCAAAGACATGCTTTGGAGAAGCGCCTTAGGTATGCCGGTGGCTATTCATGGAAAGGATACCACTTTTGCTTATCATCAGCCATCAAAAGAATACCTGATGATATCAGGTGATAAGTTACAACCCAGGAATGGCCTTTATACCGTAAAAATAAGTGAAGAGCTTTGGGAGGCAGTGTATTTCGATAAAGCGGCGCTCATAGCTGTGGATCATCCGGATTCTGTGGATGCGTATGTGGATGAAAAATTTGTAGCGCCACCTTATCCTGGTAAAAAGATTTACCTGGTTTCTGATAAACACCTGCCGGTTTCGGCAACCGATGGCGAGGGAAACGATGTCCTTCCGAAATTAAGCAAGTATGATTTTCAATATGTGTCTAATTTTTCTTTGGGCAAATTCCAGGGTGTTGCTAAAGAACATGATTTGATTTTAGACCTCGGTAAAAATGCGGATAGCGATAGTTTGTTATTATACATGCGGGGATGGATTTTTCCTCCTGATGCCAGCATCAATACAGAGCTGACACAAACCAATAAATATAAACTTCAGGCGCCGTCGCTACAGGTGATTAATAAAGAAGGAAAATGGCAAACCGTTATAAAAGATATCGGGTACCCGATGGGAAGGGATAAAATGGATATTATTAACCTAACTCATAAATTTCTTACATCCCATGACAGACGCGTCAGAATCCGCACAACGATGCAAATATATTGGGATCACATATTTTTCTCAACCGGAAATGTAAAGGCTCCTGTAAAAACGTATGACCTAAAAATGGTGAATGCAAATTTAGATTTCCGCGGTTATTCAGCGTCTTATAATAAAGGCGGACCTTTTGGACCACAATGGTTTGATTATTACAAAGTAACCAAAGGACAAAAGTGGAGAGACCTAACGGGCAACTATACACGCTATGGAGATGTTTTACCATTGTTACAAAAAGCAGATGACCAATATATTATTTGCGATGGCGGAGATGAAGTAACCATTGATTTTGATGCCACACATTTGCCGGAATTACCCAAAGGGTGGAAACGCGACTTTATTATTTACAGTGAAGGCTGGGTAAAAGATGGAGATATGAATACAGCGTATGGACAAACCGTAGCGCCTCTGCCGTTTCATGATATGCCTTCGTATCCTTACCCTAAAAATATTACCTACCCTACTGATAAAGCGCATAGAGAATACCAGGAAAAATATAACACAAGAAAAGTCTCTACTGAGGCTTTTAAAAATGCAGTAAGATTAGGAACCTTTGCAAATCCAAAGAATTAAATTTATAGTAAACCAATAAATAACACGGATTTCTGTTTTTTTATTTATTGCATAAATCAAGCAATAAAGTACTGCTGAAAATTAGTCTATTGGATGATTTAAAATTAATCCGAGTTGCATTTGCGCTACTAATATAGAGTCACGTTTTATTGGCTAAATGCCTGTGAGATAGAGCGTAAAAGCAATTGCTTGTAAAATGAAAAGCGTATTTTAGCGTAAGTACACACGTTATATGTCATTCCCCTTTTTTCGGGAGCCGAAAATTACTTCCGAAGCTAACGTTTATGAAATATAAGAATATTGAAAATCAGCAACTTAAAAAAACGTTAGCCAGAATATTGAAGAAGCTATCACTGTATTTGAATATTCAGGGATATTTTAAGTTTAAAAATATTGAAAATTTATAGAGATAATATAAAAATGTACGATGCCAAATTACTTAAGCTAAGTAAGAAGTTAAATCGTATTTCATTTCTCAGGTTGTTTATTTTTGTCATTTCAAGTATCATTCTTATATACTTGTTTAAATTCAAATTATTTACTCCCTTTCTGATTGTTTTCCCTCTATTGATATTCTGTTTTGGTGCTGCAATCACATATTATATCAAAACAGCTTTCCTAAAAAAGCAAACGGCATTCCTGAAACGTATAAATGAATCCGAAATTTTAAGAGAAGAATGTAACCTGGAAGAATTTGATACCGGAGATAAATTTATAAATCAAAATCACCCTTATACCTCCGATTTAGATATTTTTGGGCAACATTCCATTTTTCAATTACTTAACAGAACAACTACAGAGTCTGGTATAATACTGCTATCAGAATGGCTGTCGGAACCTGCACCTAATTATGAAATACATGACAGACAAAAAGCCATAAAAGAATTATCTCAAAAATTGGATTGGAGGCAAGATTTTCAGGCGTCTGGTATGCACTATCAAAATAAAAAAAGTGATTATTATAAATTGTTAGATTGGGTAGAAGCACCTGTCGTTTTATTAAAACATCGAGGAATATATATAGCAGTTGCAATAATCCTTTCGGTTCTATCACTGCTTGGGTTTTATTTTTACATGATTAATTTGTTTTCATCATACAGTTTACTTCCCCTTATTGCTGTTTTATTTATTATTAATAGAATTTTAAAAAAAGTGAAACCCATAGCTGATGATATCGTTAAAACCTCGCAAGAGAATATTGACATATTAAGAGGTTATCGGGCACTTATCAATAAAATTGAAAGGGAAAATTTCATGTCAAAAAAATTATGCGAATTACAAGCAATACTCATAAAAAGCAAATGTTCAGCATTCAATGAAATTAACAGGCTGTGCAAAATACTCGAATTCTCTCAGCAAAGAGGTGTAAGAATAAAATATATATCAATAGGTGGAAATTATTTTTATAGTCTATTAAACAGTTTCCTGCTATTGGATATTTACCTGATTATTAGAATAGAAAAATGGAAATCAAAAAATAAAGCGCTTTTAAAACCATGGTCTGAAGTAGTAAGTGAGTTTGAAGTAATAAACAGTCTTGCAGGTTTTTGCTATTCAAATCCATCATATACATTTCCTCAGCTGGAAGAAAAAAATAACTACATCCATTTTGAGTCGTTGGCGCATCCCCTAATAAATTCTAATAAACGGGTATGTAATAATTTTCACTCAGAAGGACAAGGTGATGTTGTCTTGATAACTGGTTCTAATATGGGAGGGAAAAGCACTTTTTTAAGAACCGTAGGAGTGAACCTTGTATTAGCATTAGCCGGTGCACCTTGTTGTGCAAAATATGGGCAGGTTTCGAACCTGAAATTATATACGAGTATGAGAACCCAGGATAACTTGAAGGAAGGAATTTCTTCTTTTTATGCAGAATTAAGCAGGATCGAAAAGATGCTGAAACTAATTGAAAGTAGTCAAAACACTTTTTTTCTTATGGACGAGATGTTTAAAGGCACCAACTCAGAAGATAGACATAAAGGAGGTTTTTCGTTGATCAATCAATTAAGTAAGCTCGAAACATCAGGAATTATTGCAACACATGATATTGAACTTGCAAAACTATCGGGGAATAAAAGGTTAGTTACAAATTATAGTTTTAATAGTGAGATTAAAGACGGTTCAATGATTTTCAGCTTTAAACTTCATCCAGGTATATGTAATGATTTTAATGCTAGTGAACTTATGGAAAGAAGTGGGATTAAAATTATATCTAACATTTCAAAAAGTGAAATCGAATAAAAATACGTAACCGGTGTCTGAATAATTGGGACTATGAGATTTGAGTTGAAAGGATTTTGCGTTTACGGTAGGGTGTTATATACCGCAAGCAGTTTGGTAAGCAGTTTTAAGTATCCTTTTTACATGATTTTATTTTGAGATGATAGCTTCTCTTTCATTTTTATTAAAAATATTTTAAAAACCGGATTGTTTTTTTTCTTCAGGTGCAAGCTTTACCATTTTGGCTTGAAGTCATTTTTTAAGATACACATTCTAACAGGTTTTTTGCTTCTTCTTTCCAATCAACTGGCGGCCCTCTGCGATTGAAACGTAACAGGGTTTTTCTATTTATTGCATAAATGAGAACATTCCGTGTATAAATTATATCATCGCAACTGTATGCCGATACATATTTTTACAAAATGCATCAAGTAGCCCTGCGCTGTTGAATGGTTCGATTCGTTCTTTTATGAGTGCGGTAAAAGTTTTGATTGCTGCGTTTGAAGGATTTTTAGAAGAAATTGTTTTGAGCAAATCCTCATAAGAATCGTAAACCATTTTTCTGATCTGTGAATCATCTGCATTCAAAAAATATCCAGGCGGTTGCTTTTTTATTCTTCGCTGCTCATGTGCAATTGTTGCCGCAAAATACAACATAGACCATGCATTGAAAAGTTCGAAGTAAGGCATCGTTTTATAGCAACCCGCGATGAGGCAATCTATTAATTTTATTTCCTCAAAAACTTTGTGTTCGTATTCTTTTAAGTTATTGTAAAATAATTCATCATTGCCCCAATGCTGTTTGATATTATCAACCAGTTTTTCAATGCCTGAAAGAGAATGAGCAATACCGGAACTGAACAGAGGGTCAACAAATCCAACGGTGTTGGGAAGCGCTGCCCATCCTTCACCAAAACTATGTTCCATCTTTCTTTGAAGCCTTCCGGTCTTCAGCATTTTTCCTGGTTGCGGATGCAATTTTACATCTTTTAAAATACGTTTTATACCCGGATATTTTTCCAGCATAGCCTTCCAGGTTTCTTCAGTTGATAAATCTTCATAAAGCTTTTTTTCACCGTTCAGGACAAAACCTACACTTGTGCGCTCATCGTTAAATCGCAGCATCCACAACCAACCTTCGTCCAGTATGTGATGCAAAGCAGACCAATCCGGATTGTAAGGAAAATCATCAATTGGAATTTTTCTTTCGTTCAATATTTTTATCCAGTGAGGAACATTATTAAAATGAGAAAAAACAGAAAAAGAATTGGTGAGAAAATCATTTGCAGAAGATTGGATTCCGAATAATTTCTGCGCCAGAAAGCCACTTCCGCTGGCATCAATAAAAAAGGAAGAAAAGATAGTTTCGTTTTTATCCAACCGTTTAATTTGAAACTCCCATTCTACATTTCTTTTTGCTTTTGTAATTTCAGAGAACTCACAATAATCTATCCCACTCTCTTTTATCTTCGTAATTAAGAAAGCATCAAAATCACTACGAAGCCAATTGGTGTCTGATTCCAAATCGCTGGAACTGGCAGCAACCAGCAATTCATTTTTATGATTCTCATCGGTAGTAAAATCTTCGCCTGGATAATGCTTAAAAAAACTAAATCCTCTTTTGATGCCGCATACAATTTCAGGATGCGATTTTTGCCAACTTCCATATCTTGAAAAATCGTATAGCCAGGGCAAATCATATTTTGAAGAAAGCTTTCTTAATATCATATCTGCAACAGGTGTGGAAGATTCGCCGATGGCAAAGCGTGGATGTTTCCCTTTTTCCAGCAAACAAACTTTTAAGCCGGATTTCTGTAATGCCAATGCAGTAAGTGAACCTGCAAAACCGGCTCCTGCTATCAAAATATCATAATGATTGGTACTATTTTTTTTCATATTTAAGAGCAGTTACAATTTATTTTTGGCTGAAACTTTTGAGTAAGATTCATCTTTTCCAAACGAAGTTTTCTTGCTTCAAAACATTCGGCACAATTGGACAAAAATTCAATATCCCAGGTATCTGCAAAAACTTTTCCCTGTAGCAATGCAAGTGACCGTTCAAACACTTCTTCCAACGCATGTAATGTTGGCGGAACATATTCCCCGGTCTTTTCCAACATATCCATAATCCCATTTCCTGCACGCGTAGGAATGATGGAACAAGTGCCGACACCACATTCAAAAGCAAACTTCACCGTTTTAAATGCCCATTCAATATTTTCTTTTTCATCAGTGAGAAAAGGCGGATTTAAAAGGACGAAGGCACGCGTTTGTATTTTATTTCTTTCCAAAAAAGCGGCTGCTTCTTTAAAATCTTCGGGAGTAAGTTTCTTATTAAGTTTAGGTAATACCTCCGGATGAATCGTTTCAAGCCCCATAGCTATCTCAAGCTTTCCGTTTAATTGTTCATTGAAATCAACGCAGGATTGCCCGCAAAGTTTTGGGTGATTTTCAACAATAATTTTTTTAAAAGGTCGTAGTCGCTCAATTATACCGGGATAATCCGACAAAGGAATTGCTTTGGTATCGAAAAAATTACTGCTGTTATAAAGTTTTATTACATCCGCTTTTGGAAGTCGTGTTAAAGCATAATCTATCTGCTTTATAATGGCACCGGGCGGCGTAGCATAAGTAAGTGTATTCTTCCAAAGATCGCACATCAAACACTTAAAAGAACATTCTTTACCTGTAAGAAAAATTGTATTTACCTCTCGTATCATTCCATTTTCATCAGGCTCCTCTTCATGAATAAAATGGTAGGGAATTTCAGGATCTACCTGGTTTCGTGTAGGGCGAAGAGTTTCAATGTCATAACGGTCATGCATAAATGGAATTAAAATAAATGCGGTATTCCATCTCATTGTCGGCAAACATTTGCTTAAACGTATTATCATCGGCCACGCCCCGTTGAAATCTGCGTTTCTCAAAAACAGGCATATCAAACCCTGTGACCGCCTTGACACCTCTTTTTACAATTTCTCCTTTCAGTGCGTACAATTCTTTTTCGTTCCAGTTGGTCAATTCGATGAAAGGAATTCCTTCTGCTACTTCAATCACATTAGGCAATGCATAAGGACTAAAATCCCTAAATCCCATTTTGCGTGGTGGCGCATAAGAGCGCACATGCCCGCGACTTTGCCCACCGGTATAAGTGAGAGAATGTTTGATTTTATCAACTCCCCATCCTTCCTGGTAAAGCATGGTATTGTTTAACACACTTCTAATAGTTAATTCTTTATTTTCCTCAATTGGGTAATCCTTCAGGTTTTCATCACCACCTTCTCCATCAGAGAGATATTTCCAATCAGGATAAAGTTTGCGTATTTGTTTGCACAATGCAAGCGCCATAGTTGCCGATTCAATATCTAATGGCTTATAATCTTCTACCACTTTAATGGCTTCTTTATAATTAATTTCAGATTGTGGAACATCCAGCACTTCAAGAAAAAGTGATAATCCCAATTGATCCAGAAACTGATGCGCCTGTTCCGCATCCGGCCCGTTGTTCACTGAAAGTGTGAAAGCTTTTAAACGCTGTGGTGAAAGGCCCATTTTAAGCATCAAATGATACGTAACAAGGAATACTGAACCACTGTCAATTCCACCGGAAAATAATACGCCGACGGGTTCATTTTCCGGAATCATCTTCAGCCATTTCTGGCATTCATTCGCCAACGCGCCGATATAAGCTTTTCCTATTTCATCCAAATCGTTGATTAAACGATTTCTTTGCGGAGCAAAAAAGCGCGTGTAAACCGGGTTTGGATCAGGACATCCAATTACTTCCAATCGCACTACATAATGAGCTGGCACCATACGGGTATAAGAAGGATGGAATTGAGAATGTAGGTTTTTGGTTTTCAGGAAATCATAAATTTCATCCATTCTTTCTGCAACTATAAGTAAAGGACCGGCCACTTGTTTGGCAAGAAAATAGCGCATGGGCCTACCTATAGAACGAGCCATAAAAACTTCCTGGCCTACTTTTTCTACTATGGCGAACTGACCTTCGATGTTACGCACACGGCTTGCATCGCCGGAAGTAATTGCTGCTGTAACTTCTTCCGGCGACATATTAAAAATGGTGTTGTTGTTGTAATCGAGCAGGTTGACAAAGTTATTGACTGGCTGTGTTATGTTGTCCATTTTTAATCATTTTTTGCATTGGTTATTAATAAAGCAAATGTACTAAATATGCCCATGTCTGATTTTGAATTTAGTTTATCAGAATGCAGAAACTTCTGTTAATTCATTCATTAAATTTTAAGTGCTATTACTATAAAATATTGGCTACTGAAATTGAAACTTAACCGTGAGTGATTATAAAAAAGAATAAAATGCTGTCAGTAAATAAAGAAATATTCCAGATTCTTATTTATCAATAAAACTAATAAAATTTATAAATGAATTTACTAATTAACTTATAAACAAACTCATAAATAAATTAAATTTTTAATCCCTTTTATATATCCTTAACATCTTCTATAAAGGTTTCATAAATTCCTTCTTAAGTATAAACTTAATGAAGATAATATGCTCTAAAAGCCTTTTAGGCATTGACTTTGTATTAGATCAATTAAATTATTATAAACAAAAAATTATATTAATTAATTATAAAAACGAAAACTATGAAACGAATATTTTTTATGCTTTCGGCTTTAGCAGGAATATCCCTTTTATATACCGGATGTACCAAACAGCCGCTCGATAATTTAAGCACTGATGAATCCAGGATTTATATTACCGACTATGACTCTGCTGTCAATTTTGCTAATTATAAAACATTCAGTATTTCTGATTCGGTAGCAGTTATTCAAAACGGCAGTGCTACCAAACAATTGACAGATATAGATACAGCTTATTTAAATGCAGTAACAAAATATATGGAGCTTGCCGGATATACTTTGGTTTCTAACAAACAAAATCCTGATCTGGGGGTAGATGTAAATGATATTATCAGTACTTCTACCGGAGTTATCAGTTATGGCGATTATTGGGATTATTATGGAGGTTATTGGGATCCCTATTATTGGGGATACCCGGGTTATGGATATTATATACCGTATGCTTACAGTGTTTACCAGATAAGTGAAGGCGCCATATCTGTAGATATTCTTGATTTGAAAAATGCAGCTGCTGACAATAAGATCAATGTAATTTGGACAGGATTGATACGTGGTTCAGGGATATTTGATGCAAGCGTTGCAGGCAGCCAGATCAAAGCTTTATTTGATCAATCACCTTATTTAAAGACTAATTAAAATTTTTGAAAATGAAAAAGATTAAAATAGTATTTGCTGCTTTGGGCATCTTTCTGATATCCCAATCAGCATCCGCGCAACAAGGAACTTTTAAACTTGATCTGAATTATAATTATAGTTTGCCGGTATCGGGATTCAAATCTGATCTCATAAACGAAAATTCGTCGCGTGGTTTTATGGGCGCACTTATGTATTCTTTCAGTGATAAAATAACGGCTGGACTGGATTTTGGTTTTCAGGATTATTATCAGAAGTATCCAAGAGCACTATATAATATTGGGAAATCTCAGACGGTATCGGCAGTATTGACTAATTCCATCCAAACAACACCGGTATTATTAAAAGCAAAATATTTTCCTCTTTCCACGTCATTTTTAAAGCCATATATTTCAGTGGGCGCCGGGGCAAATGTTATTGATTTTAACCAATACCTTGGCGAATTTGGCAGTGGACAGACTAATGTGAAATTCCGTGCGCAGGGAGGTATTGGATTATTAATACCTTTTGCTAAATTCAGTTCTTCCGGATTTAATTTGGGCGCTACTTATGATTATGCCCCTTACAATAGGTTTGGATATAATAATCTTAGTTCTATAAATTTTCAGGGCGGAATAACTATAAATTTGAAATAATCTCTAAAAAAATAGTAAAAGTCTGTAGAATATATCTACAGGCTTTTCCATTTTTTCTCTTTGCAAAATAAAATGAATTCATAAGCGTTTCTTTTCTATTGTTAACCTATTTCAAAATTCTAACCTATGATTGTAAAAGAAATTGTGTGTGAAATTCTTATTGCGATTCATGTAATCCTGTATATCCAATCGAGAAGAGAGAAATATAATATAGAAAAATAAGAAGGAAGAATTCCTGGTTCTGATAAAATTTTTTATATCCCTGAATCATTTTAAGGAAGCATTCATAAATTCATTTTTTTTACTGCTGATTTTTCTAACTACTTAAAGAATCAGGCATTTTTTTGTGCACAGATGAATGGGCACCATAAAATAAATAGGAAATATTTTTAAAACACCCTCGAAATAAAATTTTCAATATAGCTTGCAAATTTCAATTAGTTTTTGTTAATTTGTCCTCTCTCATTTTTCCAATCCCTTTTTTGAAGAATTAAATTTGTACCAACGGTATCGTCCCTGGTAAATTTTATCTCATTTAACCACAAAAAAGAATTTTAAAATGAAAAAGATCTTTGTAATCATGTTGGTTGCTTTTGCACTGGCTATTGCTATCAGTTCCTGCACCTCTTCTAAATTTGGTTGTAAAGCCAACTCCAACATGGTAGGCTATCATTAATCAACTAAAGGCCCTTCAATTTTTATAAGGTTATCAATGCGATAGCCTTTTTTATTTTATACCCGGCGAGATTCGTAATACTTATTATTATCTGGTTTAATAGTTAGTTTTCTTTTGAATAAAAAATTAATTGCCTTTTCTATTTTTTATTGATTATTATACGGTTTCTTGTTGGAACCAGGGCAATTGCGGTATTAATATGGTTGGAATTAATTTTTTGATATTAAGATTATCATAACTTTTTTATTTCATTATATTAAATGTTACAAACATTGTAATAATAAATAAAGAGAAAAGACCAAGCAGAAAAATAATATCTGCAGTCTTTTCGTAACGCTCACTCTTCCCGTTTTTGCTTCTGAGAGAAAGAAATGAAAGAACGCTGCTTACCATAAACATGAAGATGGCAACTGCGGTGAATTCGTCAATAAGCGTTTTGCCATCCAGATTCAAAAGCTTAAGTGAGGTGAGCACAATAAAACAAATGCCCAATAAATTAGATGAGGTTGTAAGGATGTGCGATGATTTTTCTTTTTGCTTTTCTTCCATTTTTTCTCCGGGTTATTATAATATGATTACTGTTACTCAATAATTTTTTATAAAGACGAAGGCCATTATTCGACGAAATTTTTTTGTCATTCCATTGCATTACCAATACAATATTTTGTTAAGTAACAAAAAATATTACATGCCGGATATCCATTTTTGCTTTTCAGTAAACTAACAAAAAGATAAATTTCTAATTTTCATTTTAATAGCAAAATAGAAAATTCAGAAACTATAAAGAACCTTTTATATACGGAAATAATAAATGAAAAATTCAGGTAGAAATAATGCCGGTCAATTTACCAATATCGCCTGTTATTTTATAGATAAATTCTAATTGTTCCTTCAAATGAATATCGGATGTTTTAATATCATTGACAGAAGATATTAAATTGGCTTGCTGCATTTCCGGAGAATAATTATTATCTAATTGATGAAGGTTTTTTTCTAAAATAGCAATGGATTTATTTACCGGAGCTAAAAATTCTTTAGGATAATATTTTTCATCCCTGTAAGTAGTGGCGGTAAGACTTGCGATATTGGAGGAAAGAACATTATTCAAAACCACAAATTCATAAATTTCTTTGAGATGGCTTTGTTTACTTTTTGGTTCGCTTAGCATGCGGTGTAATGCGGCAGCAAGATTGGCAGTACTCACCAGCAATTCTTTGCGTACCAGTTTATAATCGAGTGAAGCAATTTTATTTCCTGAAAGAATAATTTTCAGTTTTAACAGATAATGAATATTGGCTTTTAAAACATCTGACATATAATTTTGTAGTTGCCCCGATTCCCATTGCGGGAATAAAAAGAAGCTTGCCAAAAATGCCAAAGCCGATCCTATTGCTGTATCCATAAGCCTTTCGCCTGCAACATTCAAAGCGCCCAGGCCGAGGAAGTGAAAAAGAATAAGAATATACGGCGTAAGAAAAATCACCATCACTATATAGTTAAGCGTTTTAAAAGTATAAGTGCCTAACATAAAAAATACGATCAGGCCAAATAATATTGTTTTGTCCTGAATAAAAAAAAGCAGCAATAAACCAATAATACCTCCGGCGATGGTTCCTAAAAGCCTGTCGGAATTCTTTTTCTTTGTGAGACTATAGGAAGGTTTTAAAATAATAATAATAGTCATCACTATCCAATAACTATGATGCCCGTTTGGGAACAATTTGGAAATCATAAAACCTGCGCCACAGGCAATCATCATTCGGAGAGAATGCCTGAATATGGAAGAGTTGAAAGTGAGATTGTTTCTAAAAACTGAGCCATTTATTTTTTGATGAGTTACAAAGCGGGAATATTCTTTTCGGCTACGCAGATTACCTTTTGCAGAAACATCTTCATTAAAGTATTTTAAAATCTCATCTACTTTTTCTCCAAGATTGCGCAGGTTTACCAATATTTTTTTGAGCATTATGGAGCTTCCAGGATTAGGAATGCTGTCAATTTTTTTCCTGATGATTTCCAATTCACTTAGAAGATCAAATTCTTTTTTATAGTGCTTACCTGCCAGTATGGCTTCGCCAATGTTGTTCATCTCATGGGCGAGATTTTTGATAGTAATTGACACTTCTTCCAAAATGCCTGTAGAAGCATATTTATTTCTTAAAGAAGAATAATCGTACCAGGTAGCCATAATATGCTCAAAGAGATCTACTACATCTACAAAAGTGAGTACCAGCACCCGGCCTATGTGAGTGGATTCTTTTAGTAACGACCGGTTTTTAAATAATAATTCCCTTACATCATTTTGTTTTTCGTTTACCACTATTTGTTGCTCTATTAATTTGCGGTATTGTTCTTCCAGGTCAGATTGCGGATTATACATTTCAGATTTGATGAGTAAATATTGCGCAGTTTCATGAATACAATCGCCAAGTGAACGCTGCGCTGCCCGATGCGGAGCTATACGATAAAGCAATAAAGCAACCACCATATACCAAACACCTCCGCATAATATCAATACACTTTCTGTAAATACCTTTTGATAGGGGATCACATCGGACATCTGAAGAACCATAATAAGCAAAGCAGCAAATCCAATAGAATTTGCCCGGCTGCCATATACCGAAAACATGGTAAAAAAAAAGGAAGAGGCTAATATGAGAATACCCAGTAACAGCATATTATGGTTGAGCCATCCCGTAAGAAGCGCGCTGATAAAAATGAAAATGTTGCCATACAGCATCCCGTTTCTTTTGTGTACAATGGGCCCTGGTCCATCGCTGGAGCTTACACATAATGCGCCTAAAGAGAGTGCCAGCCCTGTTTCCATATCGCCAAGTAAAGAAAAAACGAAAGCAGGTATTACAATCTCAAGAGTGATCCTGATTCCGTCAGCAAGGTATTGGCTGAAAAAAAAATATCGTATTTGCTGAGATTTTTCCATGAATTTTATAATGCAAAGAAAGATAAAATATTCGCGTAAGTATTCGGATATTACACTTTATAGAAAAGCAGAAATCCCGGTTATATGTTTGGTTACTGAAAAAGTTTCTTTAATTAAATTGTTTTACTTTGAAAATTGATTTCCTTTTACCAGCAATTATCAACTATACCTTCAGCGAATGATCAATATACAGGACTTACATATAGAGGATGAGATAAAGCCATTATTTGATTTTACCAATAATAATTATTCAGGAAAAGAAATAAAAGACATACTCACAAAAACACTTGATTCAAAAGAAGAAATACTCAAGCGACAGCAGTTGTTAAAAGGTTTTTTGGCGAACCACGAAATTTTAAAAGATTACTCCTATTACCGGTTTGATCTATCGGAGATATATGACTTTCTCGAAACCGTTTTTGTAGGGTCTGTATCTACTAAAAACTTAAGAAAAAGGTTTATGTTTTCCGAAAAGGAAAGGGAAAAAAAGAGAGGAAAACTGATATTGTTGGTTCGTCTTTTTTATTCAATTAACACAGGTTATTTATCTAAGATTGATACCAGTTCTTTCCCCGCAGATTACGCAGCAGAATTGGAAGAAATAAAAATTTTCTTTGCTTCGTTTAATCTTGAGCGTTACCAAACCGCTTTCAATAAAAATAAATTCCGTATCAGGCACATGGTTGAACTGATGATGATCATTATCAAAAAAATTGGTAATGGAGAAGCAGCCGCTTTTTGGAAACGATGGTTTTTATTTGAGGCCTACCTTTCTATCAGTACAGGTATTGCCACACATGGCTTTGTATTTCCTGATTTTGATGATGACCATTTTTCGCTTGAGGGATTTTATCATCCTGTTTTGAAAAATCCTGTGAAGAACGATTTTGTTGCACGCCGGCAGGTAATTCTTTTGACCGGGCCAAATATGTCTGGTAAATCTACTCTATTAAAAGCAGTAAGCTTGTGTGTCTATCTTGCGCATGCAGGGCTTGCGGTACCTGCTTCAAAAGCAGTGATGCCATTTTTTAAAACCATTTCGGTGGCCATTAATCTTACCGATAGTATTGTAAGTGGTTACAGTCATTTTATGTCGGAAATTATAACATTAAAAAACGTACTTACAGAAGCTGAAAAAGATGCAAGGTGCTTTGCCGTTTTTGATGAATTGTTTAGAGGTACCAATATTGAAGATGCATTGGAAATTAGTACAGCCACTTTAAAAGGGCTCACCCGTTTTCCGAAATCCTTATTTTTAATTTCAACGCATCTTCACCAGTTGAAAGACATGGAAGAAATCAGGAACCATCAAATAACTACCTGTTTTATTGAATGCCAAATGAAGGATAATAACCCGGCATTTACCTACAAATTAAAAGAAGGCTGGGGCGATCTAAAACTGGGATGTATTTTGTTTGAAAAAGAAGGATTGAATAAATTGCTTGACAGATAATGATTAAATACTTACATTTTATTATTCCGCATTAACTGCTACTTCTTTTACACTTCCTGTTCTCCTTAAGGCCCCCCAGCCTTGCAATTCACCTTTAATGGCTTTACTGATTGACTTTATTAAAATATAATACATCATCTGCCGGTAGATTAATTGCTGGGGAACCATCCAGATCAGTTTTAAATGATTTTCTTTTTCGTAAGCAAAAGCCAATGCGGCACCGGCTATATTCACTAAAGTAAAAATGATATAATAGAGAATAATATGCGGTATGCTGGCAACTACTATGCCGAGAGAAGCCAGCAGTAAACTCAGCACCAGGATAATATCTGCCAATGGTGCCAGAATGGGTATTAAGATTTGATAAACAAAAATGTTAGGCATGGCTATCATTCCAAAATTTTTATATTTTGAATTGAAAATAGTATCACGATGTTTCCAGAAACATTGCATTACACCAAAATTCCAGCGGAATCTTTGCTTTAGAAATTGACGGAATGTTTCGGGCGCTTCCGTATAAGAAATGGCTTCTATACAATTTCTTACAACATATCCATTGAGCAAAAGACGCATGGTAAGATCGCAATCTTCTGCAAGGGTATCAGCCGTAAATCCGCCGGAAATCAATATAGCATCTTTTCTGAAAGCCCCGATGGCTCCGGGTATTACGGTGATACAATTTAAAAGATCAAATGCACGCCTGTCAAAATTTTGAGAAGTGATGTATTCAATGCTTTGCCAGCGCGTGATCATATTTACTTCATTGCCTACTTTTACATTTCCAGCAACGGCTCCTATATTTTCATTGTCAAATTTTTTCATCAGCAGGGTTATCGCGTCAGATTTAAGTTGTGTATCGGCATCAATACAAACTACATATTCTGAATTTGATTTTTGAATTCCAAAATTTAATGCAGAGGCTTTGCCTCCATTTATTTTGGTGTAAACCTGAACCGTGGAATTATCTTTGAAAGAATCGGTTACTTTCAAAAAAGTATCATCCTTACTTCCGTCATCAACAAAAATAATTTCTATTTCGGGGTAATCCTGTGCCAGCAGGCTATTCACAGTTCTTAGGGCATTTATTTCTTCATTATAGGCAGGCACAACTACGCTTACTAAAGGATATTGATTATTTCTCCCAAGAAGAGATGCCGGAAAAATATCCGATTCAGACTTTTTATCTTTCCTCTTTTGAATGCTCGCTAATATTGCCATGACGATAATGCGAAAGACAGATAATAATATGCCAATGATAAATAAAGTGAATACTATCTGCCCGCTCCAATAGGTTGTTTCAGCAAGAAAGAAATTGAATTTTCTTGTCCACTTATCACGCGAATCGGCAACCCGTGGCATTACCTCATCTCTTGTTTTGCCCATAAGGTCTGAAACGGAAGCAAATATATACCCTCTTTTCTTAAAGTAATCAATGATGCGGGGAAGAGCATCTACGGTAGCCTGGCGGGTTTCTCCACCAGCATCATGCAATAAAATAATACTTGCATTGGTTGATGCTTCCTGGTTGATAACTCTTTGAACAATACTGTCTGCCGAAACACCCGGCGCCCAATCATTTGGATCAATGCTTTCATTGATGGTTAAATAATTTTCCTGGCGGCTTATTTGTATCGGCGCCAACTCATCATAAGTCTGAGGCTCAGAGTCAGCATTGTAGGGCGCTCTGAATAAAATAGTGGAATGACCGGTCACACTTTCTATTAATAGCCTTGTAAGTTTCATCTCAAGTTCGGCTCTTGATAAACTCATCTCGGCTATATTGTGATGTGTAAATGTGTGATTGCCTATTTCAAAACCACTATTATATTCTCTCCTTAAGAGCGGAATGTTTTGCTCGGCATTGATTCCAATCACAAAAAAAGCGGCTGGTACTTTTTCACGTTCCAGTATGTCAAGTATTTTTGGAGTCCATTCTGCGCTGGGGCCATCATCAAAAGTTAAGATCAATTTATGTCCTTTGCCTACAGTGGTATCTTCAGCGAATCTTTTGATCACGTATCCTGAAGGGAGTTGGATATAGTTTTGTTCTGCGATTAATTGTTCTGAACTGTCTATTTCAAGACTAATTTTTCCGGGTTGAGGCGAATAAAGAATATCAAGTACCTCTCCTTCGCCTACAAACCCTACATTGTTTTGGGTAATAGGTATTGATTTGAGCGAATCAAAATCAAAAGGGTCTTTTTGCAGGGATGCATTACTTAAACTGCGGTTATAATATTTCCACATGCGTGGATCTTCACTCCCAAGACGCCAGAGCGCTGTACCGGCTGTAGGAAATTCATCGCTGAATCTCAAAATATTAAAAGTAGTAGCTGCGTCTGTGAACCAAACTTCGTGTTGGATCTTATCAGTTGAATCTTCCGAGTCTTCTGTTACATAATTATAATGAAGATTGTAAGAATCATCATCATAAATGATTTTGGCATTGATAGATTTCGCTTTATTGATTGCGGAGTTATAAGTCAGAGGCAAAGAATCTATTTTTCCATCACTCCAGCTATACCCAAACCCTGCAATACCTACGATTATTTTTGAAGGATCAATTTTATCTGCAGTCCATGATACAGCATCTTCTATCCATTTTTGCGCACTTATCGGTCCCGGCCCTGTAGAACCATTGTATTCATCATAAGCCATTAATACAATATAGTCGTTATAGTCGGATAATTTCGTATAATCATAATCGTTATTTTTAGGCTCCACATCCATCGTTACCAGCATATTCTCCGCATGCAGCGTTTCATATAATTTTTTTTGAAAAGTGGTAAGGGGATCATTGGTTTTTTCTGTGAGCTCTTCAAAATCCACATTGATCCCATCCAGGTGATAAAAAGAAAGTGTGTCAGCTACCTGTTTTATAAAATGATTTCTTGCAATAGTATCATTTAAAATATAATTCAATAGTTTGCCGTCAAAATCATTTTTAGAGCTGTTAAAATTGGTAAGAATTGGCATAATGCGAAGTTTTTTTTGCCGCATTACAGCAAGTCCGGCACTGTCTATCCTGGTTTGAAGACGATGTGTTACCGTATCTATAAAAAACCATTCAGGGAAAATAGTATTGATCTTATCTGCATTTTGTTCAAGATCTGGTAGTGCAACAGAAGCATTCCAGGGTGTGTAAAATACCGCCCGTATCAGGGAAAGCGAATCGGCCTTTGATGCGCCGCGGTTCTTAATTTTATTTAAAGAATCTGACTTTAATTTTTTAAACAGAAAGTTTTTAAAACCCTTGTATTTTGTATTTTGCCGGTTTTTTAAGATCAGTGGATTTGATGGATCAAGCGCAGTCTGGTATTCCCTGGCTTTTGCTTCCATGTTTGGAATATTGGGTAATGAGCCGCTATACAAAGCAATTCCCAAAACAACTATAAAAAAAATACTAATTAAAACAATGACGCGTCCGGTCCACTTTACCCTTTTCCACCTGGTCGGTTTGTTGGTCTGAAAAATTTGAGTTTTATTATTATTGCTCATGTTATGCTTCTGGAAAATTGTAAATGATTTATTTAGCGAAGGTAATTACATTGTTTTTTAGGAATTGTATTTTACCAATGTGATGATTTTGCCTTAGAAACTGCCTAAAAATGAAATTTCCGTTCACCATATTGCGGTTGGTGGGACACCAACCGCGGCGCTCCGCCGTGGCCGGTGTCCCACCGGCCACTTTTTGCGATCATAAGAAATTTATAAAATCATTTTTAGACAGCCTCTTAACAAAAAAAATTATTTTACACAATGTATTAAAATAAGAAGGCCCCTGTAGAAACAGGGGCCGTTTACCAAAACTAACTGCTTATGAGAAAATTGAAATTTAATGTTGTTGATTATAATATTTCAAATCCCATGCCAAAAGTAATATTGTTTATGTTAAGAAAGTTTTAAGAAGGCATGATATTTTTATTAAATTTTCTATAATCAATTGAAAATGACATTCCACTGACTAAAAAACAATTTTGAAAATATTTTTTATTGATTGGCTAATTTTTCTGAATTTTCTGCAAATTGTAATGCATCTATAAATTCCTGCAAATTGCCGTTTAATACATCTTCTAAATTATACACCGTTAATCCGATACGATGGTCTGTTACTCTTCCCTGCGGGTAATTATAAGTTCTTATTTTGGCAGAACGGTCGCCGGAACTTACCAGGCTTTTTCGATGGCGGGATATTTCTTCTTCCTGTTTGCGGACTTCTTCTTCGTAAAGTTTCGTGCGTAGCATCTGCATTGCTTTTTCACGATTTCCCAATTGGCTTCTTTCTGTCTGGCATACTATTACCAATCCTGTGGGAATATGTGTCAGCATTACTTTAGTTTCTACTTTATTTACATTTTGTCCACCTGCGCCCCCACTTCGCGAAGTCTCCATTTTTACATCGCTGTCTCTTACTTCCACATCTACTTCTTCTGCTTCAGGCATCACAGCCACTGTAGCCGCGCTCGTGTGTACTCTGCCACTGGCTTCAGTATCAGGCACTCGTTGTACCCGATGCACGCCACTTTCAAATTTTAAAGTGCCATATACATCATCGCCTGTAACCTCTATCTGTACCTCTTTGTAGCCGCCTACGGTTCCTTCGCTTTCACTTAATAAAGCGGTTTTCCAGCCTTTGGACTCGCAAAATTTTAAATACATCCGCATCAGGTTTCCGGCAAACAGAGAGGCTTCATCACCACCGGTTCCTGCTCTTATTTCGAGAATACAATTTTTTTCATCCTGCGGGTCTTTTGGTATCAGCATATTCCTGATCGTCTTTTCATAATTCTCTTTTTCCTGTTGCAGTTGTGGTAATTCTACTTTAGCCATTTCCCGCATTTCTTCGTCATCACTATTGAGTACCTCTTTGTTAAACTCAATGTCATCGAGTGTTTTAGCATATTTATTCCGTACAAATACGATCTTTTCAAGGTTGCGGTATTCCTTGCTCAACTGTTTGTATTTTTTATTGTCGCTTACTATTTCCGGATTAGAAAGCGCGACACCCAGTTCTTCAAATCTTGCTTTGATAGCTTCCAGTTTTTCCAGCATATTATTGTTCCAAAATTTATTTTAAAATGTAATTGGGTAAATTAAGTATCAGTTATTGTAGAAAAAATTACCCTGTATATTTGATCATTGTGACAAAATTAATCTAATCCTTTTTACATGCAATATCGAAAATTTAAAGGTGATTATTTATTTAACGGCGAAAATCTCTTAACCGGTAAAAGTGTATTAATAACTGATGTGAACGGGAATATAATTAACATAGTTGATGAAAAGGAAGCAGGAGAGGAGATTGAAAATTTCAAAGGAATCATTTCTCCCGGATTCATAAATGCACATTGCCATCTGGAACTTTCGCATCTTAAAAACAGGATTACTGAAAAAACAGGATTAATTGATTTTGTATTCAGAGTAGTTTCAGACAGGCATTTTGCAGAAGATGAAATATTAATTGCCATCGAAAACGCAGAAAACGAAATGTTGCGAAACGGAATTGCAGCCGTGGGCGATATCTGTAATAATTGTTTGTCTGCTGCGCAAAAAATAAAACGAAATCTTTCCTGGTATAATTTTATCGAAATAAGCGGATGGCTTCCTGATATCGCTTCTTTACGTTTTGAAAAAAGCAAAATTATCTATGATGATTTTGAAAAAAATAATTTGAATGCTTCCATAGTTCCACATGCACCTTATTCAGTTTCTGAAAATCTATGGGAAAAAATGATTCCTTTTTTCGCAGGTAAAACCGTAACAATTCATAACCAGGAAACAGCTGATGAAGATTTATTTTTTATGGAAGGCAAAGGAGAATTTATCAAAATGTACGAGATGATGAAGATTGACAATTCTTTTTATAAACCCCAAAAAATAAGAAGTATAGAAAGTTATTTTGAAAAATTTTCTTCTGCAGCTTCTGTTATTTTAGTTCACAATACTTTTACCAAACAGGTGGATATTGACTTTATAAAAAAGCATAAAAACAAAAATCAATTGGTATCTTTTTGTCTTTGCCCGAATGCGAATCTATATATTGAAAGTACTTTGCCGCCGGTGGTTTTGTTTTTAAAAAATAATGTAAATATTATTTTAGGGACCGATAGCCTTGCGTCGAACCACCAATTAAATATTCTGGAAGAAATAAAAACTATTATAAAATTTTTCCCTGAAATAAAAACTGAAACATTTCTTAAGTGGGCTACTATTAATGGCGCAAAAGCTTTGCAAATGGATCAAACTTTAGGAAGTTTTGCAAAAGGGAAAAAGCCCGGAGTAATTTTAATAGAAAATGTAGAAGGAGGAAAAATAAATGCTGATTCGAAAATCAGTAAGTTATTATAATTATTGAAATAGCCGGAACAGTAAAAGAACAAAAAATCAAGATTTACTTTTTTGTATTTTGCAAGATTCATAACAAAAACTAAAAGCTAACTGCAGATATCAACAACCATCTTTTAGTAAAATCATTTACAATAAACTCAATTTTTCTGTTGGGTTAACTTAATATTTCCGATAAAATATTTAATGTTTTCATGCTTCCAAATTCCGGGATATGCCACGCATAAAAGTGTTCCATTATTTTTAAAATAGCGCTCCTGATTTTTCTGTTCATTTTTATTTCTTTCAGATCCTGCGGATGAATTGCTTTCAATAATTGGGAAATATAAAAACTGATCTCTCCGTTTAAGGGTTCGTTAGCGTTTTCATTTTCTTCCCAAAAATTTCCTTCCTGTAAATTAAAAAAACTTTTTTTTTCAGAATAATTATTTTGTAACCGGAATCCTAAAAAAGGGGCAAGCTGTAAAGAAAAATAGATCGGTAAATTAGCTGCAACCTCCTTATCAGAAATATCTAATTGAAGAAATGCGTCTTCGCAAAACTGAAAAAGGTCTTCATTGGTTTCAGGCTGTTTTAAAATTTTATGTAAAAGTTCGACCATAAAAAGAGCGACAGCGTTTTTGGTTACATCGCTAAAAATATTTTTATAAAGAACATCCCATTTTAAATCTTTTATCCGTTGCAGGTTTTTTAATTCATTATGATAGACTTGCATTTCCAAAATAGAAGAAGGCTGAAAAAAATGTGCTTTTGAAGTTTTTCCTGAAGTGCGCACGCCATTTACCAAATAAGATTGTATGCCGAACAATTCAGTAAAGATGGAAGAGATCACACTTGTTTCTCCATATTTGATGGTACGCAATACGATGCCTTTGGTGGAATAGATCATATTTTAATGTGCCAATTCGATGATGTGCTAATTAGCTAATGTGGTTGAAAATTACAGTAAACGAACAAATAATGGTAATTCTTCTTTTATATTTATTTCAGGTCCCTCGTGAATAAAAGAAAAGTTAAGACCTTCCAGGTTTTTAAAACCTGGAAGGTCTGTGGAATATCCTAATTTGCATTTCATGCACACACTTAAAAAATCCCTCGGACAACATTTCTTAAAGGATGAAAAAGTAGTAGAAAAGATCATTGTGGCTTTGAAGCAGGATCCTTTTAAAAATTTGCTGGAGGTAGGGCCTGGCGGCGGCGCGCTTACCAAACATTTAGTAAATATTTCCGGCATACATTTCAAAGCGGTAGAGCTGGATGAAGAAAAAGTAAATTTTCTTTTGAAAAAATTTCCTTCTTTAAAAAATGATTTGATCCATAAAAGTTTTTTGGATATGGAACGCCCGTTTGATAAGCCTTTCACAGTAATCGGTAATTTTCCTTATAATATTTCTACGCAAATCTTATTTAAAGTTCTGGAGTGGAAAGAATATGTTCCGGTAGTGATAGGTATGTTTCAAAAAGAAGTGGCAGAAAGAGCTGCTGCAAAAGAAGGAAGTAAAATTTATGGTGTATTAAGTGTGCTTTTGCAATACTATTATCATGTGGAATATTTATTTTCTGTAGGAAATGAAAGTTTTATTCCACAACCAAAAGTACAAAGTGGTGTGATCAGGTTAAGAAGACGCGAAAACTATTTGCCCATAAAAAGTGAAAGAGCATTTTGGGTTTTGGTAAAAACTGCATTTAACCAACGGCGAAAAACGCTTCGCAATGGCCTGAAAAGCCTGATTGCAAAAGAAGATCTGGAAGATCCCTTCTTTGATCGTCGCGCCGAAACCTTGAGTGTGGAAGAATTTGCAGCATTCAGTTTTAAATTGGTATAGAAAACGCTTTTTGCACTTTCCCTAAAAAAATCATAATTAAGGCGATAAGTATTGTTTGAAAAAAAAACAATTTTATTTCAATAGATTTTATACATTTACACGCTTAAATTATTTTTATACCGCGTTTTGAAACAAGTAACTGCCATATTTTTCCTCATATTATTTGCATTCAATTGGTTTGGATACCGGTTGTATTATGATTACCTGCAGCATAAAACAAATGAGAATTTAGAAGCGCTTATTGAAAATAATTCTTACGACGAATCGCAGCTGATGGAATTAAAGATTCCAATACATCTTCCATATCAGACCAATTGGACCTCCTACCAGCGCTATGATGGAGAAATAAAATTGAACGGTACCATTTATAAATATGTAAAGCGTAAACTTTCAAATGATACTCTTTACCTGATGTGCCTTCCCAATTCAAATAAGATGCGACTGGAAACTGCGAAGAACGATTTCTTTAAAATTTCAAATGATCTGGCACAAAATGATCATTCTAAAAAAACTGATAACTCAAAATCAGTTTTCAAGAATCTCCAGAATGTGTACAACGAATCTTCGTTTGGAATGAATATCATGTCTCCGTATTCATTAAATCAGAAATGTTGGCTTCCTGCGGGATCTGCTGCTATCATTTCTACTCCTCATATTACTCCCGCACAACCTCCGGATGCTACAATTATTGCATAAACCTTCATCCGCACAAAGCTCTCATAAAACTGTTTGTTTCTGTTTTTAGTACCAGGAATTTACTATTGTTTAATGAGTTTCTCCCTGCATGTTTTCGGTTGCTTGCCGGTTAATTCAATTTTAGTACTGTATTTAAAATATAAGTACTGTACTTGTTGAATTCGGCGAAAATCTTAGCTCAACATTTTGCTGCAGCAGATATGTTTTAAATGCCTGTGAGCAAGGAGAGAAACCGGTAAACTGGCATTGAAAAGATTACCAGAAAACAATTAAAACTATTTTATGGTTCAGACACATTTATTTAGGATTATACACATTAAAAAAAATAATTAAAATTTCTCATAAAAGCTAATATAGCCCCCTTCCTGTTTCTACAGGAAGGGGGCTATATCTTGTTTGAGAATATTAATTGGTATAAAAAATAAAATGATCAATCGGGTAAAAGGGAAATACACTCAGGTAAATGAAAATATTTAAAAACCATCGTTAAGTTTTGAACTAATCAGGGAATGAAAAAAGTAATTAAAATTTCTCATAAAAGCTAATATAGCCCCTTTCCTGTTTCTACAGGAAGGGCCTCTATATCTTGTTTGAGAATATTAATTAATTGGTATAAAAAATAAAATGATCAATCGGGTAAAAGGGAAATACACTCAGGTAAATGAAAATATTTAAAAACCATCGTTAAGTTTTGAACTAATCAGGGAATGAAAAAAGTAATTAAAATTTCTCATAAAAGCTAATATAGCCCCTTTCCTGTTTCTACAGGAAGGGCCTCTATATTTTTTGAAATTGTTACTTCTTTTATATCGGAAAGGATCAAATAATAAAAAAAGAAAAAAATGAAAATAATTGAAGCCGGTCACGATGATGAAAGAAATCATTTTATGAGCTGTTTCACTATTAACTGGCTGCCGGTAAACTTATAAAATTAAAAAATCAGACTGTAAACAATACCTATTTATATATATATTAAATCTTACTCAATGCCATACATACCATTAGAAAGCCATTTGCCGGGAATCACCGGATTATTAGAATACCGGAAAGATTCAGGCCAGCCTATTCGTGAACTTACACAGGTTTTGATGCGTGGAACTTCTACGCTGACAGAAGGTGAGCGGGAGTTGATAGCTTCAGTCGTTTCCAGTGGCAATCAATGTGCTTTTTGCTCAGCAGCTCATTCGGCGACTGCCGATCTTTTGCTTGGCAATCATGAAACTTCACAAAAAGTAAAACAAAATATAGATACAGCTCCTGTGAGTGAGAAAATGAAAGCGCTTCTTACCATTGCTTCTTTGACAAGAGAGAATGGTAAAAAAGTAACGAATGCAGCAATCGAAAAAGCAAGATCGGCGGGCGCTACAGACATCGAGATCCATGATACCGTACTCATTGCAGCACTGTTTTGTTTATACAACCGCTATGTGGATGGAATGGCAACAGCGCTTCCCGCAGATGTCAGTTATTACAATGTGTTAGCTGAAAGACTTGTCAATCATGGATATACACGTTTGCCCCAGGGATACGATCATTTAAAAAGCAAACAGTAGAATAATGGATGTTATAACAATAAATAAAAATCAAGCGTCAAAGCGTTCGTCAGTTGTTGCTTCACCCGCAAAGTATCGCCTCAGTATTGCGTTTATTATATGCTTTATAAGCATCATGTTCAGTGGTATTGCCTCCATGCTCATGTCAGTTTATCTGCCTGTGGCAGTAAAAGATCTTTTGGGAAATGTAAGCGAAGAGAAGATGAATAATGTGGGCGCCTATATCAATTCCGTGTTTATTTTCGGAAGTATGTTTGGCGGTTTTGCCTGGGGATTTATTTGTGATAGAACAGGGCGTTCAAAGGCAGTGATACTATCAACAGCTTTATATGGTTTGTTTATGGTGCTTACAGCATTTCCATCTTCCTGGCTGATGGTGGGTATTTACAGATTTATAACGGGTTTTGGAGTTGGTGGTGTAATGGTAACAACCAATATACTGATTGCTGAATTATGGCCCGGGAAAAAGAGAGCAATTGCATTGGGTATTGTTTCGGCAGCCATGCCTGTTGGTTTTATTGCAGCCGGCGCAATGAATAATATACTATCAGATTGGCATCTCGCTTTTTTAACGGGTTTTGTTCCTATAGCTGCTGCCATAATAGCTATATTAATATTACCGGAATCACCAAGTTGGAAAAGTAATAAGCAAAAAACCGGAATCAATCATAGGTTTAGTAACAAGCTATTTGATCCCGGTTATAAGAAAAACCTCGTCTCCGGTTCAGTAATATTTGGCGCTATGCTTATAGGCTTATGGGCCATTTTTTCATGGGCGCCTACATGGATACAAAGTATTACCGGGAACGATGCAAAAGCAAAAGACCTGCGTGGATTAACTATGATGGTAATGGCCATTTCGGGCCTGGGTGGAAGTGTTGTATCTGGTTGGATTGCCAACGCTATCGGACTTCGTAAAACAATGATGATATGCTTCGCAGCCTGTTTTATCATGACGTTTGTTGTCTTTAAATTAAACGTTGCTGTTTCTTCTTCCACATTTATTGAAATGGGAATCCTCGCCTTTTTCTTTGGAATAAGCCAGGGCGCATTATCGGTGTATATACCGCATCTGTTCCCGACTGTCATAAGAGCTTCAGCAACCGGATTCTGTTTTAATATAGGAAGGTTATTTACTGCAACGGTTGTTTTTTTTATAGGTGCGCTGGTTAGCTTTCTTGGTGGATATGGCAATGCTGTTTTTATTTTCTCATTCATTTTTTTAATAGGGCTGGCGACGACTTATTTTTCAAAAGAACAAACGAAAGCAGAAGCGGCAGCATTACATGCAGCTTTTGCTGAGTAATACACATTAACATACAAAACAAAATAAAAATTATGGCTTATATCAATTTACAAAATGATCTTCCGGGCATAAGAGGCCCGATGGCTTATAGCCCCGAAACAGGCAAAGCATTAAATGAGCTTGCAGAGATTTTATTGCATGATGAAAACAATACACTTACCCGTGGTGAGGGGGAATTGATAGGCGCTTATGTATCATCCGAGAATGATTGTTTCTTTTGCCAGAATGTACATGGAGCTATGGCACAGCATTACTTTCAAAGCGATATGCAGTTCATTGATGATATTAAAAAAGATTACTTGTCAACTCCTATTTCAGCCAAATTAAAAGCCTTGCTAACTATTGCCGGAAGTGTACAAAAAGGCGGAAAGTCTGTTACAGCCGGCCAGGTAGAACACGCGCAAAGCCTCGGCGCTACTGATAAAGAGATACATGATACTGTTTTGATAGCCGCAGCCTTTTGTATGTTCAATCGCTATGTAGATGGATTAAATACATGGGCGCCGCAGGACAGGCAAGTGTATGTTGATCGTGCAAAGATGCGTGCTGAAGATGGTTATGCAAATATGAATCTGAATAAATAATTATTTACTAAAAATTTATTTAAAAACATTTTATGAAAATTCAAACAGAACCAAATACCGCCTTTGCAAAAAATAAAATCGCGCATTGAACAAACAAAACGCGCGGAAGAAAAACTTTTAGAAATTATTTATTCATCATAAAAAATAACATAATGCCTCATATTAATGTAGATAAAAACTTACCGGGTATAAGATCCTTAATGGCTTTTAGCCCTGAAACGGCCACACCGATGGGCGAACTGGCAAATTCACTGTTACGCATAAACGAAGGATTAAGCATGGCAGAAAGAGAAATGATTGCATCACATGTTTCTTATCTTAATGATTGTTTTTATTGCCAGCAATCGCATGGCGCTATTGCGGCTTGCTATTTAGACGGAAATAATGAATTGGTTGAGCAGGTAAAAAAAGACTACATACATGCGGACATCCCGGATAAATTAAAAGCTTTATTAGCGATCGCCGGAAGCGTTCAAAAAGGAGGAAAGCATGTAACATCCGAACAGGTAGAATCAGCAAAAATCCTTGGCGCCACCGATAAAGACATACACGATACAGTTCTGATAGCCGCTGTATTCTGCATGTTTAACCGCTATGTTGACGGACTTGCAGCCAATACACCAACCGACCTTTCTACCTATCCTTTAAGAGCAAAACAGATTGCTGAAAAAGGATATGGGAATTATATTTTTTCAACTAAACAACCAGTTTCTGAAAATAAGGAAATATAAGTTTCACTATAAACTTTTTAAACATCAAAACAAAACAATGAGAAAAAGATTGCATTTTTTTACGACTGGGATATTTATGATCCTGTTTCCCTTTATACTTTCCGCGCAGAACAAAACAGTTACAGGATTGGTAACAGCGGATAACAACAGCCCCGTTCAGGGCGCCACCATAAGCATTAAAAATTCGTCGCGGGCTACTGCAACCGATGCTAATGGAAAGTTTAATATATCTGTTCCGGATAAAACTTTTTTAATTGTTAGCGCTAAAGGTTATAAAACTCAAACCATTAGTACTGTAGGTATTTCGGATTTACAAATTAATTTGGCAGAAGATGTTTCAAAACTTGATGAAGTGATCGTAACGGGCCTGGCAACTTCTGTAAAAAGAAAGAACCTGTCAAATGCTGTAACAGTGATAGGATCCGGGGAACTAAATGGGATTGCGCCTGCCCAGACATTTGATGAAGCGCTTGAAGGGAAGATACCTGGTGCAAATATTAATGCAAACTCCGGTGCACCAGGGGGTGGGGTTTCCGTGAAACTTAGAGGTGTAACTTCCGTATATGGGAATACGCAGCCGTTGTATGTTGTTGATGGTGTTTATGTAGATAACACGGCTACTTCCGGCGGACTAAATGCGGTAACATTGGCCGCACCGGGCGGCGGCCCTACATCTAACCAGGATAATCCCTCCAGCCGCATTGCAGATATACGGCCTGAAGATATAGAGAGCGTTGAGATATTGAAAGGTGCTTCGGCTGCTGCTATATACGGTTCGCGGGCTGCCGGCGGTGTAATAATCATTACTACCAAAAAAGGTGGGCAGGGAAGAACAAATGTCACCATTTCACAGGATATTGGATTTTTGAGGCCGATAAAATTGCTTGGAGTAAGACAATTTACAGCCCAAACTGCTGCTACACTGCCCGGCGATTCAGCAACGCTAACGAACCAATTCCTGGCTGCAAAATCTAACGGGCAGATATATGATTATGAAAAAGAAGTTTATGATCATACACCTCTTACCAGTAATACCCAGGTAAGTATAAACGGTGGCAATGAAAAAACCGGTTTTTATTTTTCGGCCGGACGTGAAGATGACGGCGGTATTGTAGAGCGCACCGGTTATGGTAATACCAGCGTCCGGCTTAATCTCGATCATAA
>Ga0208717_1000111_pt1 | contig 43021 bp, 30 predicted proteins | sample NGESurF53shallow_FD_184489 | JGI IMG/M metagenome (GOLD analysis project Ga0208717, IMG submission 184489) | Arctic peat soil microbial communities from Barrow, Alaska - NGEE Surface sample F53-3 shallow (SPAdes) | ecosystem: Environmental > Terrestrial > Soil > Wetlands > Peat ... | reverse complement strand
ACATATATCTTGCTATCCATTCATTTCATCTTTTTTTAGTTTTGTTTTGTTGCTAATTTATTATATTCTCATTGCTACTTTACTTTTTGATTTACATTTAACCCTTTAATTTAAATATATAATATGTCAACATTTTTTTTTAATTTTATGCTTGCATCAGAACACATATCTTTTAAGGTTTTATATACATTGTTAATTAAATCAATAGATAATCTCGATTCTTTTTTAACAAAAATCTACAGTTTATCCTGTAGATACAATTTAAGTTCGAATATTCTTTTTTTATTATCTATATATTACTTTGATTTGGTTAATATTCCATTTGTATTATCACTTTCAGGATTTTTTATTATTATATTATCTAGTATACTGTGAAATCAGTTTAAAACAAAACATAAAAATAGCAACCCTATATTATTTTTAATAGTCTTATTCATATGCACAATGTTATTAATAATTGGTATTTCAATGGTATGTTTTGATATAGTTATGTTTTTACATAAAGTTTTAGATCAAATTTATATACTATGAATGAAATGAAAACAAATAAAAAAGAATCCTAAAAAATCTAGTTCAGAAAATGGACCAGGGTCAAATAAACCAAATGATAATAATAGTGGGTCTACAACTTTTAAAGAATCAGAAAAAGAAAAAAAAAAAAAAGAAGAAGAACGTAAAAAAAAACATAAACTAGGTGCACGGGCTAGAAGAGCTAGAGAAACAGTAGAACAAAGAGAAGCACGTAGAAAAAGCAATATACTAGATCACCGGGCTCGAAGAGAGAGAGAAACATCAGAAGATAAAAAAGCACGTTTAGAAAAAAGGAGACTAAGTTATAAGGATATGATAGAAAACGAAACAAAAGAACAGAAAGAGAAAAGATTAAGCGATAAACGAGCTAAAGAGTTAATAAATAAAAATAAAAGAAAAAACGATAGTAATATTTAGCCATAGTGTTATATTTATCTCTTAAATAATTTTTTTTTATTTTGTAACTTTACTAATTCTATATTTTTATTATGTTTTTATCTCTTCAATCTTTCTTCTGTTGCAGGTTTTTAGTAAATATTATAACTTAGCTTATCCTATAATTTTGTGTTTTTTTTCAATCTTTCTTTTATTTCACGTTTTTAGTAATTAGTTTAATTTATCTATAATTAATTTAGTTTAGTGTATTGCATTTTTTTATTCTTCTGTAAATAGTTTAGTATCTTTTTAAATTTTATTAAGTTATTTAGAGGTTTAGTTTTACATTAATCAATAATATATATAAAACCTTAAAAGAGATTTTATAATCATGTAAAATTTTTATGTTTTACATTAAGTGTATTTTGCTTAATAAAAAAGTTTGTATATATAAGCTTTTTTATGTACAGCTTAAAAGGTTAATACCATTAGGTATTATCCTAAGTTTAATGATATAAATAGATATCACTAGGCTTAAAGGAGTAGGTAGTAGATGGTTTACCATTGGACTGCAAATCCTTATGAAGAGGTTCGATTCCTCCCTATTCCTTGTTTAGTAAAGCTAAAAGAGTATTACTAAACAAATTTATAGTCATAAATGAACAATTTTACAGCTGTATTTATGTAAAAAAGGAATTTATTACTGTTTCACCTATGTCTTGAAAGAAATATAATTATATAATTTTTTAACGGATAAAAATATTTTAATAAATAAATTATTCTTATCCTGGTCAACTAAAAACATAATTTTTTAAATAAATACAATGAGTAATTAAATATTCACTTTATTTAATACTAATCCGTTTCTTTTATAACTTAAGACTATAAACTATACTACTTTAGAGCCAAATACAGGGCAAATTTTAAGTATTTATCTTATAACTGGCCTATTTTTAGTAATTATACACAAAAAGAGGTAATGTGCCGGATCACATATTCATATATGTCTATCCACGTTGTGGCTATCTTACAGGATTAACTCGAATAATGCTTTTAAATAAACCTTTTAACTTAACCATTGTTTGATGATATTTAACATCGGATATAATATATCATTTGTGATATTTTCTTTCTACGGACTTAAGATTAGTAGAAATAGATATTAAATATTATAAAGACTTTTGTTAAAATATAGGAATTAATGATTAATTTGAATGTAATAGATTCGTAGCCTGTTTATCCTTATTGAGAGATCTAGAAGATATATTATTTAGATATAACCCTATCCATTTCCTATTCATGTTCATTTTGAAAGGCCCTATATTTTTATATAAACTATAAAAAATTCAATGGAGTTTTAAATACAAAGTTTATTTTATTCATAAGTTAATCTATAATATATATAATGAAATTTTCACTAATCTTGTTTTTAATAGGGATTTTAGGCTTTGTTTTAAACAGGAAGAATATAATATTAATGCTTATTTCAATTGAAATAATGTTACTATCTATAACACTTTTAATATTGATAAGTTCACTAAGCTTTGATGATATATTAGGCCAAACTTTTTCTATCTATATAATAGCTATAGCCGGAGCAGAATCTGCGATAGGTTTAGGTATACTAGTAGCTTTTTATAGATTAAGAGGAAGTATAGCAATAGAATATAAATAATGTATTTAGCTTTAATAGTGCTGCCAATATTAGGATCAATAGTGTCCGGCTTTTTTGGTAGAAAAATCGGAGTTAGCGGATCACAATTAATAACATGTACTTGCGTAATAATAACAACATTTTTAACTGTAATAGCCTTTATAGAAGTAGGCTTAAATAACATACCTGTTACAATTCATCTTTTTAGGTGAGTAGATGCAGAAACTCTTAATATATCCTGAGGCTTCAATTTTGATTCATTAACAGTTTCTATGCTTATACCTGTACTAATTGTATCTTCTTTAGTACACGTATATTCTATAGGATATATGAGTCATGACCCACACAATCAAAGATTTTTTAGTTATTTAAGTTTATTTACTTTCATGATGATCATACTTGTAACCGCAAATAACTTTTTATTAATGTTTGTTGGTTGAGAAGGTGTGGGTATATGTTCCTATCTTCTAGTAAGTTTTTGATTTACCAGAATAGCAGCTAATCAAAGTTCTATGTCCGCATTTCTAACAAACAGAGTAGGTGATTGTTTTTTAACGATAGGTATGTTTGCTATATTATGATCATTTGGTAATATAGATTATTATACAGTGTTTTCTTTATCACCTTATTTTAACGAAAATATTATTACTGTTATCGGTATATGTTTATTAATAGGTGCTATGGCTAAAAGTTCTCAAGTAGGTTTACACGTTTGATTGCCTATGGCTATGGAAGGTCCTACACCCGTTTCTGCTTTAATACATGCAGCCACTATGGTAACTGCAGGTGTGTATTTATTAATGCGTACATCACCTTTAATTGAATATAGTTCTACTGTTTTAATACTTTGTTTGTGAGTAGGTGCTATTACTACAGTGTTTAGTTCACTTATAGGTTTATTCCAACAAGATATAAAAAAAGTTATAGCCTATTCTACTATGAGTCAGTTAGGTATGATGGTGATAGCTATAGGTTTATCTTCTTATAATATAGCATTATTTCATCTAGTTAACCACGCTTTTTATAAAGGTTTACTATTCTTGGGTGCAGGTGCAGTAATACATGCAGTAGCTGATAATCAAGATTTTAGAAAATATGGTGGTTTAATAGCTTATTTACCTTTAACATATTCAGTTATGTTAATAGCTTCTCTTAGCTTAGTTGCTATTCCTTTTATGACAGGGTTTTACTCAAAAGATTTTATTCTTGAATCAGCCTATGGCCAATATCATTTATCTAGTATAATAGTTTATTTTATAGCTACAATAGGTGCTATGTTCACTACTCTCTATTCTGTTAAAGTTTTATACTTAACTTTTTTAACTAATCCTAACGGACCTTTGGTGAATTATAAACAAGGTCATGCCGCCCATGATGCAGATATATTTATGAGTATGCCTTTAATAATATTAGCTATATTTTCTATATTTTTTGGTTATTTAACTAAAGATATATTTATAGGCTTGGGCTCAGGATTTTTTTCAGATAATAGTTTATTTATTCATCCTTTACATGAAATAATGTTAGATACCGAATTTGCTGTACCTACTTTTTTTAAACTATTGCCTTTCTTTTTTACTATAACGTTAAGTTTTATATCTATATTGTTTACTGAATTTTATCCTAAGCTACTAATAAAATTTAAATTATCTAATTTTGGTTATAATATATTCAGTTTCTTTAATCAAAGGTTTTTAATAGAACTTTTTTATAACAGATATATTACCGGTATTATACTTAAATTGGGTGGCCAAACTACTAAAGTAATGGATAAAGGTTCAATTGAGTTATTTGGGCCTTATGGTTTAGAAAAAAGATTAATGAACTTGAGTAAATTTATAGGTAGTTTAAGTACAGGTGTAGTTACTTCTTATGCTTTATATATTTTAATAGGTTTAATTTTTTATATATCTATTTTATACTATGGTAAAACTCCCGATAATTATTTGGAGTTATTATTAATATTATTCGCCTTTATAAACTTAAAACAAGCTAAATTCAACTATGTTGTTACTAGAATAAATGTTAACCAGTATTCATGTTTAAGTTATATTTTTTTTAGCATAGGTCTAGTAAAACTAAATATATATGTAAATATTTAATTAGTCTTTTTATAGTAACCCCTGCTATTATTTCTCATATTATATATTGCCTTCCAATTATTTATCCTATTATGAATCTAGTATACATTTCAGGTTTACTTTTTTTAATGATATACTATATTATTAATACATATCCACAAATTAGTGGTTTATTATTTTAAGAGTTATAGTAAAGTTATAAATTCATTCATTATCTTATTCTCTTCTTTCATACTTACTTGATTTATACCATATGAATACGTGAATTTTGACCCAGATATCTTGTATAAGATTTGATTTTTTGCAGAGTGAGGATATTATGAGATTATTCATACACGGATTGTTGAAAATGGTCTTTCTGAGCAATGACCTAGATTTCTTTTTGATATTCGAGCTTTAAGTGCCAGAAATTTCTTGGATTATATTTTTGACACAGGACAGTTCAATCGTCGTCTACAAAATCATTTTGTAGGTAAAATTACTCAATTTTCTGGTATAATGCTCCCACTTCATATTCCAGCACCTTCTACTATAGGTAATGACATGTTATATTTGTTAACCTCTAAAAACATAGGTACTGGTCATATGGTATGTACTAACATTGCAGAATTAGTAGCTAGTGCAATTAATTGAAACCAAGGAGGTTTTACCAACGTAACATTTACTTCTAATACTACAGGGATAGGTATTTCTACGAATGCTTCAGCTTTACCTGCATTTTCTTTAGCGAATATTCCTTGAGTGCAATTAGGCGGGAGTGTTAAATTTTTTGGAGGGTAGGGGAGGGAGGTTAACATGGTGTAATTTGTAGTTACTTTAATATAGGTAATAAGCAATTATAAAATTTAATTCTTTATTTTTTGTGCTTTACTTTTATACTTTGTATACTTTTTTAACCTACTTAACTCTAATTTTTAAAGTTAATTAGGTTAAATTCATTTGTGTTAAAACCTTACATAAGAGGTTTTTTAAAGTATAACGTGTTCCGCTTAAAAGCGTGAAGTCTGGCTTTATATCTGAGGAACCTTATAAATTTAAAAGGAAAATAACAGGCGAACGTATATTATTAGCATTATGATTAAACCTTACACAAAATAAACCTGATTAGGTTATTAAAACTCATCTTATTCTAGAAACAAGATAAAAACTATAATACGAATTATATAGTATGAAGAATATTAGACGCATAACCTAATATTTATATAAACAAACACAATATACGGTGGTATAATAAACTACCATTAATATTTAAATAACCTAATTTTAGGGTAAAATATTAAAACAAAAACTTAAAATTAAGTTCAACTAAAAAAAAACACATATAAATATATATATATATTAAATCATGAGAATACTAAAAAGTCATCCTTTGTTAAAAATGGTAAATTCCTACGTAATAGATTCACCCACACCTTCCAATATAAGCTATCTATGAAATTTTGGATCATTATTAGGTTTTTGTTTAGTAATACAAATAGTAACAGGTGTATTATTAGGTATGCATTATACACCTAATGTATTAGAAGCATTTGACTCAGTAGAGCACATAATGAGAGATGTAAATAATGGATGATTAATACGTTACTTACACTCAAATACAGCCTCAGCTTTTTTCTTTATAGTATATTTACATATAGGAAGAGGTTTATACTATGGATCTTATAAAGCACCAAGAACGTTAGTATGAATAATAGGAACGGTTATATTTATACTAATGATGGCCACAGCCTTTTTGGGTTATGTAACTAGCCCAAAATGGTATAAATTTAAAAACAATTTTAACAAATCAACAAAAAACAAATCAAACAATAAACAAAGTTTTCTTAGAACGAGAACGAGCCAGTTAAAATATTCACACAATTTAACTACAAAAAGATATTATTCTAATTCAATACCTATAATAAATGAACCTTCGGTAGTTGTAATAAGTTTTCTAAAAGAAAAAGATTTAAAACCTGTATATATTTATGAAGATTTACATTTAAAATCTACTAAAGATAAAGTATCATCAGAAACTAGTAATCTTAGTGGTATATATTTAATTTTAAACAAAATCACCTTAGATCACTATGTAGGGTCAGCAGCTACTAACAGATTTTATTCTAGATTTAGTAATCATTTATTTAATTTCAATGGAAGTAAGGTTGTTAAACATGCGGTAAAAAAATATAATATATCTAATTTTGCCTTTATTGTTTTAGAGTTATTTCCAGAAACAGTTAACAAAGTGAACAATAAAAAACTGTTAGATTTAGAAGACTTTTATTTAAAAATATTGTTACCTAATTACAACATATTGACTGAGGCGGGTTCAAGTTTCGGTTATAAACATACCGAAACAACTAGACTAAAAATGAAAGCTAATTATAGTTCAGAACGTCGTAATTGTATAGGTAACTTAAATAAAGGTAAAAACCTCTCAGATGAAACAATAAACAAAATAAGAGAAAAAGCTTTAAATAGAAAAAGTCCTATTTACTCTACCCTGGCTTTAGCTAATATGAAAAAAACAGCTAAACCTATATTATTATATAATTTAGATAATACAATTTATGCTGAATATCCAAGTATAACACAAGCAGCTAAATCGTTAGATTGTTCAGATAAAACGATAATACGGGCGCTGAAAAGTAAAAAAGGTTTATTGAAAAAACGTTGATTTGTCAAATATGTTAACTAATAGTTAAGTTAAATTTATATCATAGTCCCACGAGTTGAAATTTCTATGTAATCTTTAGAGAAAAATAGTTTCAATTAATTGAAACCTGAATAATCAGGAAATAAAGTGGAATGATTCGACAGAGTCATTGAAGAAATAAAAATATTTCTTTGGCAATATTAGTGAAAACGATCAAAAATATTATAATAGAGATCGTCGGTTATCTAAATAATCGCGACAGACTGGGTCACTAATGGGTGGCTGAAATGCTGCTTAATGTACAGTCGGAACTTTTAGTATTAACAATGCTAATATGATAAACGAATTGAAAGTTATTATAGCTTAGTATATATTATTAAGTAAGTTTGTATGTATTACCATACGGTCAAATGTCTTTATGAGGTGCAACTGTTATAACTAATCTAATGAGTGCCATACCTTGAGTAGGACAAGATATAGTAGAGTCAATAAACATTACAGAGTATTTAACAATAATCAACATTGTTGTTATTTTGTTTAATATTTCCAGAGAAGTGTTACCGGTAATTGGAACAGTTAGTACAAAAGTGCATGTTAATAGAAAAAAAAGATTAAGCCAGTTAGAATATTTATCTATTCCCTACCCGTTCATAGCTTTTTTAATAGGTATTATTGATGGAGATGGTTATATTCAAGTAACTAAAACAGAAAAGGATTATATTAGTATAAAATTAATTATATCAATACATATAAATGATATATCTGTTTTAAATTATGTACATTCTGTACTAAAATTAGGTATAATAAAATCATTTCCTAATCATAAAAGTCCATGTTGTAAATTGATAATCAATAAAACAGAATTACAGGAAGTTTTTTTTCCTTTAATGCTACATCATAAAATTTATTTTTTAACTGAAACACGTAGAACTCAGTTTAATATAGCAATGGATATTATAATGAACAATAAAAAAATGTATTCAACTATATCAAATATATCTCCAGTTTTATTTAAATTACCTGATAATCCGTTAGATTATGTAAACTTACCCTTTTTCAAAAATTGAATCGTAGGATTTACTATGTCTGAGGGATCTTTTTTTATAAAAAAAAATAATGATGCTTGTTTTCAATTAAAACAAAGACTACATGTAAAATTATTTGAAGCCTTTAAATTGGTTTTTAATACCGAACGTAAGATAAGTTTAGATAAAGATTTATATGTCCAATTTGGTGTTAGTTCTAAAGCTGATATACAAACTGTAATTAATTATTTTTCATTTTCAGGTCATCATCCTTTAATTGGTCTTAAAAACATTCAATATTCAACATGATTAATCGCTTTACGTAACAGTTCTCGTTATGGTAATTTTATATTTCCTAATTCTGTAAGATAGGCTCCTTAAAACAGTAATGTTTTAGAGGTAAATAGAGGTGAAATGCAAAAACATATAATTATACCATCCCACCTGTTAATTAATATTATTTGCAGCGAAGTTTGATAGGGTATATATTATATCAAAAACGTTCAACGACTAACAAGTGAGTATACCAACAATATTCTTGACACGAGTGCCTCACAATCTACTTAGTTAATATGTATTATTTTAATATGTACATAACTACATATTAAATAGATTGATGATATAGTCTAAACAAGACCGTAAGGTTTTGATGATAAATTAAACAATTATCTGTAATACTTTGTTATTTGAGGAGGGTTTAGCGTTAGTAACGCTACTTTAAACAGATTTTTTGCTTTACATTTTGTTTTACCTTTTATTTTAGCAGCTTTGGCTTTAATGCACTTAATCGTATTACACGATTCAGCAGGATCAGGAAATCCTTTAGGAGTATCGGCTAACTACGATAGATTACCTTTTGCTCCATACTTTTTATTTAAAGATCTCATTACAATATTTATCTTTATAATAGTTTTATCAGTATTTGTGTTCTTTATGCCAAATGTTTTAGGTGACAGTGAAAATTATGTTATGGCTAATCCTATGCAAACACCACCTGCTATAGTTCCAGAATGATATCTACTACCGTTCTATGCTATATTGAGATCTATACCCAACAAACTCCTAGGTGTTATAGCAATGTTTGCTGCTATATTGGCATTATTAACTATGCCTTACACCGATTTATCTAAATTAAGAGGTATACAGTTTAGACCTTTAAGTAAAATAGCTTTCTTTGTTTTTATTGCTAATTTCTTAATTTTAATGCAATTAGGAGCTAAACATGTAGAATCACCATTTATAGAATTAGGCCAAATATCTACAGCTTTATATTTTGCTCATTTTTTAATTATCGTACCTTTTGTTACGTTATTAGAAAATAGTTTAATAGATTTAGCTACAAATGCAAATAATGTAAAATATACTTTAAACAATAGTTATATTATTAAAATAATTAATGTTATAAAACGTAGTATTGTTATGTTTTGTTTCGTATATATACTAGGCTTAGTTTATACCTTTAGTAATAATTCAGCAGAAGGATTACTATATGCAGCAATTATTTCATTGGGCGGTATCACTATTAGGTTATATTTTAACAATAAATTAACAGTAAAAGATTTAGGTATTATGTTATTGTTAAAATATATAGGTTTACCTAGTTGATTTCCTAGTTGATGAAGTTCTTTACATCACAGTATTATGCCAGAGCAGGGCGTAGAAGAAACAGTTGGAAGAAGATTTAATGGCAGATTTTCAGTTACAGTTCCTAATACTATCGCATGATCAAATGAACCAGCTAAATGGCCTACTACATTTTGAGGAGTAGCAGATAATAATCCTTTTTCAGGTACCAACGAGTCTATTATTAGAGCCAATTTTCACTTTATTTCGTACCAGCAACTTACGGATCAGGAAAAATTGGAACTAATAACCAGTGTTCGTTCCAAAGTAAGGGTTGGTGCAACCAATTTTTCTGAAAGAGAAATTGGTTGTATAAAGTCTATATGTATGAATGACCCTCAATTTGCAACATTTAGGGGTGGTTCAAACAATCAACCTATTGCACGAGGCCGCAATCCTTGTAAGACTATGGAGGCGCTAGCACCTTCAAGTACCCGTGATAGGCGTGGTATAAGATTAAGATTACTTGTGGTACTTAGGGGCGAAAACACTACTATTTCAAATGAAATAGCTAGAGTAAGGACAGCAAGTAATCTTAATAGCCTGATTAATCAGTAAATTACTTTAGTAGTATTTTATATATTAGCTTTACTTGCTTTTATGTAAGTTGACAGGTATATAATCAAGTAAAATTGCCAATTTAAAAACATATGTAGTAAAATTTAACTTAGCAAATTATACCTATAAAACTGTAATAGCTATATTGAGATCTATACCTAACAAACTCCTAGGTATAATTTACTGGTATACAATTTAGACCTTTAAGTAATTTCACCTTTTTTTAGTTTTGTTTTGTTGCTAATTTATTATATTTTCATTGCTACTTTACTTTTTGATTTACATTTAATCCTTTAATTTAAATATATAATATGACAAGTTTAACATTTTTTTTTATTTTTATACCTATATTAGCGCTAATATTATTAGCAGTCAATATAGTATTATCACCTCATAATCCTTATCAAGAAAAGAACAGCGCATTTGAATGTGGATTTCATTCATTTTTAGGTCAAAATAGAACACAATTCAGTATTTCCTTTTTTATCTTTGCATTGTTATTCCTACTATTCGATTTAGAAATTTTATTAGTATATCCTTACATAGTAAGTGCATATTCTAATGGTATATATGGTTTAATAATTATGTTAGTATTCTTCTTTATATTAACATTAGGTTTTGTATTTGAGTTAGGTAAAAATGCACTTAAAATAGATAGTAGACAAGTAAGCAGTTTTCAAATAAAAAATTGAAAACAAATTGTTTTTGTAAATAACTAGTTTTAAGGTTCATATTATATGCATAATAGTCCTATCCTTAAATTTTAAGTTTAGTTTCAAAATTGAAAAACAACTGTAGATAGTTCAATGTAATACGAACCGAACACAATATGTCCTGTATAACAAGTATAAGGAATATAATATTTCTTGGTATGTATAAATATATATATTTTAAGGCAAGTATAAAAAGAAACTATTATGAATAAATTGCTATAAACCAAAGTGTGGACTAAGAGAAATCTTGTAATAAACAAAGTGAACTGAAATATCTAAGTAACTTTAGGAAAACAAATCAAACGAGATTCTACTATTAATGTGAACTAAAGTAGAATAGCTTTTAAGTAAAATGGTATATCTGTTTGAATAAAGGGGAACCTTCCTCTAAAGCTAAATATGGTATTATAAGCAATAGTGAATAGTAACCGTGAGGGAATTTGTTTAATAGTAGTTTTATAAGCAGCTTAAGTAAAATTTAAATAAATAATAAAAGCGTACCTTTTGCATAATGGGTCAGCAAGTTAATATTAGATGCGAGCAGTACAAAAACCTGCCTAGACAAAGCGATTATGAAAAAATGAATAAGTATCTAAAATTAGACCCGGAGACTAGTGATCTTACCATTATCAGGATTATAAAAGTCCGAACGGGTAAAAAACAAGGATGAGCACTTGGAAAAGCCCCGGTGAAAGTGAACCTTTCGCCTTTTTTGAAAAAAATAGAATCATCAAATTGACGGGAAACCCCTAAAGCAATCTTAACTAACCAAATATAGCAATATAATTTGGGGCGCAGGTAATGACTCGCGGTATAGTAAAATAAAGATTGATACATGTAAATGAATGGGCAATCCGCAGCCAACCACCAATATTTGGTGTAAGGTTCATCGACTAGATGGTGATTAGCGCAAGCTTAAAGATAGTCAAGCCCCTAACGAAAGTTAGCAGGATAATATAGTTTTTTATAACATTGTACGCTATCTAGCGTACGTACATAACTTAACATAATAATGGACTCTATAAATTATCTGAGTAAATACCCGTACGAGCAGAAAAGCAAAGTACACCGTAGAAAGGTACTCGGGTCAGGCGAAGGCTAGTCCCCTAACAAATGATAGAATTGGAAGGATAATTTATATAAAACAACTTAAATAATTTAAAAATGACTTTAAAAACATTCTTTCTACAAAAATTAATTATACAAAAATATTTCTCATCCAGCGCATTCTCTGTTGAACCTGTAAAAAAATACACTAACGCTGATAAAGTTAGCATATTTGCAGACAACCGTAATAAGACAGGGGTTTATCGTTGAATTAATAATTTAAATGAAAGTACATACATAGGTAGTTCAACTAACTTAAGTGTAAGATTTTATACTTATTATAGTTTAGCTTCTTTAGTAAAAAGTAATAGACCTATAGAAAGAGCACTATTAAAATATGGTTATTCAAACTTTACTTTAGAATATTGTGAGATAGATAGTTTATTAAAAAGAGAGCAATATTACTTAGACAATTTAAAACCGGTCTATAATATTGTAGAAAAAGCAGGATCCATTCTAGGTTATAAACACACAGAAGAATCTTTAAAGAAAATGAGAGATTTTATTATAAGTGACTTAGTTATGGCAAAAAAAAGACTTTCTACTAAGAATGCTACTGCTTCAAGAAGAGTGGAAATTATGGTTAAAAATGTAAAAACTGGAGAAAATAAGCAATACAAAAGCTTATCTGAAGCAGCAAAAGCATTAGAAGTAACAAAAGGTGCCGTGAGTCAAGCCCTTTTAAGTAATAGATTATTAAAGAAAAAGTATTTAATAGAAAAAGTACAAATATAAAGAACTATATTGTCTGTAAATGGATAATAATATTATTTAGGGAGAAAAATCTTAGCTCTACCTTTTTTTTGAAAAAAACAAATAGGTAAAAGAGATAATCTGTATCGTTGTATAGATATCCGAAGAATAATGGTAAGTTAGTGAAAGACAAAACTGACTAGTTTAGCTGGTTTTCCGCGAAACCTATATAAGTAGGTAATTTAATTAACATCTTAGCAGGTACAGAACTGTGATCTCGAGCAATTTATGGTTTAAATCATATTTTGTATACATCGGGGGATCGTGAAGATTTTATTGGAGAGTATTTGCACTCGAAAGGGTTAAGATGAATATTAAATAATCGGACATAGAACGCTAAGGTTGTATGTCTAAAGGGAAACAGCCCTAAACAAGAGTTAATAAGGTTCCAAAATTATTGTTAAGTGAAATAAAGGATGTGCCTCCAAATACAATTAGGAAATAGGCTTAGAAGCGGCCATTTTTTGAAGATCTCGTAACAGAGCACTGATTTATATAATAGGAGATCACACCGAAAATTTAGCGGATCTAAACAATATACCGAAACCTTGTCCATATATATAAGCATATCATTAATGTAAAATAAATTAACAGAATAAATAAATATATGATATATATAGGGGGTAGCGGAACATTGGATAAATCTTCGATTTATTCTTTATAAGAATAAAAGATTAGATAATTCAAGTGAGAATGCTGATATGAGTAACGAAAAAGAAATTAATAATTGCTCGCCTAAAGTTTATGGTATTTGATTAAACTTACGGTCTCTAAGAAAAAGTTAAAACAAACTTCGATGAGGAAACCTTAGTTGGCAAAACTAAATTAAAGTGAAATTAGTTCTGGAAAATCAACTAAGGCCCATATAGGAAACAATAAACTAAAAAAGATGAGAATTTTATATGGCGATATAACCGTACCTAAATACTACCGCAAGTAAGCTAGTAGAGAATACGAAGGCGTTTGAGTAATCAATCATTAAGGAACTCGGCAAATTGACTCACGTAACTTCGGGATAAGGTGGGCCATTTTTATTTGGTTATTTTAAATAAATAATCACTTTAAAAAGAGGAAGCATAGAATAGTGTTGTACGACTGTTTAATTAAAACAAAGCACTCTGCTAAGATACTAATCGATATATTGAGTGTGATGTCTGCCCTGTGTCGGCTGGGTAACGGATTTGCTTAGCTTTTACAGGTTAGGCTTTGAAGGAAACCCCGATAAACGGCGGCCTTACCTATAAGGGTCCTAAGGTAGCGGAATACCCTGGCCGTTAAATGCGGTCTTGCATGAATGATGTAACGATACAACAGCTGTCTCGATGATTGGCTCAGTGAAATTGGAATAACTGTGCAGATACAGTTTACCTCTAGATAGACGAGAAGACCCTATGCAGCTTTACTGTTACTAATTTAGGCTGTAATATAAGAATTTCCAGTGTATAAGGTTGTTAAGTGTAGGATTTATGTATGCTAAATAATCATATATAATCTATATTTGAAAACACAAATGAGACACCTTTATTTACTTTATTACGGTTTTTTGATTGGAAGGCAGTTTATGCGGGGCACAGATCCCATAAAAAGTACCTGGGTATATCCAAAATTCTAATTGTAAAATTGCATGTTTTATTCTGCAAGTTGATGTGGAAACATTCGTTTTCCACTTTCTTCTGTTTTTACTTTTAGTTTGCTATTAATTATTAATAAATAATTATTCAGTTACCGTTGTATTAAATACGATTTTATATTTTATTTAAGTAAGATTTTAACTATATGGTGAATAGATGTAAAAAAGAATCATTAATTAAACAATAATAATGATTCTTATTTGTAGTATAAAAATTTTTATATTATGACGCTTAATATTACTTTAAAAGTTTAATGGCTTAATCTTGCTTTACTGTCAGACCTACAGGTCCATCAGTCGCGTAAGCGGGGCATATGATCGCAAGATACGGAAAGGAAAGGTCTTGGATTTTTGAAAAAGTTACGCTAGGGATTAAAAGTGAGTCCCCCAATTATTATAAAATATTGGTAATTATCTGGGTAAATTTCAAAAAAAACTATGTAATAAATAGTTAATTTGAAGCGAAACTTATTATACTATAAGAACGTTCAACGACTAAAAGATTAATTTTAATCTCATTACTTAATAATCCAGCATTTATTGTTAAATTTAAATTGTAAAATATATTAATAATAATTAATGTAGATAAATATACATTAATGAAATAGACTCAATTATATTTGAGTTTTATAAGTATTGTAATTAATATTAGTTAATTTCAATATAAATAAAATAACTAATATTATGCTAGATTTATTTAAATTAAATTCTAATAAAAAAACTGAAAAAAAAAAAATAAATCTACAAAAAAAACATAACAAACATCACCCTTCCGCAGTTAGAGAATGAAATAATAGTATTTACGTGTTTAATAAAAATGCTCTTAATTTGATACCTCAGGTTACGGTACTAGCTCTTAAATTAATTAAAAGTTATTTTAATCTGTATAATTATAAACTTGAGCGTAGAATAAGAAGTAGTAGATTATTACTTAGATTAAGAAGACTTTCATCTCATAAAATTTATGTAAGCAATGGTGAATTTAAACACACAAATAATAAGGTGGTAATTACTTTATATTTATTTAATAGACAAAATTTTAATTATGATAAAAAAATCATAAAAAGTTTTTATAAATCTTGGTGAAACCAAGATATCTTAGATAAAAGATTACATATTTTATTTAAAAGACGACAATTGATTGAATCTAAAGCTTTACAATCTTTAGAAAAATTAAATAGAAAAAAAATTGTATTAATAAATACACTGGAATCACACACTAAAAATAAAGAAATTTTAGATTACAAAAATTTATCCAAATATATAGCTATATTTTATAAAAAACTTTTAAAAAAATCATTAGACAAATATTTTTTGTTTTATTGTAACCAACAACTTATTCTTATAAATGAATCTAAGTTTAATTATAATTACCTACAATATTTAAAAAAATATTTAGAAAAAATATATAACAAAAATGTGGAATTTAATTTAGTCAATTTAAGACGTTTTTATTTAAATAGTGATATATTATCGGAATCTATAACTCTAAAAATAAGGAAAAATAGAAGAAAAATATTAAAATTTTTAAATACTTTAAAAAGAAAAGTAAAAATACATAATAAAAAAAATATTTACTATCAACCAGTTTTAAATAAATTAAATATTAATCTGGATAAAAAATCCTTACAAAGAATAGTTTTAAATAATATTAAGTACAAACATGTAACAGGTTTTAGAATGGAAGCAAGTGGAAGGTTAACCAGACGTTATACAGCTTCAAGATCTATTTCTAAATTAAGATATAAAGGTAACTTATTAAATATAGATTCTTCTTATAGAGGACTATCTTCTGTATTATTAAAAGGTAATCTAAAATCAAATTTACAATACACTAAATTAAAATCTAAAACGCGTATAGGTTCTTTTGGTATAAAAGGTTGAGTAAGTGGTAACTAGATAATTACTAGTGAGATTGTTGCAGTTAATAAAACGTAACAAGATATATAAAGGTTGCTTTTATTTAAATTTAACAATAAATGATGAAATAGTCTGAACCATATTGTAAAATATGGAAATAAATGATATATTTATGTTAACAAAATTTGAACAGGCTAATGTGCGCAAGAGAGTACAAATTGAGTGCGCGGTTTGGCACCTCGATGTCGGCTTAGCTCATCCACATGAACGCAGGAATCATGAAGGGTTCGACTGTTCGTCGATTAAAGAGCTACACGAGCTGGGTTTAATACGTCGTGAGACAGTATGGTTTCTATCTTCTAGAGGAAATTAGAGTAAAATAAAGACAGCCCCCTTGTACGAAAGGAATTGGGTATGTTGACCTATGGTTTACCTGTTGTTTATATATTTATAAAAATAAAACTTTATAAAAGTATACTTTCACTAAAGATATATTTACTGTATAGGCACGGCAGGAAAGCTACGTCAATTAAAGGTAAGTGCTGAATGCATCTAAGCGCGAAACTCACTTTACTATACTCTTATATACGTAGTAAAACACTACGAAATTACTTTGGTGGTTTGAAATAAACTAAAAAGATGATCAAACCAGTTCGGGGTAATGAGTTAGGCTTTAGTTATAATAAATTTAATTTTTTTAGGCATAAAGTACTAATTTTGTAATTTACTAAATATCGCTATTATCCTAATTTTTTTGGATCTTATTACATAAAAAATATACTATAATTGTATAAAATAAATATCCTATGTATATAACATTACTTTTAAAAGTAGGGCCTTGTTAGCATAAAAGTAATGCTACCGTTTTGTAATCGGTGGAAGTAAGTGCGATACTTACACTAGGCTAAGACCCAGTGGTCAAGTTTGGTTAAGACTTAACATTTTCACTGTTGAAGCGAGAGTTCAATTCTCTCCTGGGTTAGAGAAATTAGCTCAGTGGTAGAGCAGTCGTTTTACACGCGAAGGGTCAGGTGTCCGACTCACCTATTTCTCAACGTTTTTATATTTAATTATATGTAAGCAATAATAATGTAATTATAATAAAAAATAATATTTAATACCTAGATAGGTATCAAATAGTTTTTGTTTTAACTGTAATTATATATGCGGATTAATGTAACAGTTAACATGTTTGGCTCATGACCAAAAGATTGAGGTGCAAATCCTTAGTCCGCACAAAATTAATAAAGGCTATAGCTTAATTGGTAAAGCCAGCTGCTCATGATAGCTTAGATGAGTGTTCGAATCATTCTGGCCTTAACACAAATAATCCGAGTGCTGGAATTGGTAGACAGGACAATTTTAAGCTTTGTTGATGTAAATCGTAAACGTTCAAGTCGTTTTTCGGATATGGATTTGTGTAAAAATATAGGGAATATAGTTTAATTGGTAAAACTGCGATTTTGCATTTCGTTATTTTAGGCTCGAATCCTAATATTTCCACAAACTTTTTGTTTAGTTCGAGAAGCTCAATTTGGTAGAGCGGAACACTGAAGATGTTTAGGCTATAAGTTCAGTCTTATCTCGAGCATTGTTTTTAATAGGTGTGCTGAAATTTGGTAACCAGGTTCCGCTTAGGACGGAATAGTTTTTAACTTTACAAGTTCGAGTCTTGTCACCTATAGTGTGAAATACTATATATACATTATTTGTTTAACTATCATTTCACATTCTTATTTTTTTTACGTATAAGCTATATATGTTGTCGACTAATTGGTAAGTCATAAATTTTTGGTATTTACTATTGAGTGTTCGAATCGCTCCAACATAACTATATATATATTATAATTTATATATATACTGATAGACGTGCTAGTTTAATGGTTAGAATGCTATGCTACGGACATGGCGATACAAGTTCGAATCTTGTGGGCGTTATAGTTACTATTTATTATAGTTTATTTTCAGATGATAAAAACTAATTTAGCAGAAATAATTTTGTGGCTTGAACTGAACTGTTTAAAGCCCTTATAGCTCAAAGGTAGAGCAAAATACTGTTAATATTTGTATAGATGTTCGAGTCATCTTAAGGGCGTGCTTTATAAAAGCATATAAATATTTAGTTAAAATATTCTATCATCTTATTAACGGTTTATTCTTATTAGCTCAATGGTAGAGCATGATATTCCTAATATTTGTATCCAAGTTCGAGTCTTGGATAAGAAGTAACTTAAATAGGTGGATATAGTTTAATGGTAGAACTGCTGTATGTGGCATAGTATATCCTTGTTCGAATCAAGGTATCCTCCCTCATAGACTTATCAGGTAAATTATGGTTTAGTATTAGTAACCTTGTTTCTGATATATCAATTTTTATTAAAACTTTGCTTTTAATTTAGAACCTATAAATTAAAAAGCAGTAAAGATATATAATGGCAATAATTAGTAATATAATAACAATTTCGAACATGACGTACGCTAGATAGCGTACACCTGTATGTGAAAATTTAATTTTTAGTTTACGTCAACGAAGGATGAGCAATTATACGGAAACGTCTAGATTAAATCACTAGGCAATAGATATACAAGTTTTGATCTGTACGAATCATCTTACTATTGAATGTATCTACGTCTATTAACCTATTGTTTTAATAGATATTTTAATAGTCTACTTTATATAAAATTAAAACGAATATAGACAATTCTGTTCGCTCAACATTAAGACGAATATCTTGCAATAATAGTGCAGGATATCCGTGAAATAAGTACGGCTAATGCAGTCTATTTTCGCAATGAGAATTATCATAGGTCGTATTCTACAACGCTGGAATCACCTGAAGTGTCAAAACCATCAATAATAAATGGAATAAGCAAAATAACTATATGAAAGGAGAGGTGATTTCTTTCATCTAATGCTAAGGATATTGGAACATTATATTTAATGTTTGCTTTATTTTCAGGATTAGTTGGTACGGCATTTTCTATTCTTATACGTCTGGAATTATCAGGGCCTGGAGTACAATATATAGCTGACAATCAGTTATATAATAGCATAATAACAGCACATGCTATATTAATGATATTTTTTATGGTCATGCCAGCTATGATAGGTGGATTCGGTAATTTTTTACTTCCGTTATTAGTTGGGGGTCCCGATATGGCAAAAACAAGGGATCTCATAGGTAAGAAATGTATAAATACTAAACATATTAATTGTAATAATAAGAAGCTAAACTTAGCTTCTTATTTAGCTGGATTATTTGAAGGTGATGGTCATATTTGAATCTCTAAAAATGATTTTAAGAAAAAGCATAATCCAAGATTCTGTATAACTTTTAGCTTAAAAAATGAACCTCTGGCTAAAAAGTTACTCGATATAATAAAATATGGTCATATTAGATATAAACCAAAAGATAATGCTTGTGTATTAATTGTTTCGCCTGTTAAAAAAAATAGTTTCAATAATAAATGGTGAATTAAGAACACCTAAGATTTGTCAACTGCACAACCTAATAGATTGATTAAATAAAAATCATAGTGAAAACATAAATAAATTACCTTTGAAAAATAAATATTTAGGAAGTGATGGTTGATTGTCAGGATTTATTGATGCGGATGGTAGTTTTTCTGTACAACACACTAGACAAGAAGATGGAGCTAAAAAATATCTTGTAGATTAAGGATTGAACAAATAATGAGAGATCCTATATCTAATACTAGTTATTTTCCCATTTTAAAACAAATAACTGAGTATTTAGGTTGTAATCTTTTAACCAGAAAACAACTAAAGACAAATAATGAATATTACACTCTAGCTGCAAGCAGTAAAGTTTCACTATCACTCATTATAAACTATTTTGATTTCTTTCCTTTATATTCATCTAAATATTTAGATTATATAGATTGAAAGAAAGCAGCAGAACTAATTTTAACAAACAAACATTATACTGATCTAGGTGTTATCGAAATTGATGAAATTATAAATAATATGAATAGAAAAAGAGTATATTTTAATTGAAATCATTTAGATAAATTATAAAACATTTCTTACCAATACAAGGGAATGCCGTTGAAAAGTGTAAACTTTTCAATTATTACTACGCTATATGCATAGAATTTCTCGAAAATGGAAAATATATTCCAGTTAACAGATATATAGACACCTAATTTAGTTTTGTTTAATTTATTAATAAATTTAATAAAATTATAAAGTTGTATTTTCAACTGAATTAGTTGTAACACTTATATATACATGGGAAGAATATGCAGGAAACCAACGGATATACATTATCTTAGTAGGATCCTCAGAGACTACACGCGAAGCCCCATAATATGGGTGAAGACATAGTCCGGCCAGGTAGGAAACTACTTCTAATATAGATTTAACTTTAGCATAAGTTAAATGGGTTAAAGATTCCCTAGACTTAACAATATAAGTTTTTGATTATTAATACCAAGTTTGGTATTATTTTTATTTGCAGCAATGATAGAAAATGGAGCTGGTACAGGATGAACTCTTAACAATAATAAGGAGTTGCTTTATGGTGACATAGAGGCAATAAAACTCTTTTCTATGCGTGAAACTCTTCAAGTGTTCAATGTTAATGGAACACATGTTATATACTACTCATGTATGATGGTAATATTATTATCGGTTACATATGTAAAAATGTATATTTCACGGAGACAATACGCCTGAGTAGAAAAAAAATTTTTTTCTACTCATCAGAGACTAAACAAAGAGCATCTTAATAATGAAAATAAAATTTGATTCGAACAATGATTAGTGGGTATGACAGATGGAGATGGTAATTTTTCTATAACAAAGCAAGGTAATAAATGAGGTTTATCTTATAAAATAGCTCAATCTAGATATAATTTAAGAGTGCTTTATTATATAAAAAAACAGTTAGGTGTAGGTTCTGTAACTAAAGATAATACAAAAGGGCAATTTTTTATTAGAGATAGAAAAACGATTGAAACCGTATTATTGCCTATTTTTGATAAATATCCTCTTTTAACTACTAAATACTTTGATTACTTAAGATTCAAACAAGCTTTATTTATATTAAATGAAGTTAATAAACAAGACAAAGACGAAAAACTTTTAACACTTAAAAATGCAAAAGTACCTAGTGATTATATGTCTCCTGCTTGAACTAATACAAATTTACCATTGAAAAGTGTAAATTGTGTTAAATATACAATGAGCAAACCTTGAATAGTTGGATTTATTGAAGCAGAAGGTAGTTTTTATTTAACTTCAAAAGAGTCCAATAGAATAGTGCATGGTTTTGGTTTAACGCAGAAATTAGATAGTCATGTTTTAAAAGCTATAGGTTTAACATTGCATATACCTAATCCTGTTAGATTTAAAGAAATCCATAATTATTATATTTTAGATACCACTAATTCTAGAGCTATCGAGAACTGTATAGATTATTTCAAAAACACAATGAAAGGTGTTAAATCTTTAGAATATAAAATATGAGCTAGATCTTATACTAAACACAAAGGTAATTATAAAAAGTTGTCCAGTATAAGAGATTTTATTAGGAAAATAAGAAAAACCCCATTACTCCCATTAAATATCATTAGGAATTAAAAATTATTATTAAGATGAAGGTATAGTCCGAACAATAAAGAAATTTATTGAGTGTAATGATAGTTTTGAGCTATGCAAAAAATGAGATTACCAACATAATTGTTATCCTCCTTTATCAGGTCTACAAAGTCACAGTGGACCTAGCGTAGATTTAGCAATCTTTGCATTACATCTAGCAGGTGTAAGTAGTTTATTAGGAGCTATGAACTTCATAACTACAATATTAAACATGAGAAGCCCTGGTATAAGGCTACATAAATTAGCTTTATTCGGATGAGCTGTAGTAGTTACATCTGTAATGTTATTATTATCTTTACCAGTACTAGCCGGTATATTTGTGCCGGCTTTAAATTTGGCTATATGCTGGAAACCGTTATACATTAATTTAACGCAATCAGCAGGAAACCTAAAAATTTTATACTTTTTTAGGCTCCTCAGAGACTACACGTCAGAGTTTATTGGTTTAGGTTTATGCATAAAAAAAGTTTTACATAATAAATATAGTTTATGAGTAATACCAAGACGTTACACTAATCAGGCTACTAATATAAATTTTGCTTATTATTTAACAGGTCTGATAGAAGGAGATGGTACAATACATATACCAAAAACCCCTAGATCTTCTAAGGGTAGCCTTAATTATCCTTCTATTCAAATTGTTTTTCACTTGAAAGATTTACCTTTAGCTCTTTTAATACAAAAAGAAATAGGACACGGCTCTATTTCTAGAAAAAAAGGTCTTAATGCATATATATACACTGTTAATAATTCTTCGGGTTTACTATTGTTAATAGATTTACTTAACGGTAAAATGAAAACTAATAAAATATATGCGTTACATAGATTAATAGACTGATACAATCAAAAAAACAAGAACAAGAACACTTTTGTTGAAAAAAAAGAGTTAAATACTAATAGTATGATATCTAATGCTTGATTATCAGGTTTTATAGAAGCTGATGGCCATTTTTCAGTTAGAAGCACTGAATCAGGTAAATATCCTAAAGTAGAATGTAAGTTTGAATTAAGCCAAAGACAAATAGACCTATCCAGAAAAGATAATCTTTTCTTTTTAGAAGAAATTGCTGTTAGTTTTAAATCTCTAGTAAAATCTACTAGAAGTAGCAGTGATAATCCTCAGTATAGGATTAGAACTACAAGCTTAACTGGTAATTTAGCTGTTGTTAAATATCTTACAAAATATCCTTTATTTGGAACAAAGTTTTTAGACTATAAGGATTGAGTAAAAATTGTGGAACTATTTAGTCAGGGCTTCTTTGATCATAAACTTAATATGAATTATGTAAAACAAATTAAATCTAATATGAATGACAACAGAACTTTATTCGTCTGAGATCATTTACAATATTTTTACAACTTAAATAAATAAGATATAGTCCCAACATATGCGCGAGTATATGAGAGTCTGCTATAAATTTATTATTTGATCTTACTAAAATAATAACTTTATAAGGTAGTTAAACTGCCATGAGCCTACGTTTCGCAGGCCAAGAAAAAATTTGGCAATTACAATGATTTTAACAGATAGAAACTTTAATACATCATTCTTTGAATTAGCTGGTGGTGGAGACCCTATATTGTACCAACATCTTTTCTGATTCTTTGGGCATCCAGAAGTTTACATTCTAATTATACCAGGATTTGGTGTAATAAGTACTACGATTTCGGCTAGTTCAAATAAAAATGTATTTGGGTATTTAGGGATTTGATAAACCTTAAGCAAGTTTAGTTTAGTCCAACAGTGTCAAACTCCGGGGAAGTCCTAAAGAACTAGATACTAACGATTAGAGGTAACTCTGAAAGGGCATGAGGTAATGCTTATGGTATAGTAAAAAGTCTAGTTATCTACTAAAAAATAGTGAATGGATGATCGCGGATCTAAATTCCTTTATTTTATAAAGGATAAAAGAGCAACGAGTAGACGGCACTGGATATAAAGTATTATACCATGAAAGTTGCAAAAGGTAAAGTTTTATATTTAAGGTGTACTCTAGTAGCCTTGAAAGAGGTTTATTTACGAAGAAAAAAAATTGAAAAATATTTTTTATAGAGTAATGAATAATTAAATAAATAAGATAGCTTGGTCTATATATTTAATATAAATATTATTAAATATAAAAACGTGTATATAAAATGAAGAACGAATAGATCTGCAATAAGAGACAACAAAATATCTAGCAACCGGTAGGTTTATCTACTTTTTGGGCAGTATATAACAACCGACTAGTTGATGTACTTTTTGGTCAATATCTTAACAGATCTGGATACAAGTTCAGTGATTTTCCTTATGATATAAAATAACTCTGAAAAAGGTAATTATTATGTATTTAATAAAAATGAAGGTCATGAACTCTTTTATTATTATGCTAATAATTTGCCCCCGGACAAGATTTATTTTGATTATTATTAAACGTATATTTTTACAATTTGATAAAACAATTTGTTACCGAATAATAATACAAATCATTATTACCCTCAAAACCAATGAAGCGATAGACGTACATTAATCTTGGGGGGTAATAAATAATCAAATAAAAATATATTTAGGGCCGAATTCTGAAACACGGGTGTACGCTATGATGTCAATAGGAGTCTTAGGATTCGTAGTTTGATCACATCATATGTATAGTGTAGGATTAGACGTCGATACACGCGCGTATTTTACAGCTGCAACATTAATAATAGCAGTGCCAACAGGTATTAAAATATTTAGTTGATTAGCAACTACATATGGAGGATCTATACATTTAACACCTTCAATGCTATTTGCATTAGGTTTCGTAGTAATGTTCACAATAGGTGGACTAAGTGGTGTTGTTGTAGCTAACGCATCTCTTGATATAGCGTTCCATGATACTTACTACGTTGTAGCTCACTTCCATTATGTATTATCATTGGGAGCTGTTTTTGCTTTGTATAGTGCATGATATTTCTGAATACCTAAAATAACAGGTCTTAGTTATAATATTATGCTAGGTAAAGTCCACTTTTGAATATTATTTATAGGAGTTAATATAACGTTTTTCCCTCAACATTTTCTAGGTTTACAAGGTATGCCTAGAAGAATTAGCGACTATCCTGATGCGTTTGCTGGTTGAAATATAATAAGTAGTTTTGGTTCCATCATAAGTGTAGTAGCTACTTGACTATTTTTATATATTTTATACGTACAATTAGTTCATGGTGAAGCTACATCAAGATATCCTTGATTAACTCCACAGTTTTTCAGTGATTTATTCCAAACTTTATTTAATAGAAATTATAATTCACTTGAATGAAGTTTAAATAGCCCACCTAAGCCACATGCTTTTGTAAGTTTACCTTTACAAAGCAGTATTTTAGGTTCAATCCTTGATATTGTTAAAAATAAATTAACAAAAAAAAACCTTATTAGAATATGTATAACAGCTATATTAATAACTACTATTAGGTATCTATTATTGGAAAAATTAGAATTAGATATTAAACAACCCTATGAATTTTTCTTTTTCTTCACAACAACAGGTATTGCTGCAAGTATAGTTAATATAATTTTCGATGATGTTTATTCTTTATTTAGCTTCAAACCTGAAGCTGGCGCTCTTATACCTAGTCCAGGGCCCCCAGAAGGCTCTGGAAATCCAGTACCCAATACTTGAGGCTCTGGCCCTATTATACCAAATTGAGCTCCAGAAGGCCCTGGAAATAAAATACCCTCTAGTTGAGGACCAGGGCCAGGGTCAGGGGCAGAACCAGCCGCTATAGTACAAAGTAATCCGGGGCCAGGGCCAGAGCTAGCGGCTATAGTACAAGGTAATCCGGGGCCAGCTCTAGGTAATCGAGGGCTACGTGCTATACCACATGATGGAGAAGGAAGTGGGTTTCCTGTACACTCAGTAGCTGGAAAGCTACTACCTAGACCTATTACTCTAACCCGTAACGGTGATTTTAAAATAAAAGATATAATCGTTATATATTCAGTTACTGAAGGAGCTGAAGCACTAATTAAGGTAAACCCCCTTTGAGGTCAACCTGGTGAAGGTTTAGCTAATTCTGAGAATCCTTTGCAAGTATTTGACCCTGATAATCAAAGTGTTTACGGCTGAAATGGGACATCTCAACCTTTAGCTAGAAACATAGCAACTGCTCTATGTCATCAATATCTACTGAAGAATTCCAGTACTTGAAATAAAGATATGTTAACACCTGAGATGGAAAATTTTGCCGCGGGGGTTATACAAAGAGTAGATCCGGAGTTGTATAATAGACTTACAATGACTATGTCACATGGTAAATATGCATGAAGCCGCATCCATAATAGTACGGCATTGCGGGATGCATTAAATAGAGCCCCTTAGTATATATTTTTATTTTCATTTTTAGTATTACAAGGTATGCCTAGGAGAAGTAGCGACTATCCTGATGTATTTGCTGCTTTAAGTATAAGAAGTGTAGTAGCTACTTGACTATTTTTATATATTTTATACGTACAATTAGTTCATGGTGAAGCTACATCAAGATATCCCTATTTAACTCCACAGTTTTTCTGATTTATTGCAAACTTTATTTAAAGTGAAATTACATTTCACTTGAGTTAAGTTTAAATAGCCCATGTAAGCCCTATGCTTTTGTAAGTTTACCTTTACAAAGCTGGGCCACCTATACTAAATAAAAAATTAACAGCAAGATTTCATTTATTTACGAATAAAAGGTGCTTTGATTATTATAAGTATCATATAATGTATAATATTTTTATGTTAAACGTTCTATCAGGATATTTATAATTTGATAGAAAACACTTACTTTTGTTGTTACCTTATTTAGACGATATGTTATTTCTGATACAAGCCAATAATACTGTTCTTTAAAGGAATAATCTTTTTAATCGAAAAGAGTTTAGACAAGTTAAATAAAAAATGATAGGTAATGCGCAATTTTTCATAATAAATATTTAATACTTCAAAGGGCAAGTCTATATACTTATATTCGCTTATCTATTTATTGTGTGTTCCTATGCTTTAGATATGTAATTTTATAAGGTACTTATTTAACAGATCATATATTAGCCGTACAATGTGGTATTAACTTTTTTGCATTATGATTAAAAAAGTTAATAACTAAATAAATAATCTTTTTATGGATTCGATTTCAATTGGCCATATATCTTTTAGCCTAAACTTATAAATGATGATAACTAACCTATACAACAAACTATATTTTGGTATTTTATAGCTTTAAAAATATCAGGGGTATCGTTTAAAAAGAACGCCTATTCTTAGTATAAGGAGGAGTAAAATATTTTACAGTAAATGATACAAGCAGCTAAAATAATTGGAACAGGACTAGCCACAACAGGTTTAATCGGAGCAGGTGTAGGAATCGGAGTAGTATTTGGAGCACTTATAATAGGTGTATCTAGAAACCCATCTTTAAGGGGACAATTATTCTCTTATGCAATTTTAGGGTTTGCTTTTTCTGAAGCTACAGGTTTATTTGCATTAATGATGGCATTCCTATTATTATATGTAGCCTAATTCAAATAAAGAAAAAATTATAAAAAACAGTTATAAATTAGGAACAACACTTTTATAAATAAGTAATAGATAAATTTTAAAATTTAAATATGCAAGACTTATTATTTAAATCTACTCCAGTTTGAAATCAAAGTCCCTTAGACCAATTTATTATAAGAAATCTATTTACTATCAAAGGTGACTTATTAGCTAACATACAAATATCGTTAACTAATATAGGTTTATATTTACTAATAACAACATTTCTTGTATTTATGTATTATTTGTTAGCAACTAACTATAATATATTAACACCTAATTCTTGATCAATAAGTCAAGAATCCATATACTCTACTGTTTACAGCATAGTAGTAAATCAAATTAACGCAAATAAGGGACAAATGTTATTTCCTTTAATATCTGCGTTATTTATATATATATTAATAAACAATTTAGTAGGTATGGTACCCTATAGTTTCGCCCCTACTTCACACTTTATAATAACATTTTCTATAAGCTTTATTGTAGTGATTGGAGCAACAATATTAGGGTTCCAAATACATGGTTTAAGATTTTTTTCATTATTGGTACCTTCAGGTTGTCCTTTAGGTTTATTACCTCTATTAGTACTAATAGAATTTATTTCATACTTAGCTAGAAGTGTATCTCTAGGGCTTAGATTAGCAGCTAATGTTTTAAGTGGTCATATGTTATTAAACATATTGGGAGGCTTTACTTATAATATCATGAGTAAAGGTTTACTTTATTTTTTTTTAGGTTTAATGCCTCTACTATTCATAGTAGCTTTTTCAGGACTAGAAATAGGTGTTGCTTTCATACAAGCACAAGTCTTTGTGGTCTTGTCAGCTTCTTATATGAAAGATGCTTTGGATTTACATTAATAGTGCATTTTTATCATTATTTAAATAATTCAAATAATAATAAAATTAACTATCCTTTTGTACTTAATTCAGGTGAAATTGAGCGATCTAGTCTGGAAATAGTTATTATAGATAATAAAGACGATATTATATATTGTACATCTATTGAATATAATGAGAAATACAAAACTTTAGATGATGTTATTGATCATTCCGCCAAAATAGTTTATAATAAGTTATATTTATATGATAAAAATTTAGAATAAACAGATCAAGTAATACTATATTTTTAATTATATTATAAAATCTTTTAAGGTTAAAACAACTAAAAACTTATAAAGAAATTATCTAGCTAATTACTCTAAATAAACAGTGATTAATAATGTATGATGTTATTTATATTAACATAGGAAAGTCAAGAGCTAATTTGGTATGTGTTTATATAAACATATTTATAAAACAAAGGTAAAAACTTTGAATATTAACAGAAAATAAGGGATTTATATATAATAAATGTATTAAAAAGACATTTTATAAAAAAATTATGAAAATGACGTTTCATACTTAGCTTTAAAAAGTACACGTACAACTTATACAATAACTCGCTTAAATATATCCAAAAAACTCCTAGCAAAAAAGATATTTTATTTAAAATGAACACAATAGTAGCGGTATAATCACTAAAATATTTTGTTAAAAATGAACACAATAGTAGTGGTATATTCACTAAAATGAAAAGTTGAGTTTGATGATGGCTCTGAATGAACGCTGTCCAAATGCTTGACACATGCTAATCGAACGTCTAATTTTATAAAATTTAATTAGAAGTGGTGTACAGGTGAGTAAATGATAACCTAGCTGCCTTAAAGTAAGGACAAAATCCCTTATAATAATAAAGGAATAGAAAATTTCGCTTTAAGATGTTAGCGTATATCCTGGAGGAGTATTAGCGAAAGCTAGCTCATGTTCCGGCAGTCGAGACTGAAAGGTCGATCGACCACATTGGGTCTGAAAAAAGCCCACGGCAGATAGTACAGCAGTGGGGTATATTGGTCAATAGCCTAACGGCTGAACCAGCAACTTGGAAGAACGTATAACGAATAAGTCGTATAAAGTTCTAGGTAGAAGAATGATTATGACAATTTTCTATCTATAAGTCTTGACCAAATTACGTGCCAGCAGTCGCGGTAACACGTAGAAGACTAGTGTTATTCATCTTTATTAGGTTTAAAGGGTACCTAGACGGGAAATCAAGCCATAATAGGGACTAATTTTCTAGAGTTTTATGTGAGAAGGGGCGAATTTCCGGAGGAAAGTTGATATTTTGTGATACTGGAAGGACGGGTAACGGCGAAGGCAACCTTCTATGTAAAAACTGACGTTGAGGGACGAAGCCTTGGGTAACGAGAAGGATTAGATACCCTAGTAGTCCTTGGAGAAAATTATGAATGTCATAGGTTAGTATAATAGTCAATATTATTGTTGGTCAGCATACTGGTGTGTTTAAGTATGCTGAACTATAAACAACAATTGTTGTTTATAAGTATATATAAGCTTAGCCTATAAATGAAAGTGTAAGCATTCCACCTCATGAGTAAAGCGGCAACGCCCAAATTGAAATCATTAGACCGTTTCTGAAACCAGTAGTGAAGTATGTTATTTAATTCGATGATCCGCGAATAACCTTACCACATTATGCATTGAATATTATTCAATTATTACAAGCGCTGCACGGCTGTCTTCAGTTAATGTCGTGAGATTTTGGTTCGTTCCATAAATTAACGAAAACCCTTGCTTTATTTGTTTTTATAAAGTAGTTCTCCATTATAAAGGATAAGTTAAAAGGGACTAAGACAAGTCATCATGGCCTTAATAGCGTGGGCTATAGACGTGCCACATATGCCTTTACAAAGGGATGCTATATTGCGAAATGGAGCTAATCCCCAAAACTGGACATAACTATTCGTGAATTGCAGTCTGAAACTCGACTACATGAATAAGGAATTACTAGTAATCGTGAATCACCACGTCACGGTGAAGTTTATCTCAGATGGGTACTAACTACTCGTCAGGCGCTGAAAGGAATATGTGCAATAAGTTTGGTTGCATACTTACTTTATTATATTTAATTAGTTTTATACTCGTTTTTATGTAACTTTCGTATGCGTGATTCTAATTGGTGTTAAGTCGAAATATGGTTCGTGTAATGGAAATTGCACGGGATTAATTATCTTTAAAAATTTAAACTAAACATATCATGTTATTCCCGTATAACATAGTATATTTAGCCTGTAAAAAAATAATATTTAAGTATTATTTTTTTACATTATCTTTAGTGGTTAGGCAAACTTAAGTTTACTTTGGTTCAACTCCAAAAAGATAATAACATAATTTATTGTTCGTAAATAAACACATAATTTTAGGGTTCTTTTATTGTTCGTAAAAATTAAACACCTATTTATAACTTCTTTTGGTTTTATATCTTTAAAATTTTAATTTAATTTTTATACAAAAGAAAAGATTTAAGAATAACTTTATGTCAAATCTCTATATTTTATATGAAATGTCTTTTGGTTATTCAACAGGTTTTTTAGATATACTTGCAATATTATCAATATTTCTAGGTATATTCATTATTGTAACTAAAAATCCTATAATATCCGTTTTATACTTAATATTGTTATTTTCAAGCATATCTTGCTATTTAATATTTATAGGTATAAAATTTATAGCTATATCTTATTTGTTAGTGTATGTAGGAGCTGTATCCATATTATTTCTGTTTATACTAATGTTAATTAATATTAGAGTATCAGAACTTATTAGTGATACAAATAATAATTTACCTTTAGCTTTAATAACTATAATAGCATTTTTTATTCCATTTAGTAATTTATTACCAGATGCTAAAACTAAATTAAATGTCATAGGATTTGAGTTTAATAAATTATTACAAGATGTAACTAATACTAAACAAATATCATATGTAACGTCTAAAAATTGAGATGGTAATTTACTAGATAGTACAGATATTATGAGTATAGGTAATATAATGTATACAAGTTATTCTATTTGATTACTAATAACTTCTATTATACTTTTATTAGCCATGGTAGGTTCAATTGTTATTACAATTAAGCAACAAAATTAACAAAACTTTTGTTATGTACTTAACAACTATAAAAAGAGACTTTAGTTTAATTGGTAAAACATGCGACTTTTAATCGCTATAATGTGGGTTCAAATCCCACAGGTCTTAAGGAAGGGTCCGTTTGTTGGTTTACGGGTTGAGCTGTAAACTCAATAGCATTAAGCTAGCGGAGGTTCGAATCCTTTTCTTCCTATTTCATTCTTATTAGCTCAATGGTAGAGCATGATACTTCTAATATTTGTATCCAAGTTCGAGTCTTGGATAAGAATTATGCCAGGATAGTTCAATTGGTTAGAACATTAATTTCATGCATTAAGAATGAGAATTCAAATTTCTCTCCCGGTTTAAAATGGCTATAAGTTAATGGTAGACTGTTCGTCTTCCAAACGAAGTGTGTCGATTCGATTTCGACTGGCCATATCTCTTTTTGAAAAAAGAGAATTTCTTTAGGGTAAAACTTGTTCAGTTATGTTTTAATAGAAAAGCAAAAGGCTTTCACTTACTACCGTTATATAATGAAGTTGACATTTCATTCTTACTAATCAAAAATATATATATAGATAAAAGAAAATATGGAGGAAAAAAAAACTTATAATCATGATGACATGTACGATGGAATACAAAATTTATATGAGGTAATTCCTGAAGATGTATCAGAATCAAATGATGATAATACTTATGAAGGAATTACCGAATTATTTGAAGAGATTTCTGAAGATAGTGTATATGAAGGTATTTCAGAATTATTTTCAGAAAATGATGATATTCATCCTGATGATATTTCTAATGATAATATTTCTAATGATGATATTTCTAATGATGATATATCTAATGATAATATATCTAATGATGATATATCTAATGATGATATATCTAATGATGATATATCTAATGATGATATATCTAATGATGATAACTCTAATGATAATGATTCTAACAATAATATTCATCAGGACGATAATTATAATGAAAGTATTTATCAAGATAATAATTATAATGATGATATTCATCAAGATAATAATGATGGGACTTCAGACATGTCTTCGGGAGAAGAGACAGAAGCATTAACCAATCCCGGGTTCTTAGCTAGAACTCGAGAACAAATGTACGAAATTAGAAGGCTTGGTTACGAGGAACGGGTGAGAGCGCGCATCACCCAAGAAGATTTAGAAATAGATGGCTTAAATTACCAGGATCTATCTGAGTTAATGCTTGATACTTTTGAAAATACTTTAGATGAGTATGACCCTCGATGAAATAGTAATTTGTACGATATGTCTCAAAATTTAATGGAAATCTCAACACGCCGTGAAGATCTAATTTCAAATACAAATCTAGTACCTGTAGAGCAAGAAGTAATTAATATGGGTATGCAAGAAGCTTTTGAATTTATGATTAATATGTGCATGAATGTATACCATTTAAATATACCTATCACTTAAATTTACCTAATATATCACTTAAATTTACCTAATATTTTTAGGTATCACTTAAATATACCTAATATATTAGGTTTAATGTAAGATTAAACAAAAAGAGTTAATAACTTAATTGGTAAAGGGTCTCCTTGTCGAGGAGATAGATGCCGGATCGAAGCCGGCTTAACTCGTCAGGAAAAGTTGCTATTGGTAAGGTAAGATATTTGCTAAATATTGTGTATTTTTACACTTAGATGTTCAATTCATCTCTTTTCCGCTTATGTAAGATAATATATTTATCACATAAAAAGAGTATAGTTTAATTGGTAAAATAAGAAGCTTCAAACTTCGTGTTTTCAGTTCAAATCTGAGTGCTCTTGGTATTGAGTTTTCTTATGTGAAACAATATTACTCTAATGCAAAAGTAAATTAAACTGTTAATACGAAAATTTTTAATAAATTTAATAGTGTAATTATAAAAGGTTCCTTAACTTAATCGGTAAAGTATACTTTTGATAAGAGTAGGTTTGGCGTTCGAGTCGCTAAGGAATCAATTGCTAGATTTATACAGTTTAAAAGAGAATTGACCGAGCGGTTTAAGGTGGTAAGCTTGAAACTTATTTGGTCCTAACGATCACATCCGTTCAAATCGGATATTCTCTGTTCACGGGTTAGAGCCAGGTTGGTTAGGCGCCTCATTTGGGTTGAGGAATTGTTATGTTCGAATCATAATAACCCGATTTTACTTTTTTGGTCTGCCGGCAGATGTGTTAGGCGTTACATACAGAAGAAAAATTTTTATTTAATAAACTATGTTTTTATTACTATTAGTATTAATACCGTTAATAGGTATATTCATTTTATCGGCTGCTTTAACTTATAATATTACAGCACGTAACACAAAGTTGTTAAAAATGACAGCTTTAGCTGTAACAATTGTAGATTTAGTTATATCTTTAATAATATATATATTATTTGATTGTAGTAGTAAACAATTCCAATTCGTTCAAGAACACTATCAAATAAGTTATTTTGATTTATATTTAGGTGTAGATGGTTTGTCCATATATTTTGTGTTGTTAACAACCATAATAATACCTATTTCAATAATATCTAACTGAAAATCTATAAAAGAAAATACAATAATTTTTTTGATAATAATTTTATTATTAGAAACATCCTTATTAATAGTATTTTTAGTGTTGGATATATTATTATTCTATATTTTTTTTGAAAGCATATTGGCTCCTTTGTTTATATTAATAGGACTTTATGGTTCAAATGAAAAAGTAAGAGCTAGCTTTTACTTTTTCTTATATACATTGTTAGGTTCATTATTTATGTTATTATCTATAATAACAATGTTATCTTTAATAGGCTCTACAGATTTTGATGTTTTATCTAAAACTAATTTTTTGTACAGCACTCAATTGTTTTTATTTTATGGAATTTTCATAGCTTTTGCTGTTAAAACACCCATCATTTATTTAAATAGCTGACTATTAAAAGCCCATGTTGAATCACCTTTATCGGGTAGTATTATTTTGGCAGGTATTGTTTTAAAGCTAAGCTTATACGGTATTCTTAGATTATTTTTACCTTTATTACCTAAAGCTTTTATGTATTATACTTATATAGTTTTTCTGATAGGAGTTTTAACAATTATATATGCGAGTTTAAGTACACTTAGAACTATAGACGTTAAAGAATTAATTGCGTATTCATCTGTATCTCATGCAGCTGTATATCTTATGGGTGTATTTAGCAACACTCTGCAAGGTATAGAGGGTGGGATTACTTTAGGACTAGCTCATGGTTTTGTATCATCTGGTCTATTTATATGTGTAGGAGGTGTATTATATGATAGATCATCCACAAGATTAATAACATATTATAGAGGTATTGCCCAAATAATGCCTTTATTTTCTATACTATTTTTTATTTTATGTTTAGGTAATTGTGGTGTACCTTTAACATTAAATTTTTTAGGAGAGTTCATGTCATTATATGGTGTTTTTGAAAGATTACCCTTAGCAGGAGCATTAGCATCTCTCTCAATTATATTTTCTGCAGCGTACACTATATTTATGTTTAACAGAATAGCTTTTGCCGGGTCATTTTTTATTTATTTTTGAAAAAATTATATACCAGATTTAAATAAACGAGAGTTCAATATTCTTTTAGCTTTAGTATTGTTTACTGTTATTTTTGGTATATACCCTGCTGTAATACTCGATGGTCTACACTATTCTACTTATTCTGTTTTGTTCACATTTGACAGTTTAACTTATGCAAATACAACAAAATTTGACAACCCTGAACCTTGAGGTTTATTCTTTCAAGATAATGCAACGCCCCAAATGGAAGCCTTAGAAGAATTGCATAATAATATTATGTTTTATTTAGCAATATTTATGATAGCCTTAATTTCAATACTTATATCTACACTATTAACTTATAGAGTTAACATTTTAAATAAACTACTTAATAAAAAAATATTCAATTACAACGTTGTGTTTAGCTCACCTTTTTTTTTAGGATGAATAGCTGAAAACCAACATTACAATAGATCTAATAATAAATTTAAAAACTTAATAAAAGAATATTATCATCAAGATACCACTCTAGATAAATATTATACACATCTTCAATTAAAGAAAATTATTGAACAGCTATTTCCACCTCTCGAAAAAAATCTGACTCAAAAAAAACTTCTTCCTAAGGATTTCAAACAAAATGTAGAGGACTTTGGTGCATGTATAGGTATAGATTTTAAAATTGATTATCCAGAAGCAATGCATGATCCCAACAAATTGTATTATGTACTGAGAAGATTATACGAGGATGAAGTTGAGGATATTAGAAATATATGTATTGAAAAAAATTATAAGTTTGATCTAGTTGTTCGAAAAAAATTGGGTATACATGAACATGATACATTGCCTAGTATTTCTGAAGCTTCAGAAGATATTACATCTTCTGATATTAGTAGGGTTAACGTTATGGAAAATATTTCTACACGCCCCGGCTCTAAACACGTAACATATGATAGCGGTGAACCTTGATTAATATTCTTTCAGGACAATGACATAACTCAAAAAGAAGCCTTACAAGATTTACATAATAATATTATATTTTATTCAGGAATAGTTATAATTGCCTTAACTTCAATATTGATATTTATATTATTAAATTATACTAAATCGTTAATACAAAAAAAATAAATATATAATTATATTGGATTGTCTGGTTATTTTATAGTTTTTTACACTTTAAGTGTATTAGCTATTTAAACATTTTTATATGTTTTTACATTTAAAATTTAATTATCTTGAACATGTTTTTCTTAATATAATCTAAGTAATATAATTTAATACCTATTTTATAGTGTATTTAGAATGAAAAAAAAAATATTAGTTTAGTAATAAGTGCATTTATATAGCTAATTAGGACAAGATTAAAACATTGTCTTATTATATATTTATAGGGTGGGTGAGAGGTTTGGATAATTTGCACTTTTAATTAGCTGATTAGCTAGGTACGGATATTAGAACGAGTTCCATACTCTTTTGTTTTATACCTAGAATTATAGGTATATCAAATGGTCAAGATGGGATTCGGGGTGATTAATAACCGGTAGCCTTTTAAAAGGCTACCTTTTTTATTAAGAAATTTACATGCAATATGCTTAATTTTTAATATAAAACAGTGTTTACTGTTATTAATTTCTTTGTCAATAAATTATTATACATTAATAATTAACTAATTTATTGCCTAAATAATAAAAAAATCAAATATAAATAAAATAAAAATGATATTAACTTTTCTTCTATTATTACTATTTTCAAACGGTCTAACCATAAGACCTGATACATCCATTTTATATTCTAGAATAGGTATATTAATAATATTTTATAGTATTATAGCCTCAATGTCTAGTTTTTATATAACTTATTTGCAAAAAGGAATAGGTCTATACGGTGGACTATTCAACGTGACACCTATAACGCATAGCTTTCAAATATTTATCTTGTTAGTATGTGGTATAATATTGTTAATGACAGGATTTTATCCGAGAAAAAAACATAAAGGTGATTCAACGTCCTTATTAGATACCCTTTCAAAGAAAATAAAAGAATATACAAGTATCATAAATAAAGTATCAGAACAGTTTACTATTATAGAATATGCATTAATAATAATATTTGTAATAACAGGTGCAACACTTTTGTTAGCTTCAGGTGATTTAGGTTCTATATATTTATGTATAGAATTGCAGAGTTATAGTTTATATATAATATCAGCTATGCATAGAAACTCTGAATCATCTACAGGGTCTGCTCTTACATATTTTTTATTAGGAGGATTAGCTTCATGTTTTATATTATTAGGTATAGCATTAATATATGCTAACTCAGGTTTGACAAATCTAGATGGTATATATTCTATAATTTCAGATTCTGAAAGATATTTAAATTTTTCTACATGATACATGCATACATATATATTTTATTCTTTTCTTTTGATATCTGTTGGATTTTTATTTAAAATAGCTGCTGCTCCATTCCATTGATGATCTCCTGATGTATATGATGGAGTACCAACAATAGTTACAACTTTTATAGCAATATTGGGTAAAATATCTATATTAGTATTTTTTCTAGAATTATCTCACTATACTAGCACACTTATATATTCAATGATACAATTATATTCGTGAACTATAAGTTTATCTATAAGTTGTTTTTTTTCGCTTATAATTGGTACTGTTTTGGGTTTAACACAAATAAGAATAAAAAGATTATTAGCTTATAGTACAATATCTCACATAGGTTTTATATTGTTAGCTTTAATAGTTAATAATATAGAATCATATCAAGCTTTTATATTTTATATAATGCAATACATTCTAACAAATTTAAATGCATTTCTTGTTGTAATTGGTATAGGTTTCAGTTTATATTTGTATCACACAAATGTATCAGAAAATAATAATCTATCAGAAAAAAATAATTCACCTGTACAATTAATTAGTCAATTAAAAGGGTATTTTTCTATTAATCCTATATTAGGCTTGTGTCTAGTAATTAGTTTGTTTTCATTTGTAGGTTTACCACCTTTAACAGGATTTTTTGGGAAACAGATGGTACTAACTAGTGCTTTGGATAATAATAATACCGTGTTAGTTATAGTCGCGATCTTGACTAGCGTTATAGGTGCTGTTTACTATTTGAGCGTTATTAAAACAATATATTTTGATAAAAGTGATTATAAAAAATCTTATATCTTCGTCCAAGTTTCACTTTCAAACTATTTATCTATTAGCTTAGCGATTTTAACACTAGCTATAACACTTTTCATATTGATACCTAATGAACCCTTAAATTTATGTGGATTACTTGCCAGTTCTTTAAGTGAAACTATCAAATAGGATTTCGATCTAATACAATTATATAAGTTTTTTAATGATACATCGTTGTTTGATTATGCCATTGAATTTAAATATTATTTTTATGATGCTTTAGTATTGACAGATTTATGCATAATATTACCAGCTTTATTTATAGTTTCAACCTCTATAAGTGAAACCATATCTAATATAGATAGTAAATTAAAACGTAAAGCAAATTTACGACATAAAACAAAATTAGATACAAAGCGTAAAAAAAGGAAGAACCCCTATATACAACTAAACAAATAAGTAGTCATATCTTTAGAATAATTTATGATTATAATCAAACAGATGGTCTAAGATTAACAGTTATATTTTTTTCACTGTTTCTACTGTTATACGCGAAAGTGTTAATATTGACGGCCAATAATATATGGGTATTAGGTTTAATCGTTCAAATTTAAGTCTTTCTCAAGAGACTACTAGTTTTCGCTTTACGCAGCATAATTTGCGGGATGGTATTTGAGTACCTAAACCAATTGGTGCTGTACGTAGAATTTCAGGTCTAATTAGCCCAGGAGGACATGAAATCCCCAGATTAAATGATAATAATCAGCGCTTGTTCATACCAGGGGTAGAGATAATTGTTAAATACTGTTATTTGTAATTGAGCTACTATTTATTAGCGGAAAATACCCTTTCAACGGTTTTTAGGTTTATAGCTTTAATTTAAGTCACGTCCCATGCATTTGTAAGTTTATACTATAAAGCAAAAAAACTATAGGTTTTATCTTAAATTTTTACTTTTTACGTTATTAGAAAATAGTTTATATTTAGCGATAAAAACTATACTTTAAGCAGATTAATTAACAGTGTAACTAATATAATAACTTTAAAAATATGACTAATTTAACTCGAAGTCAATTTCAAGCTCATCCTTTTCATTTAGTATCACCTTCGCCTTGACCTTTAAATACAAGTTTCTGTTTATTAGCTACCGTGTTTAGTGCAGTGTTAAGTTTTCAAGGTTTTATAAAAGGCATTAATTTATTAACTGTAGCTCTTATAAGCGTTGTTTATTGTATGTCTCTATGATTTAGAGATGTAATATCAGAAGGTACTTATTTAGGAAATCATACATTAGCAGTACAACGTGGTTTAAGCATAGGAGTAGGTTTATTTATAGTATCGGAGGCATTATTTTTCTTGGCTATATTTTGAGCTTTTTTTCATAGTGCTTTATCACCTACGATAGAATTAGGGGCAAAATGACCACCTATGGGAATAGAAGCAATTAACCCTTTTGAATTACCTTTACTCAACACTGTAATTTTATTGTCGTCGGGTGTTACAGTGACATATGCACATCATTCTTTAATACAAGGTAATAGGAGTGGAGCATTATATGGATTAGTATATACAGTGATATTAGCTATAATATTTACAGCATTTCAAGGTATAGAATATACAGTATCTTCTTTTACTATATCAGATGGTACCTATACATCTTGTTTTTATTTTGGTACTGGTTTCCATGGTCTACATGTTATGATAGGTACTGCTTTTTTAGCTGTAGGTTTATGACGTTTATTAGCTTATCACTTAACTGAAAATCACCATCTAGGTTTTGAGTCAGCAATCTTATACTGACATTTTGTAGATGTAGTGTGATTGTTCTTATATATTTCTGTTTACTATTGAGGATCTTAAAATGTAAACACATTTTACACAAAATGTTTTAAATTAAATTTTTGTTAAAAAGACTTGTATCTTAAACATATAAAACTAAATAAAAAACCTAAAAAAATGAATAATAAATTAAGCATAATTATATGGCTGACCTCCTAAATAGGGAATGCACCATAATAGATGATTGTTCTCTTTCAACTAGGACCCTAGAGGATATAACAAAATTCGATAACCCTGAACCTTGAGGTTTATTCTTTCAAGATAATGCAACGCCCCAAATGGAAGCCTTAGAAGAATTGCATAATAACATTATGTTTTATTTGGCAATAATAATGTTTGCTGTAACTTGAATATTTGTATCCATAATATTAAATTATTCCAAAGCACGTATATCTAATAAATACATGAACCATGGTACATTGGTAGAACTAATTTGAACTATTACACCAGCCTTAATTTTAATATTAATAGCGTTTCCTTCATTTAAATTGCTTTATTTAATGGATGAAGTTATAGATCCATCTTTAGTAATTTACGGTGAAGGCCATCAGTGATATTGAAGTTACCAATATCCAGATTTTACAAATAATGATGAAGAATTTGTAGAGTATGACTCCTATATAATACCTGAAAGTGATCTAGAACTAGGAAAACTGAGAATGTTAGAAGTGGATAATCGTGTAATTATACCTGAATTAACACATACACGTTTTGTGGTAGCAGGTGCCGACGTAATTCATTCATACGCTTGCCCATCGTTAGGTATAAAATGTGATGCATACCCAGGAAGATTGAACCAATCATCTGTATATTTAAATCGAGAAGGAACTTATTTTGGTCAATGTTCAGAAATATGTGGAATATTACATAGTTCCATGCCAATATCAATACAGTCCGTTAAATTGGGTAAATTTTTGTATTGATTGTATGATCAGATAGGATCTTAGTAAATTTATTAGATCTAACCCGTTTTTTCAATAATAATTGTAACACATAAATTTAAGCAAATATAAAAAATATAAAAAAATAGATTGTAGGCTTGTTATAAAGAAAAGGATATAACGCAAAAAAAAGTTAAAAATCACATTATATATATGTATATAAATATAAAATGAATTAATAAAAATGTTAAATATACAATCACTTATCGCAATAGTTGAAGTAATACTTGTAGTGGTACCGGCATTACTAACAGTAGCCTTTGTAACAGTAGCAGAAAGAAAAACCATGGCAAGTATGCAACGAAGATTAGGTCCGAATATTGTAGGATATTACGGTTTATTGCAAGCGTTTGCTGACGCTTTAAAGTTATTACTAAAAGAATATGTCGGACCAACACAAGCTAATTTAATTTTATTTTTTCTTGGCCCTATAATAACTTTAATATTTTCATTATTGGGTTATGCAGTAATACCTTACGGCCCTGGTCTTACTATAGCAGACTTAAATTTAGGTATATTATATATGCTAGCAGTTTCTTCTTTAGCTACGTATGGTATACTCTTGGCAGGTTGATCAGCTAATTCAAAATATGCCTTTTTAGGTTCATTAAGAAGCACTGCTCAGTTAATCAGTTATGAATTAATTTTAAGCTCTGCTATACTATTAGTTATTTTGTTTACCGGTAATTTAAATTTAACTATTAACGTGGAAGCACAAAAAGTTGTTTTTTTCATTTTACCCTTATTACCTATATTTATTATATTTTTTATAGGGTGTATCGCGGAAACCAATAGGGCTCCATTTGACTTAGCAGAGGCTGAATCTGAATTGGTTAGTGGTTTTATGACAGAGCATTCAGCTGTAATATTTGTATTCTTCTTTTTAGCCGAATATGCAAGCATAGTTTTAATTTGTATATTTACTAGTATTTTATTTCTAGGTGGTTATTTAAAAATTTTTTCATTAGATTTTCTAGTAAATGTATTTTTTATTTTGGATATTATAAATATAGACTATTTTAATTTTATTTATAACGAAACAAATGTTAATTTTTTCAACGTACTACTTGATGGACTAATTTTTAGTTTAATGTTAGGATTGAAATCTTGTTTAATGATTTTTGTCTTTATTTGAGCTAGAGCATCCTTACCTAGAATACGTTTCGACCAATTAATGTCTTACTGTTGAACTATATTACTACCTATTATAATTGCATTTATCATATTAACACCTTGCATTGTTTACAGTTTATGTTTAATTCCTACTAATTTTTATTTAATATAAATAACATTCCACACTAACATTAAACGGTATAGATAATTTTTTTAAGTGCACCTTATTATAACCCATTTAGGGTACTGATATGTAGATGAGATTATTATAATCATAATGATATGCCTCAATTAATACCTTTTTTTTTCGTAAATCAAGTAATGTTTAATTTTTCTTTACTTTTATTGATAATATATATGTTTACTAAATACATATTACCAAGATTTGTACGTTTGTTTAAAACGCGTTTGCATTTAAACACTCTGTAAAATATGTAGTTGTTTTCTCACTTGTTACGTTATTAGAAAATAGTTTAATAGATTTACCAATAAATTCTAAAAACTATACTTTAAGCAGATTAATTAAAAATGTAAATAATATAATAACTTTAAAAATATCACAAGTTTCTTTTTATACCTATATTATAACATATATCTTGCTATCCATTCATTTCATCTTTTTTTAGTTTTGTTTTGTTGCTAATTTATTATATTCTCATTGCTACTTTACTTTTTGATTTACATTTAACCCTTTAATTTAAATATATAATATGACAACATTTTTTTTTAATTTTATGCTTGCATCAGAACACATATCTTTTAAGGTTTTA
>Ga0208717_1000110_pt1 | contig 43395 bp, 40 predicted proteins | sample NGESurF53shallow_FD_184489 | JGI IMG/M metagenome (GOLD analysis project Ga0208717, IMG submission 184489) | Arctic peat soil microbial communities from Barrow, Alaska - NGEE Surface sample F53-3 shallow (SPAdes) | ecosystem: Environmental > Terrestrial > Soil > Wetlands > Peat ... | reverse complement strand
GTCATGTAACAAAATCTCTGGTGAAGATCTACTCCTATGTGGATCGTCATCGCGTGCCTTCCTCCTGTCGGTCTCTGTGCTTCGAGCACATCTCAGGAAGGTACGCCTTCTTTCATCCCATCTGAGCAATCTTTCTGGCGGAGAGGGTATGGGAGCAGACTCTCCACGTCTACTTTCTCGCGGCGATTCCGGATGGCGGCTTGGTCGCGGTGCTGGATTCCAATCGCTCGACACCGGATCGGTTCATGGTGCATGGCCGCGAGATTTATCTGCAACTGCCAAACGGAATGGCCCGCACGAAGCTGACGGACGCTTATCTCGATTCCAAACTGGAAACCATCAGCACGGCGCGGAACTGGAACACGGTACGGCAACTGCACGCACTCATGCAGGGTTAGCTTCCTGGGGCCCGCGATCTCCTGCTTGACTTTCAATCCGGCCCCAGATACGCTCTCGCAACATCAAGTCGATTTTTTGTGAACGACGCTGTCTCGCGCCAAACCTTCAGATGTTAGGGTGTATTTTTTCGAACTATGAGTCGGGCTCCGGAACAATCCGGCAATATCTCCCCGGCGGTCGGCTCAGGCGCCGCGCCGGCTCTCGAGGAAGAGCAGTTGGCTTGGCTTGCGCTGACCATGACGCAGGGGCTGGGGCCGACCCGCATCTGGCGCGCGGTGAATGCGATGGGCAGCGCCGAGCGCGTCGTCGGACTGCCGCTGACGCAACTGGAGGCGCTGCGCATGCCGGCGGTTTCGGCGCAGTCGATCGTCTCCGGCCACTCCCGCGCCGAGGCGGAAAAGGAGTGGAAGCGCGTCAAGGACGACGCCGGAGCGCTGATTGCCCCGGTCGACGCGGCCTATCCGGAACGGCTGCGGGAGATCTTCGATCCGCCCACCATGCTGTGGCTGCGCGGAGACGCGGCGCTGCTGGCTCAGCCCGGAATCGCCGTGGTCGGAACCCGGCATCCCACTCCATATGGGACGGGGATGGCGGAGATGCTGTCGCGCGATCTCGCCGCCCACGGAATGGTGATTTTAAGCGGCATGGCGCGCGGAGTGGACACGGCCGCGCATCGCGGTGCGATCCAGGCCCGCTGCGGTGGAACTCCGGGAAAGACGGTGGCCGTCTGGGGGACGGGAATCGATGTGATTTACCCGAAGGAAAACAAGAAACTCGCCGAGCAAATCCTCGAAGCCGGCGGCGCCATCCTCAGCGAAAATCCAATGGGGACATTTCCCGCGCCACAGAATTTTCCCATCCGCAACCGGATCTTGAGCGGCATGAGCGTCGGCGTGCTGGTCATTGAGGCTGGCGAAAACAGCGGCACCCGTATTACCGCCCGCTGCGCGCTGGAGCAGAATCGGGAGGTGTTTGCCGTTCCCGGCAACGTGACCGCGAAAAACTCCTGGGGACCGAACACCTTGATTAAACAGGGCGCCAAGCTGGTTGCGACCTGGGAGGATGTGTGGGAGGATCTGCCCACTCCGATTCGCCTGGAGGTCGAGGAACGTGTCGGTCTTGCATCTTTCGGCGACCCTGGCGCATCGGTATTGAACAAGCCCGATTTGCCCGAGGACCAGGGCTGTGTATACGAGGCGCTTGGCCCGGACCAGGCGATGCAGCTCGATGATCTGGTCGAGCTGCTGGAGGGCAAGCTTAGTTCCTCTGAAATTTTTACCGCCCTGTTCGAACTGGAACTGGCGGGGCATGTCCGCGCCATGCCGGGCAAGAATTACGTCCGGGTTTTCTAGCCGTGGTTCCGAGCAAAACGTGGCATGGTTTCGCCAAATGTTTCATCCTGTAATTCTGCCTGTGTGGAACCGGCGGTCGAAAACGTGTTAGCTTCGCACGTATTACCTAATGAGGGCTGGCGCGTCTTAGTGAGGGTTGGCGCGGCGTGGCCTCGGTTCCGCATCGATTTATATTGCAAGTTCTGTTACTGAAAGAAGAAAGCGTATTGCAATGGCAAAATCTCTGGTCATCGTCGAGTCGCCTGCCAAGGCGAAGACGATCAATAAATATCTGGGCAAGGATTTCATCGTGGAGGCCTCGATCGGCCACATTATGGATCTGCCAAAGAACAAGATCGGCGTCGATCTGGAAGACGGCACGTTCGAGCCGGAGCTGATCGTGATGCCGGGTAAGGAAAAGGTCGTCGACCGGCTGAAGAAACTGGCCGCCGGAGTCGATGCCGTCTATCTCGCGCCCGACCCGGACCGTGAGGGCGAGGCCATTGCGTGGCACCTTGAAACGCAGTTGAAGCCTCAATTGCGCCCCAATGCGACCATCCAGCGGGTGACGTTCAACGAGATTACGCAGAAGGCGGTCAAGGCCGCTTTCCAGCACGCCGGCAAGGTGGACTGCAACCTGGTTGACGCGCAGCAGACCCGCCGCGTGCTCGATCGCATCGTCGGATATCAGATTTCTCCGCTGCTGTGGGACAAAGTCCGGCGCGGTTTGTCTGCCGGCCGCGTGCAGACCGTCGCGGTGCGGCTGATTGTGGAGCGCGAACGCGCCATCAAAGCGTTTCAGCCGGTCGAGTATTGGACGCTCGACGCGCAGTTGATTCCTTCAAGCGGCAACGACCGGAGGGAATTTACCGCGCGATTTATTGGAATTGAGGGCAAGCGCTCGACGGTTGAGACCGTGAATGCCGCCGCCTTGCCGAACCAGGCCGAAACCGAGGCCATCGTCGCGGCATTGAAGACCGCCGACTGGAAGGTCCGCTCGGTCGAAAAGAAAGAACGGCGCCAGAACCCGACCGCCCCCTTCACCACCAGCAAACTGCAGCAGGACGCGTCGCGCAAGCTGGGCTTCAACGTCCGCCGCACCATGGGCGTTGCCCAGCGGCTGTATGAAGGCGTGGAGTTAGGGAGTCTCGGCACGGTCGGCCTCATTACGTATATGCGTACTGACTCGACCCGCGTCTCTCCGGACGCCATCGAGCAGGTACGCGACTATATCGGCAAAAAGCTGGGTGCGAAATATCTGCCCGGGACCGCCAACACGTTCAAGAGTAAGAAGGATGCGCAGGATGCGCATGAAGCCATCCGCCCGACGAACGTGGAGTTTTTTCCTGATGAGATCAAACGCTACTTGAGCGAGGAGCAGTACAAGCTCTACAAACTCATCTGGCAGCGCTTTGTGGCGTCGCAGATCGTGCAGGCGGTCTTCGATCAGACCAGTGTGGACATTGCCGCGAAAGCGGACCGAACCTACGACTATCGCGTCACCGGCTCGGTGCTCAAGTTCGACGGCTTTCTGAAGGTGTACGAGGAAGCGAAGGATGCAAAGGACGCCAACGACGAAGCCCTCGGCAATCGTTTGCCGGAGCTGAGCGACGGCCAGCCGCTGACGTTGAATGCACTTAAGCCGGAGCAGAAGTTTACCGAGCCGCCGCCGCGCTTCAACGAGGCGTCGCTGGTTCGGGAACTGGAGGAGCGCGGCATCGGGCGGCCCTCCACTTATGCCTCGATCATCAACACCATTCAGGATCGGGAATACGTCGCCAAAGTGCCGCCGAAGGGCTCCGGCAAGTTTTTCCCCACTGAAATTGGCATGGTCGTCAATGACCTGCTGGTGAAGAATTTCCCGTACATCTTCAATCCTGACTACACGGCGAAGCTCGAAATCGAGCTGGATGCGGTGGAAGATGGAACCGAGAAATGGACCGACCTGCTGAGCGCCTTCTACGGCTACTTCCAGAAGGAGCTAGCCGTCGCCGGCAAGAAGATGGAAGACATCAAGCGGATGGAGCATCCCACCCAGGAAACATGTCCCGAGTGCGGCGCGCCGCTGGTGCTCAAGTGGGGCAAGTTCGGCTCCTTTTTCGCCTGCACCGCGTACGACAAAAAGAAGCCGGTGACGGTTTCCAGCTCGGCGTGGCAGAAGGACGCGAAGAAAGCGATCCAGAAAATCGAAGATAAGCTCGACTATCCCATGGCAATTAAGACCAGCGGAGGAACCGGACCTGCTCCGGCGGCCATAACGGCGACAAATCGAAAGGAATTGCAGGCGGGCCTGACGTCCATCGCGGGACCGGAGCGCAAGCTGATCGTCGAGCAGGTCAGCTGTAAATTCACCAAAGAGAATTACGAGGCCAAGCCCAACCTGAACACGCCGGAAGCGCAGGATGCGGAGGCGGAAGAAGAGTTCTGCGAAAATTGCGGCCGCGTGATGGTGCTGCGCAACGGACCCTTTGGCCAGTTCATGGCCTGTCCCGGCTACAGCGAAGACCCGCCCTGCAAGACGATTCGCAAACTGACGCACAAGCAACAGCAGAAGCCGCCAGTGCCGCTCGATGAGAACTGCCCCAAGTGCGGTATGCAGCTAGTGCGCCGCTCCGGGCAATATGGAGAATTTGTCTCCTGCAGCGGCTACCCGAAATGCAAATATATCAAACAGAACCTGACCGGGGTAAAGTGTCCTACCTGCGGGGAAGGGGACATTGCCGAACGCAAGGCGCGGCGGGGTAATCTCTTCTACGGATGCACGAACTATCCCAAGTGCGGCTTTACTTCGAACCTGAAGCCGGTGCCGCAGACGTGTCCGGAATGCGGCAGCCCGTATCTGCTGGAAAAAACGCTCAAGTCGGGCGTCTATCTGATTTGTCCGAACAACGAGAAGCAGTCCGCGCCAGAGAAAGCAGGGAAGGGAAAAAAGAAACCGGAAGCGACGTCCGCGGCGCCTTCCCCGGCGATCATATGCCATTATGAGAAGCGCATCGGCGACGCGCCTGAGGAAACGGAAAAACCGGCCGCACGGGAAGCGGTTGCGGCCGCATCCTAGAATGATGAGAGAAACTGGAGAAGTATGGAAAGCCAGATTGCGACGTTTGAAGATGCCACGCTGATCCTGAAGTTGTACGAATTGCGCCAGGAAATTGTCTTGCGGGAGGCGCGTCATTGGTTGCTCTTCGACTTCAATCCGGCGACGGCGGAGGAGTTTCTGGATATGGTCCGGCCCTCCGCCTCGCAGGAGAGCGCCTATTTCCGGCAGGCACAAACCTACTGGGAAATGGCGGCTTCACTGGTGCTGCACGGCGCCGTCAAGGCGGATCTTTTTCTCGCTTCAAGCGGCGAGGGTATGTTTATTCTGGCCAAGTTCGACCCCTTCCGCGAGGCATATCAGGAAAGGATGGGAAGGCCCTTCATGCGCCAGACTGCGGAACTGGTGGAAAAGTACCCTGTGGCACGAGAGATATTCATCAACATGCTGAAATCGCATCAGGCCCGCCGGGGCTGATGTGCTCTCTTTTGAGCGGTTTCAGGGCATCGGGCACGGGTGTCCCGCAATCTGCTATTGTGGAGTGTGAAGGAGTGAAGCGAAGCTATGGCGAAAGCAGTCTGGAACGGCAAGGTGCTCGCCGAGAGCGATAAAACCCACATGGTGGAGGGCAATATCTATTTTCCGCACGACTCGATCGACCGCGAGTATTTCCGGTCCAGCTCGACCACCTCAAGCTGTCCGTGGAAGGGGCAGGCGCGTTACTACACTATCCTGGTCGATGGGCAGGAAAACTCCGACGCGGCCTGGTACTACCCGGATCCGAAGCCCGCGGCGCGCGCCATCAAGAACCACGTAGCCTTCTGGCGCGGAGTCGAAATCGAGAAATAGGCAGCGCCCCGCACCTACGGGGCTTCCTCAGTAGGCCCCTGCCTGCGTGTGCGGAATGCGTACCTGGAAGCAGGTCGCCCCGGGCCTCGACTGCACTTCGATGAAGCCGTGATAGCGTGTCACAATGCGGTGTGCCGCATCCAGGCTCAGCCCCGATCCGGCGCCGGAGGGCTTGGTCGAGAAAAACGGCTCGAAAATCCGGCTGTGTAACTCAGGAGGAATTTCTGGCCCGTCGTTCCACACTTCCACGCAGACCATATCTCCGACGTGCTGGGTCACGAGACGAATTTTTCCTTTGTCCTGCATCGCGTCCAGCGCATTTTCCAAGAGCGTCATCCAAACCTGGTTCAGTTCGCTGCCGTTGGCGGTGATGCGGGGCAGTTCCGGATCGAATTCGCGGGCGACCCTGACATTCTTCATCCGGTAGTGGAGCATGCTCAGCGTATTTTCAAGCGACTGCGCCAGGTCGACGTCCTGGAGCGATCCCTGATCCATGTGGGAATACTGCTGAATCGCGCGGATCAGCTCAAAAATTCTCCGGGTCGACTCCAGTACCGCGCCGGTCATGCGCTCGGCCCGCAGCGAGGAGGCAAAATGCGCCAGCGCCAGGTCGGCCGCCTCGCCGCTCAGAAACTCATCCAGGACAGCCAGCTCTCCCGGTTCGATTCCGGCCTCGGCAAACGCCGGCGCCATCGACCAGACATCGGTGGTCTTGCGTTGCTCCAGCCAGACGGTCAGGCGTTCTTCCAGGGATCCGCTTGCGAGCGGGTCCGGATCCTTACTGCGCCGCTCGATCGCGGTCCGGACGCCCGCGCTCCATTCCATATAGCGGGTCTCCTGTTCGTCGGTAAGGCACAGCCCGCCAGCCTCGAAGCTCAACTTGCCGTACACGCGCAGCTCCTGCAGCAGATTGCTGGCCGCACGCTGGGCAGCGCTCGCCGGGTTGTTCAATTCATGCGCCAGATTGGCTGCCAGTTTTCCCAGCGCGCTTAACTTTTCCGTCTGCTGTTCCAGTCGCGCCACCTCCCGCACCCGGTCGAGGAGCACCGAAACACAGCGCTGCCCCATTGAGGGAACGGCGTCCAGCATCTCCGGAAATTTTTCTTTCGGAATCTGCAACATCCATACGAATTCCCCAGCGGTCCCACTGCCCCCCACCGATTTCATGCGGGAGAACGGCAGCAGCCCGGTGAGATGACCGGACCGTCCAATAAAAAGTAACCCGGCGTTCTGCCGCCGGACCTGGATCTCTCCCTCCAGAATGATGGTCATATAGACTGCGGGATCGCCGTCGTGGAACAGACGGGTCCCGCCTGGGGCGGAAGTCTCCCGGCTGTTGCGGATCAACCAGAGATATTCATTTTCCGACAGATCATCCAACTCGCGAACGCGCCGCAGCGCTTCCAGCAGCGTTGGCTCCGGAGAATGAAGCAGAGAAACGCCCGGAAGAAGATCCGAGTGCGAAGGAATTGTTTGCGTTGGGGAATTCACGGTGATGCCTCCCGCCTTGGAACACTCCAGCTTACAGGCAATGACATGCGGTTCGTGTGAGAGAGGGTCCCGTCCAGTTCGCGCATCGAATATGGGTCGAACGCGAGTCGACTGCGGACCGAAATGGACCGGTGCGGAGCACGTCGGTGGCTCCGCACCGGTTCCGGGATTGCGGCGGCTTCCGGCGTTATGCGCCCACCGTGGCTGCGGGCTTTTCCGCCGCCTCCACGGTCCCGTTCTTCACGGTGACCGGGTCGAGGAACGGCATCGCGGCCCGCAGAGGCTCTCCGGTGCGTTCGATGGGATGCTTCGCCTCCTCGCGCCGTTGCTGCTCAAACCACTCCCGCCCGGTGGCGTTTTCCTTCAGCCACTGCTTGGCAAACGTTCCATCCTGGATTTCCGCCAACAGCTTGCGCATGGCGGCACGTGTCTCCTCGGTGACGATACGCGGGCCGGCGATGTAGTCGCCATACTCCGCCGTATCCGAGATCGAGTGGCGCATGTACGCCAGGCCGCCGCGATACATCAGGTCGACGATCAGCTTCAGCTCATGCATGCACTCGAAGTAGGCGACCTCCGGTTGATAGCCCGCTTCGGTGAGCGTCTCGAAGCCGGCTTTCACCAGTGCGCTGACTCCGCCACACAGCACCGCCTGCTCGCCGAACAGATCGGTCTCCGTTTCTTCCGTAAAGGTGGTTTCGAGCACACCGGCGCGGGTAGCCCCGATGCCCTTGGCGTAGGAAAGCGCCAGAGCCAGCGCCTGCCCGCTCGCGTCCTGTTGGACCGCGACCAGAGCGGGCGTTCCGCCGCCTTCCTCAAACACTTCGCGCACGCGATGGCCGGGGGCCTTGGGAGCGACCATGCTGACGTCCACATTGGCGGGGGGCTGAATGGTTCCAAAGCGGATGTTGAATCCATGAGCGAACATCATGGTCTTGCCCGCGGACAGATGTGGCGCGATCGAGTCGGCGTAGATCTTTGCCTGCGTCTGGTCGGGAGCCAGCAGCATAATCACGTCGGCCCATTTCGCCGCTTCCGCGGTCGTCATCACCTGCAGCCCGGCGCGCTCCGCTCGAGCCTTGGACTTGCTGCCGGCCGGCAGGCCGATGCGGACGTCCACGCCGGAATCCTTCAGGTTGAGCGCGTGCGCGTGGCCCTGCGAGCCATAGCCGAGAACGGCCACCTTTTTCGCGCGAATCAAATCCAGTTTTGCGTCTTCGTCGTGATACGTCTTCGCCATTTTCTGTTCTCCATTGGGATAATTGTCTAAACTTCGATCATTTCGGATCGTCTTCATCGATCATGCCGGCGGCGATGTGCTGTCGTCGATTCGCGAGCGCCAGTTCGTTGGGAGTAATGGCGTCGCTCAGTGCATCGGTCACGCGGCTGGTGTGGTGACCGCGCCGCATCGCCATGCGCCCGGTGCGCGCCATTTCCAGAATTCGATAATTGCTCTGCAGCAGGATCTGCACCAGCCCTTCAATTTTACTGGCGCTGCCGGTTAGCTCCAGCATCAGCGACTCCGGCGCCAGATCCACAATGCGAGCCCGGAACACCTCTGCCAGTTGAAACAGATCGGAGCGCGTCTCCGGCCCCGCTTCCACCTTCAAGAGCGCCAGCTCGCGCACCACTGCCGACTGCCGGCCCACGTCGTCGATGTCCAGCACCTCAACCAGTTTATAGAGCGAAGCGCGGATGCGATGGGCGCGATCTTCGGCGGCAGCGGCGACAATGGTCATCCGCGAGACACCCCCGGTCTCGCTGCTGCCCACCGTCAGCGATGCGATGTTTATATTCAGCCGCCGGAACAGCGAGGTCACCCGCGACAGAACTCCCGGCTTGTCCTCGACCAGTACGACAAACGTGTGCAACATACAAACTCCGTTCCTACCTCTCCGTCGCCGTTTCCACTAGTGGATTGCCCGAAGGACGCCGGATCATCTCGTGCAGCGCGGAGCCGCTCGGAATCATTGGATAGACCGAGTCTTCCTGCTCGACGTGGAAGTCGATGAGGAACGCGCCCGTGTGCCGTCGTGCCTGCCCCACCGCGTCGATCACTTCGGCCCGCCGTCGCACATGCGCGCCGCGGATCCCATGCGCGTCCGCCAGCTTCACAAAATCCGGGCTGCGTAGCGGAGTGGATTCGTAATTTTTGTCATAGAAAAATTCCTGCCACTGGCGCACCATGCCGAGATAGCCGTTGTTCACGATGGCTATGTTGATGTCGAGTTCTTCCTGCGCGATCGTAGCTAGCTCCGGGCTGGTCATCTGGAAGCCGCCGTCGCCGGCCACCACCCAGACTTCCCTGTCCGGACACGCCACCTTGGCGCCGATGGCCGCAGGCAAGGCGAATCCCATGGTGCCGAGGCCGCCGGAGGTAATCAAGGAGCGCGGCCGATCATGCTTGTAATACTGCGCTTCCCACATTTGATGCTGACCGACGTCGGTGACGACGATAGCGTCTCCCTCCGTTTCACGCCACAGATCGTTGATCACGTGCGCGGCATAGAGATGACCGTTGTCCGGCAGTTTCTGGATGTCGCGGACCGCGGCCGTGCCTTTCATCGAAGAAATGGCTTCCAGCCACACCGAGCCGTCGCGGTTCTCTATCTCCGGCAGCAACGCTTCCAGGACCTGCTTCAAATCGCCCACCAGCGCAACATCAATGCGAACATTCTTGTTGATCTCCGCCGGATCGATCTCAATGTGGATCTTCTTCGCTCTGGGCGCGTAGGTCGGCAGCGTCCCGGTCACGCGATCGTCGAAACGCATTCCGCATGCGATCAGGAGGTCCGCTTGTTGGATGGCGTGGTTGACCCAGCTCTCGCCGTGCATCCCCATCATGCCCAGATTCAGCGGGTGCGAGGCGGGGAAGGCGGTCAGCCCCAGCAGCGTGCAGGCCACGGGAATCTGCATCCGCTCCGCTAGGGCGCGCATCTCGGCCAGCGCCCCGGAGTGCAGAATGCCATGCCCGGCAAGAATTACCGGGCGCTCCGCGTTGCGGAGCAATTCCAGCGCATCGCGCATGGAACCATCGTCGATCCCCAGCATGGGGTGCGGCCGATGCGGCGGCGGCCCGGCGGCGGCAAAGTCGAACACGGCGGAGCCCTGCTGCGCGTCCTTGGTAATGTCGACCAGCACCGGCCCGGGCCGTCCGGACTTCGCAATCTGGAAGGCCTCACGCAGCGCGGCGGCAATGTCCTCCGCACGCGTCACCAGAAAATTGTGCTTGGTCACCGGCAGCGTGATGCCGGTGATGTCTACCTCCTGGAATGCGTCCGTTCCCAGCACCTTGCTTGAGACCTGGCCGGTGACGCAGACCATCGGCACTGAATCCAGCATGGCGGTGGCGATGCCGGTCACCAGGTTCGTCGCTCCCGGTCCGGAGGTGGCAACCGCTACTCCCACTTTTCCCGAAGCCCGCGCATAGCCGTCCGCCATGTGGGCCGCGCCCTGCTCATGGCGAACCAGAATGTGGCGAATCGGAAACTTGTGCAGCGCGTCGTAGGCGGGAAGAATGGCGCCGCCCGGATAGCCGAAGACATCGCGCACGCCTTCGCCCACCATTGTGGCCCAGATTGTCTCCGCGCCGGTCAGCCGCGTGGGCTGGCGGTATAGCTCGGCGTCGGCGGCATGCGGGTTGTAGGAACGGTTCGCATCCAAGTTGTTCATAGCCACCTTCTTTCCCGGCTTCTTCGTGCTTTCTGCTACAGATTGGTCACGGCTCCGCGTGCGGCGGAGGTGACATGGTTGGCATATTTGCGGAATACCCCACCTGGATAGCGATGGGGCGGCTCCCGCCACGTCTTCATGCGCTCGGCCAGTACCGCATCGCTCAACTCCACGCGCAGTTCGCGCTTGTTTACATCAAAGACGATCATGTCTCCTTCGCGCAGCGCGGCGATCGGCCCGCCCAGCGCCGCTTCCGGCGCTACGTGTCCCGCCATCAGTCCGTGCGTGGCTCCGGAGAAGCGTCCGTCGGTCAGCAGCGCCACCTTGTCGCCTAGATCTGTCCCGGAAATCGCGGCCGTCACCGCCAGCATCTCGCGCATTCCCGGCCCGCCGCGCGGTCCTTCATACCGAATCACTACGACATCGTTCGCCTTCAGGCTCCCGCTCTGCACCGCGTCGAACGCCGCTTCCTCGCTTTCGAAGATGCGTGCCGGACCACGATGCTGCAGGTGTTTCTGTCCGGCAATCTTCACCACGCAGCCTTCGGGGGCAATGTTGCCCTTCAAAATGACCAGGCCTCCATTCGGCTTGATCGGGCTTTCGATGGGACGAATCACATCCTGCCCCGGCTTCTCTTCCGCCAGCGCGGCCTCTTCCGCCAGCGTGCGTCCAGAGACGTTCAGAGTGGACCCATCGAGGCGGTTCACGGCCAGCAGACGCGCAGCCAGCAGACGGCTCCCACCCGCCGCCTGATAATCCGTCGCCACGTAGCGGCCGCTGGGCTTCAAGTCGCACAGCAGGGGAGTCTTCGCGCTGATGCGGTCGAAGTCGTCGATCGACAAGGGAAGCCCCGCCTCATGCGCAATCGCCAGCAGGTGCAGCACCGCATTCGTCGAGCCGCCGGAGGCCGCCACGCTGGCAATTGCATTTGCCAGGGATGCCGCAGTTAGAATTTTGCTGGGCCGCAGGTCGTTCTTCGCCAGCTCCATCACCAGCCGGCCCGCCTCGCGCGCGGACCTGGTCTTCTCCGCCGAAAGCGCGGGAACTCCGGAGAGCCCCATCGGCGAGATGCCGAGAAACTCGCACGCCATGGCCATAGTGTTGGCCGTGAACTGCCCGCCGCAGGCTCCCACGCCGGGGCAGGCGCTTGCTTCCAGCTCCGCCAGTCCGGCATCGTCCAGCGTTCCGCGGGCGTGGGCGCCGATGCCTTCGAACACATCCTGCACGGTCACATCATGGCCGCGGAAATGCCCCGGCGCGATCGACCCTCCATAGAGCATCAGCGACGGCATATCCAGCCGCGCCAGCGCCATCACCGAGGCCGGCAGGTTCTTATCGCAGCCTGCGATGGCGACCAGCCCATCGAACAGATTGCCGCGCGCCATCAGCTCGATCGAGTCCGCAATCACCTCCCGGCTCACTAGCGAGGCCCGCATGCCTTCCGTGCCCATAGTGATGCCGTCGGAAATCGTGATGGTGTTGAACTCCATCGGCGTTCCGCCCGCGTCACGCACGCCCTTCTTGACAGCATCGGCCAGAATGCGCAGATGAAAATTGCACGGCCCGATCTCCGTCCACGTATTCGCGATGCCGATGATGGGCTTGGCCAGATCTTCGCGGCTGAATCCAACCCCGTGCAGCATGGCGCGCGCGGCGGCCCGGTTCGGTCCCTCGGTGAGCGGAACGCTGTTGTGCTTAGGATTGTGGGGGGGATTGAGTTTCCCGTTGCCGCTCACGCGCGTGCTCCTTCCCGCGGGCGCGGCGCGGACCAGAACGCCGCGTCATGCCGCTGTTCATAGGCCGCCAGCGCATCGGTATGCCGCATCGCCAGGCCGATGTCGTCCAGCCCTTCCAGCAAACACTCCCGGCGAAATGGATCCACCGTAAAGCTCTCGTGAAAGCCCTGCGCGTCCTCCACCGTCTGGGTTTCGAGCGACACCGTCAGCTTGTACCCCAGCTGCTTGGCGCGCTCCAGCAGTTGCGCCACTTTTTCGTCCGGCAGCACCACCAGCAGGATGCCGTTCTTGGCGGCATTGGAAAAAAAGATGTCGGCGAAGCTGGGCGCAATCACGCAGCGAAATCCAAAGTCGCCCAGCGCCCACGCCGCATGTTCGCGCGAGGAACCGCAACCAAAGTTGCGTCCGGCGACCAGAATTTCCGCACCCTTATATTGAGGCTTGTTCAGCGAAAACTCGGGATTCGGCGTACGGTCGGGCTTCAACCGCCAGTCGAAAAACAGAAACTCTCCATACCCGGTGCGCTCAATGCGCTTCAAAAACTGCTTCGGAATGATCTGGTCGGTGTCGACGTTGACGGCGTCGAGCGGCGCGGCCAGCGAACTAACGGTACGAAATGGTTTCATCGTTTACAAAGCTCCTGAATGCGAATCGGCAAAATACTTGGCGTCCTGAGCGCAGCGTATGATCGCTCGCTTGCCTCATCCTCGATATGCCCAGTTGCGGACATCGGTAAAGTGGCCTTCAATCGCCGCCGCCGCGGCCATCGCCGGACTCACCAGATGCGTCCTTCCGCCGCGGCCCTGACGGCCTTCAAAGTTGCGGTTGCTGGTCGAAGCGCAGCGCTCCCCCGGCTCCAGTATGTCCGGGTTCATCCCCAGGCACATGGAGCAGCCCGGCTCGCGCCATTCGAATCCGGCCTCGCGAAACACGCGGTCCAGGCCCTCTCTCTCGGCCTCCGCCTTTACTCGCTGCGAACCCGGCACCACCATGGCGCGCACGCTGGTGTTGACTTTGTATCCGCTGACGATTTTCGCCGCCGCGCGCAAATCCTCGATGCGGGAGTTGGTACAGGAGCCGATAAATACACGGTCGATGGGCAGTGCCTCGATGCGCGTTCCCGGCGTCAGCGCCATGTATTCAAGTGCCCGCTCGTAGGCGCGGCGTTCGGCATCGCTGGGTGCATTCGCCGGGCTGGGGACTTCTCCGGTGACGGAGACGACCATGCCGGGATGCGTACCCCAGGTGACGAACGGCGTCAGCTCGCTGGCGGCGATTGTCAGTTCACGGTCAAACTTCGCCTCGGGATGCGATGGCAGCTTGCTCCACTCCGCCACAGCTTCATCCCAAGCCGCACCCTGCGGAGACTCGGGCCGGCCCTTCAGATAAGCGAAGGTGGTTTCATCGGGGGCGATCATGCCCGCCCGCGCGCCGGCCTCGATGCTCATATTGCAGACCGTCATGCGGCCTTCCATTGAGAGCGTGCGAATGGCAGAGCCGGCGTACTCCACCACGCAGCCGGTCGCTCCATCGGTGCCAATGCGCCCGATGATGCCCAACGCAATGTCCTTGGCTGTCACCGCCCGAGGCAGTTCGCCTTCGACGGAGATGCGAAACGTCTTCGGCTTCGATTGCGGCAGGCACTGGGTCGCCAGCACATGCTCAACCTCGCTGGTGCCGATGCCGAAGGCCAGCGCGCCGAACGCGCCATGGGTGCTGGTGTGGCTGTCGCCGCAGACGATAGTCATGCCCGGCTTGGTAAATCCCAGCTCCGGCCCGATCACATGCACGATGCCCTGCTCGGGCGACTGCACGTCGTACAGTTCGATGCCGAACTCCGCGCAGTTGCGACGCAGGGTGGCGATCTGCTTCGCCGCAATCTCGTCCTTGATGTTTTTCCGGTCATTGAGGAGCGTCGGCACGTTATGGTCCACCGTCGCCAGCGAGCGGTCCGCGCGGCGCACCGTGCGTCCCGCCATCCGCAGGCCCTCGAACGCCTGCGGGGAGGTCACCTCATGCAGTAAATGCAGGTCGATGTACAGCAGCGCCGGTTCGCCTTTCGGTGCGGCGACCACATGGGAGTCCCAGATGTTCTGAAAGAGCGTCTTTTTCTCGTTTGCCATATTTTTCTCAATCCTAGTGACTCTGAAAACTAGACGGCGTGCATCGCCTGCCTGCGGTCAATAATCTCGTTGAGCGCCTCATACACCAGCTTGCCCATTTCACGCGTCGTGACGACATGTTGATCGGCGTGATTGGTGCGCGCCAGATCGGCCGTGCGATGGCCCTGCGCCAGGACCTTCCCGACCGCGGTTTCGATGGCCTGCGCGTCCTGTTCCAGTCCGGCGGAGTAGCGCAGCAGCATGGCCGCTGTCAAAATCGCGCCCAGCGGATTCGCTTTGCCCGTTCCGGCGATGTCCGGCGCGGAGCCATGCACCGGCTCATACAGATTCACCTTGCCGCCGATGGTGGCCGACGGCAGCATGCCGAGCGACCCGGTGATAACGGCCGCCTCGTCGGAAAGAATGTCGCCAAAAAGATTCTCCGTCAGCACCACGTCGAAGTTGCGCGGGATGTTCATCAGGTGCATCGCACAGGCGTCGACGTATTGGTGTTCCAGCGTGACATCGGGGTAGTCGGCGGCGACTTCATTCACCGTCGCTCGCCATAACTGCGAAACTTCGAGCACGTTCGCCTTGTCGACGGAGGTGAGTTTCTTGCGCCGCTTTTGCGCCAGCTCGAAAGCGATCCGCGCCACGCGGACCACTTCGCCCCGCGTGTAGCGCATGGTGTTCAGCGCGACTTTGTTTTCCTTGTCCCAGGAGCGCGGCTCGCCGAAATAGAGGCCGCCCAGCAGTTCCCGAACGAACAGGATGTCAGCGCCGTCGGTCACCTCCGGCCGCAGCGGAGAATTGCCGCTCAATGCGCCATACGCCACCGAAGGCCGCAGGTTGGCGAAGCCTCCCAGGGCGTGGCGCAACTGCAGCAGGCCGGCCTCGGGACGTTTGTCCGGCGGTAGCGCGTTGAACTCATTGCCGCCAACCGCCCCCAGCAGCACCGCGTCGCTGTCGAGTGCCGCATCCAATGTCGCCTTGGGCAGAGGGGACCCATTTTGCTTGATGGCCACGCCGCCGATCGGCATCTCTACAAAGGTAAATTTGTGGCCGTTCAGTTGCCCGACCGACTCCAGAATTTCTATCGCCTCGCGGGTGACTTCCGGTCCAATTCCATCCCCGGCGACGACGGTGACTTTGATTTCCATTCCTGTTCCATCTCCATGCAGGGTTAACTTCTTCTATGCCTGGTTCGGGGCGGCCACCGCGTCGTCGCCGGAGCGGGAAATCCCCTCCGGACGCAGATGCGTCAGCACGATGCCGATCAGGTCCTGGTCGAACACGGATTTTTTGCGATCGGCCACGTGGACAAAATGGCCGTAGGCGATGTCGAGCTCCTCGCGGTCCAGCGTGTAGCCAAGCTCGCCCAGCCTGTGGCCCAGCGCGTGGCGGCCGGAATGTTTGCCCAGCACCATGCGGTTGGCCGGCACGCCGACCTGCGCCGGGGTGATGATCTCGTAGCACAGTGGGTTCGACAGCACGCCATGCTGGTGGATGCCGGCCTCGTGAGCAAACGCGTTGCTGCCCACAATGGCCTTGTTCGGCGCCGGGCCGAAAGTAATGATTTCGGTCAGCATCCGGCTGGTGGGATACAGCTTTTCGAGATCGATCGAATGGGTAAATGGGAGCCGGTCCGGCCGCACGTGAATCGCTGCGGCGATTTCCTCCAGGGCCGCGTTGCCGGCGCGTTCGCCGATGCCGTTGATGGTGCATTCGACTTGGCGCGCTCCTGCCTCCAGCGCCGCCAGGCTGTTGGCCACCGCCATGCCCAGATCGTCGTGGCAATGGCTGGAAAGCATCACGTTCTCCATTCCCCGCACGCGCTGCTTCAACATTCGGAACGTTGCCGCATATTCGGGTGGCATGGTATAGCCGACGGTGTCGGGAATGTTGATGACCGTGGCCCCGGCGTCCACCGCGGTTTGCACGATGCTGCACAGGAAATCGGGATCGGTGCGGGTGGCGTCCTCGGGAGAAAATTCGACATCGTCGACGTATTTGCGCGCGAAACGCACGGAGGTATCGGCCTGCTCCAGCGCCTGCTCGCGGGATATTTTCAGCTTGTACTTCAGATGAATGTCGGAACTGGCCAAAAAGATGTGAATGCGCGAACGGTCGGCGTGCTCCAGCGCTCGCGCCGCAGCGGTAATGTCGTCCTGTTTCGCGCGCGACAGGGAAGCGATCCGCGGTCCGCGGATGGCGCGGGCGACCGCCTCGACTCCGGCAAAATCCCCTTCGGAGGCAATGGCGAACCCGGCCTCAACGATATCGACGCCGAGAGATTCCAGTTGGCGGGCAAGGCGCAGCTTTTCCGCCATGTGCATGCTGCAGCCCGGGGACTGCTCACCGTCCCGCAAGGTGGTGTCGAAGAAGTAGATACGCTCTTGCTGCATGTCTTCGCCTTTCGAGGACGGCCGCAACCGGAACAGGCCGTACTTCCAAATTACCATAAGACAATTTAATATGAAATGTTTTTCGTATTAGAATGTGTTATCGCATTGCATGTGCTTTCAGGAATCATAAGGATCGTCAATGGACCTGTTTCAACTGGAAACTTTCATGGCAGTGGCCGAGGAGCGCAGCTTTTCCCGAGCCGCCGTGCGTTTACATCGCACCCAGCCCGCGATTAGTCAGGTCATCCGCAAGCTCGAGGCCGAGATGGACGAGGTGCTGTTCGACCGCGCCGCCCGTGACGCCACCCTCACTGCCGCCGGCGAGGTCCTGCGGGGGTATGCCGAGCGCCTGCTGAACCTCCGCGGCGAGGCCACGACTGCCCTTTCCGAGTTGCGTTCGCTGCATCGCGGGCGGCTGAACATTGCCGCCAACGAGTACACCTGCCTCTACCTGCTGCCCGTCATCGACGCCTTTCGGCGCCTGTCGCCACAGATTCAAGTCACCGTCCAGCGCTCGCTGGCCAGTCGCATGACCGAGGAACTGATGCAGCACTCCGTCGAGTGCGGCATCGTCTCCTATCGTCCCGACGACCCACAGATCAAGTCGATCGTGGTATATCGCGATGAGCTGGTCTTCGTCATGCACCCAGGGCATCCGCTGGCGCGCGCTCAGGAGGTCTCCATTCACCAGCTTGGAGCGGAAAATTTCGTCGCCCACAATGTGCCGTCTCCGCTGCGCCAAAAAGTGGTGCAGGCGTTTCAGCGCCACAAAACTCCACTCAACATGGCGGTTGAGCTGCCCAGTCTGGAAGCCATCAAGCGCTTCGTGGCCATGGGCAACGGCGTTGCGCTGTTGCCGGGGCTGACGGCACGGCCGGAGATTGAACGCGGTGAGCTTGTGCAGCTGCGGGTCCCGGAACTGTCGTTCGAGCGCCGCCTCCGGGTGGTGCATCGCCGCCAGGCCAATCTGTCGCACGCCTCTCTGGCGTTTCTCAAGGTGGTCGAGTCGATGGCGGCCGAGCGCGGTGACCCCTTCCACTTTCAGGTGGAGCGGCCCGCCTAGCAATTTCTCCGGTCGCTGCACAACTTCGTACGAGAACATGGCGTCTATACCTTTAGCGCGCGACTGCGGACAATCCTTCTCGGCCGTGCAGATTGCATGTACGTCAGAAAGGTCGCTATATGAATCCACGAAAAATTTTTCACGTTACGGGCGCGGGAGCAGTCGTTCTCGGCCTCGCGCTTTGCGTGCCGTCCGCGATGCTGGCCCAATCCGGCGCCTCATCCCAGGACTCCTCCGGGATGTCCGCCTCCCAATCCAACTCCGCAGGCACGATGGCGATGCATCATCATCGCCGGCGAAGCGCCAAGCATCAGTTGAAGCAACTGACGAAGGAGCTCAACCTGACCCCGGAGCAGCAGCAGCAGATGCTGCCCATCCTGCAGGACCAGCACAAAAAAATGAAAGCGATGAAAGAAGATACGTCCCTCAGTCCGCAGCAACGCCGCGAACAGGCGAGGACAACGATGCAGGACACCCACCAGAAGCTGGAGGCCATCATGACCGACAGCCAGAAGCAGCAATTTGAGCAGACGATGCAGCAGCGCCGGGAACACTGGCAGAATCACCACCACCGCATGAACAACGGCATGGAGCCGGGTTCCGCCGGTACTCCGCCGCCCCAGCCGCAGTCGTAATATCCGGAGCCACGGTGAGAATGGGGAGATTTGCCTCCCCATTCTCGATCGGGGTTTCTCCCCCGACGCGGCCATGCACCTGGCTTCTCCTTCTCTGGTCTCGGAAAAATCCCTCCCGCCTGCCGAACCCCCATTCTGACAGGTACAATTGCAAGCAGTCACGGATTTGAGGGCCAGAGGATTACCGCGTGTGGGCAGGCACTGTTTTGCCGCGCGTTCAGTCTGGCGATGAGGGGTTTATTACCGAATGAAGAAGTTGTTTCTTTTGCTTTGTCTGCTCTCCATGCTGACCTCTGTCGGCTTTGCTCAAGAGAGCCGGCAGGATGCCAGCATCAGCTTTATCGGCACATATCAACCGACAATCACCGGGAATTCCGCCATTCAGACCTCCACCCTCGGCAAGGGCGCTCTGCTCGGCTATCGCTTTATGCTGACGCCGAGTTACGCCATCCAGGGCAATTATCAGTATTCGCAATTCGACATGAAGTATGACGGCAACTACGGTCCGGCCAGGATCCACACCGTCCTGCAGGAATACTCTGCTTCGTTTGTCCGCTATTTCGTCTACAAAAAATTTAATCCGTTCGTCATGGCCGGTGGCGGCATTCTGAGCTTTCGCCCCATCGACGACACCGGAACCACCAATAACGGCGTCTCCAATGGCAAGTCGATCAGCTTTCTGTTTGGGGGCGGAATCGCCTATGAGTTGAGCCCAAGCTGGGATATCCGCGTGCAATATCGCTCGTATCTTCTCAAATCGATCGACTTCGGCCTGGGGCAATATTCCACCAACCGGTACTACCTGATGCAGCAGCCTGCCATCGGTCTTGCCTATCACTTCTAGGGTTTGCCTGCGGCGCGGTCTTCCGATTGCAGGACCGCCGCTACGGACCTGGGGAAAATTGATCAACCGGATTCAGAGGTCCATTGCCGAATGAAGAAGTTGCTTCTTTTACTCTGTGTGCTCCCCCTGCTGGCTGCAACCGGGCATGCCCAGGACGAGGGCGCGCGACAGGACATCAATCTCAGCTTCATGGGACTCATCCAGCCCTATGTCTCCGAAACGGCCACTCCGTACGTCAAGCAGAAGTCGACCCTCGGGCTTGGCCTTTACGTCGGATACAGGTATCTGCTCACTCCCAATCAAGCCGCGGAAGCGAACTATTCCTACGGCCGCTTCACCAACAAGTTCACCACCAGCTTCGGCGGCAGAAACGCCCGCATTCATGCCTCGATGCAGGAAGCCACTTTCGCTTACGTGCGCACTTTCCCGTTCAAGCGTTTCAATCCATTTCTGGAGGGCGGCGGCGGTATTGTGTTCATCTCGCCCATCCCAACCGGCACCACCAGCCTCGACACCGAACTGACCCATCAGTTGACGTTCCTGTTCGGCGGCGGCATTGCGTATGAACTCAGCCCCAGTTGGGACCTGCGCGTCCAGTACCGCGGCCAGGTGTTCAAGACGCCGGATTTCGGCCTGTCGAGCCAATTTCCCCTCAGCCGGAGATACATCGTTTCCGAGCCGGCCATCGGTTTCGCCTACCACTTCTAAACCGATTTCGTTTTGATATTTCCAGGCAGAGAGCTGCCCGTGGAAAGGAATTGTCGTCTTCAGCCGAAGGCGAAGAGGACCTCGCGGTTGCCGGGCGAACCGCAAGGTCCTTCACTCTGCTTGAGTCTCGTTCTCGTTGACATCGCAGACGTTCGTTCGACCTGTCGACAGGGCCAGAATTCTAGTTTCCCGTGGTGCCGGAGGACTGCCCATGGTCCCCGGCGTGAAACGTCGCCCACGGATTCCCCTTCATATCGCCGAGCGCAGGCTTCTGCCAGGAGAACTGCGGATGTTTCGCGAGAAATGGCTTGACCAGGAAATCCTCTCCGCATGGGCGTCCGCTGCGCGCGAAAAAGGACATTTTGCTTGCCAGGGAACTGTCGGCAGCTTTGGCGTTGACGGCGCCGTCGTCGAAGTACGGCCCCTCGCTCCACTGTGGAATCCCCCGTGGCGAAACGTCCACGTGCCCGCATAAGGTGCGCTCATCCGGCCCTTCCTTTTTTGTGTACGCATCGTAGTGGTCAGCAAGGAATTTCTTCGCCAGGGCAGCGTCGATCTGTCCCTTGTATTGCGCCATCAGTTCGTCCCATCGTTTATGACGCGCGTTCATGGAACTGGAGGGGTCGTTGGGATTGAAGTCGGTTTCTTCCCGGATGAGCCTGGGATCGCTAGGAAAGTTCGACCCCACGAAGTAGCCGTTCTTCGTGCGCCACAGGCGATGCACCTTCAATCCAAGTTCCAGCCGCGCCACTTCACCGGTGCGATTGTCCGCAATCAGCCAGTCGTTGGCATAGCCGCCGTTGTTGCCTGCCAGCATGATGCGCTCATAGTCGTCAATGCTGGCCGAATACTGTATGGCCTTGCGGGCACGGACAAACTCCGGTATGCCGTTGGGATCGAAGCCGTGAAAGCCGGTGATGGTGGTTTCCGTGATCTCCATGCCGGCGGAGTTGATGCCGAAATCGTCGCCGCTGTCGATCTTTCCCGGAAACCCGTCCATCAGGATGTGATATCCATGCTGGGGTTCGATATCGAAGATGATGCGCCACCGTGCCCCCAACATGAAGTTATCCCAGTTGCTGTGGGCAATCACCGGCTTGTGGTCACGGGTCCAGTCCCCGGTGGCGACAAAGGCGCTGCAGTGGCCATGAACCTTCAGATCCGCTTCGACCTTCGGATGGTGTTGGCGGTCCAGCCAGGGCACGTAATATTCCGGCGTCTCGATAAATCCGTTCAGAGCCACCACATCCCAGAGGTCGATGTCGCGCACGCCGTGAGCCTTCAACCCATCCTCGATCCCCTGGAGTTCCTGGCGATATTGCGTTTCAATGTGGGGCCAGTAGATGTTCTTCGCCGTGGCGCGAAAGAACTGCCAGTTGCGGCCCGTGCTATGGGTGTTCTCAATGCGAATCGCACGCATGGCCTGCTCGATTTCCGGCGCCAGCAGATAGCCGTGCCCAAAGCCGATCTGGTGCGGCGTGCCCTGGAGATGCACATAAATCCAGTTCGCCCGCTCGAAGCGGTAGGCGCCGTGCAGGTCGGGTTTCTCCCCCACCCCGCCGTGGTCGGAACGCGGGCTGGCGGTCTTTCCCTGGCAGGCAAGGGACACGCATCCCAACAGCCCCAGGACAAGAAACAATTGAAGTCCTTTGCGAGTGCAGAGCGAGCGGCGCATTCCGGTGGCCCTCCATTCCTTTGGCGTAACCATTGTCGCCCATTCCAGCAGGAAAGGACTGCGAATATCACCCGAAAATAGGCCCTCTGTCCACGCTGATTGCTGTCCCGGCGGTCCGCCCGTTTCTTGGTCTAAGAAGTTATAGGGTCGATCTCAGGAAGCGCTGACTGGAATAAGCTCATCATTGGAGGGAACGCCCTGCGCCCCGTGCCGCGATCGCAACTGCTTCCGCGCCGCGATGAGCTCCAGCCAGTTTCGATAGAGCCGAGTCGCCGTCGAATGCCAGCCGTTCTCGGCCTCTGCGTCGTCCAGCAGACGATAGAGTTCCACCAGGCGCACCCGCGGACGAATGCCGGTTTCCCCAAGGACCGCCGTCAGTTCCATCTCCGTGTCGCGGTCGAAATATTCTCGTGGTGGGGAAGGGCAGGCATTCGACTCTCCTTCGAGATATCGCCGGACATCCCGGCGAAATTCCAGAAGCAGGGTGTTGGCCTCATATTCAGGATGGCCCTGGAAAAACACGAACAGGCTCCCCTGCTGGCGGATGAAGGTGTCCACGCCAACCTCCGTGCTCCGCGTGAGCACGCGATACCCGGAAAGCGTCAAGTCCCGCTCGGAAATCCCGTTCCAGCGGGAATGCGGAAGGCGGATGCGCTCCGGGAGTCCCGCAGTCAGGGAATGTTCCGCCACGCGCGCACAGTTGAAGACGCCGAAATGCTTGCGGTCGTTCTTCACCCGGCCGATGCCGTCCATGTGCAGAATTGCGGCGTGTGCCGCCAGGCAGGACCAGACGGTCGAGCAGGTGTTGGTTTGCGCCCACTCCAGCACGCGGGTGAAGCTCGGCCAGTACGGCTCCTCCGGCAAGCTGGCCGCCAGCGGCTCCCGCCCGGTCACGATGAGGCCGTCGAGTTGGGTGTCCCACAGATCTTCAACGCTCGAATAGAGCTTCCCGATGTGCCGCGCGGCCGTCCCGGTGCGCGGCACGCCGGGCATGGAATAGAGCGACAGGCGGACGGAAAGGCCTTCGGATGCCGCCTCCAGAAGGGTAATGAACTGGCGTTCCGTCGCTTGCAGTGCGGCGTCGGGCATATTGTTGATCAGGCCGACGGTAAGGCTCAGGCCCGGCTCTTCCGCGGGCCGGGCGGACCGGGTTTGCGTGCCTGCTCGGCGGTTGCGGACGGACGGATTGGGGTTCACGGTAACAGGCATAAAAGATTCCCTGGATAGCGGTACCCTCGCCGAAGCTTAGTCGTCCGCCTCCGTCCAGTTTTCAATATCGAGTCCCTCAACACGTCCAAATTCGCGGGTGTTGTTCGTCACCAGCTTGAGTCCAAGGCAACGGGCATGCGCCGCGATAAAAAGATCGTTCGCTCCAATCATGATTCCTTGCAATTTGAGGGCCGCGCGGATATGGGCGTAATGGGCAGCGGCCTCATCGGGCAGCGCCATGACTTCGACATACCGCAAATACGCATCAAGTGCGGACTGGTTCTGTTGCTGTCGAGGAGACACTTCGACGCCAAACATCAATTCGCATTTCGTGACCACGGAAATACAAACATCACCGACTTGAACGCCTGCAAGCCGTTGCAAAACAGCCGCATCGGAGCGCTTCATGATGTACGACGAAATGTCCGTATCGAGCATGTAAACCGCCATCAGATTTCGCGCTCCTGAACCGGCAGGTCTTCGAGTTCTGTCATGAACTCTTCCGAAGCTACCGGTCCCGAGCACAGATAGTCATTCCAATCCAGGGGACGAGCGGACAGAATGACTTCGTCGCCTTGCTTCCGGATGAACACCTCGGAGGTGGTGAACTGGAACTCCTTTGGGAGCCGGACTGCCTGGCTCCGATTGTTCATGAAAATCTTGGCTATACGTGGCATCGTAGTCTCCGGCGATTTGGCATATACATTAAGTATATGGCAGGACACAGCCAGCCTCAAGATTCCGCTGTCGATTCCATTCCCCAATCCTCTATACCGTTCGGTCAAGCGCCTGGCTCAAATCCGCGACGATATCGTCGATATGCTCGATCCCAATGCTGAGCCGGACCATTTCCGGCGTGACCCCGGCGCGGCGTTGCTCCTCCGGCGACATCTGGCGATGGGTGGTGGAAGCCGGATGGCAGGCCAGCGACTTGGCGTCGCCCAAGTTGACCAGCCGGCACACCAGTTCCAGGGCATCGTAGAACTTAACCGCGGCGTCCGAGCCGCCTTTGATTCCAAAGGACATCAGTGAGCAGGCATGTCCGCCCAGATATTTTTGCGCCAACGCGTGATAGGGGCTGTCCGGGAACCCGGCGAAGTTGACCCAGGCGACCCGGCGGTGGCCGCGCAGAAATTCCGCAACCTTTTTTGCGTTTTGCGTATGGCGCTCGACTCGTAGTGCCACCGTCTCGATCCCCTGCAGCAGCAGAAAGGCGCTCAGCGGCGACAGGGCCGCGCCCGTGGTTCGCTGATAGACGCTGCGGCAGCGCCCAAGGTAGGCCCCTCTGCCGAAATGCTCGGTATAGACCAGGTTGTGATACGACGCGTCCGGCTGGTTGAAAAAGGGAAAGCGCGCAGCGTTTTCCTTCCAGGGAAAATTGCCGCTGTCCACCACCGCTCCGCCCAGGGTGGTGCCGTGGCCGCCGAGGAACTTGGTCAGCGAATGGACCACGATGTCGGCCCCGTATTCGATCGGGCGCAGCAGGACCGGAGTGGCGACGGTGTTGTCGACGATCAGCGGCACTCCATGGCTGTGCGCCATTACCGCCAGCGCCTCGATATCACAGATATTTCCAGCCGGGTTGCCGACGCTCTCGCAGAAAATGCCCCGCGTCTTCTCATCGATCAGCTTCTCCATGTCGCCAGCCTGGTCAGAGTCCGCGAACCGGACCGTAACTCCCTGGCTGGGTAGCAGGTGGGCGAAAAGCGTGTGCGTGGTTCCGTAAAGCTGCGGCGTGGAGATGATGTTGCTGCCCAGTTCGGTTACATTCTGGACGGCGTAGTTGACGGCCGCCTGGCCGCTGGCGACGCACAAAGCCTCCAACCCTCCCTCCAGGGCAGCGACGCGGCGTTCGAGCACGGCGGTGGTGGGGTTCCCGATGCGGGTATAACGAAATCCTTTCGCCTCCAGGTTGAACAACGCGGCAGCATGGTCGGCGCTATCAAACGCGTAGGAAGCAGTCTGGTAGATGGGCACGGCAACGGCTTTGGTGGTTGGATCGATCTCATAGCCGCTGTGAATCGCCTTGGTTTCCAGTTTCATGGGCCTGTCCGTCGGTGCAAGTTCAACCACTTCTATGTCTTGGCTGTCTGGTCCTTAGGATACAACCAGCCATGGCGCGGGGCGACAAAAACCGGCGCTCCCGAACCTCCCTCAATGCGCCGCATGTTGCGCGGCAAGCCGGTTCATCTCCTCCACTACCGAGAGAACATCGCTCTCCGTGGTCCGGTAGCTGGTGATGCACGCTCGTACCGCCGGCCTTCCCTGGATCGGCACTTCCGACATCCACACGATTTGCTCCTCACGGAGCGATGCCAGAAATCGCCGGACGTCCAGGCCGTCTCGCGTAAAGCAGACCAGCGGAAGTGGGGTCCGGTTGACGATCCGCCAGCCGGAGGCTATCAGCGATTCTCTCAACACGTGTCCCATGCGGGTCTGGTGCTCGATCATCGCGGCCTGGCCGGACTCCCCATTCTGCGCCAGCGACAAAAAGAGCTTGAGGCCGATAAACCGGCGCGACCACTGCATCGAAGTCGTATACGGGTCGAAAACGGGCCGGCTTTCCTTATCCGGCATGTAGGAAACCTGCGAACGGAAGGCCTCGGCGACGCGGTCGGGATGCCGGCAGAAAAACATGCCGCAGCCCATGGAAACGGAAAACCACTTGTGCGCGTCGCAGGTGATCGAATCCGCGGACTCGATTCCCGCTAGATGATGCCTGAGCTCCGGAGAAAGAATGGCCGCGCCTCCCCACGCGGCATCTGCATGAAACCAGAGACCGGCACGTTGGCAAAAGCGGCCCAGTTCCTTGAGCGGATCGATCGCACCCGTCGCCGTGGTCCCGGCGGTGCCAACCACCATGAAGGGGGCGAATCCACTTCTCCGGTCCTCGGCCACTCGCCGTTCGAGATCCGCCATGTCCATCTTCAAGTCGCCGTCAACAGCCACCATGCGCAACGCTTTTCTTCCCAGCCCGGTGAGGTGGGCAATTTTGTTGAACCCGTGATGGGCCTCTTCGGTGAGATAAATTGTGGGTTCGGCCGCCAGACTTCGGAGTCCGTCTTCCCCGTAGCCGGGAAAGGCGTTGGTCAAGGCCACGGTGACCGCGGAAAGGTTTGCTTCGGTTCCCCCGCTGGTAAAGGTCGCTCTACTCTGCGCGGGAAGGCCGAATTTTGCCGCCAGCCAGCCGAGCGTATGCCGTTCGATCTCGTTACCGGCCGGCGAAGTTCGCCAATTTGCCAGCTGCGGGTTGTACATGGCGACCAGCGTGTCCGCGACCACGGAAGCCAGCGTCACACTGGGATTGAAGAGCCCGAAATAGCGGGGGTGCGTCACTTGCACCTGCCAGGTGCGGAGCATCCGTTCCACGTCCGCGACCGTCTCGGCCAGGTCCTTCTGTCCGCGAAAGTCGTAGTGAGACGCGAGATGGGCACGGATTTCCTCGGGGGTCCCATTGGGATAGATCGGACCCTGCTGGATTACCTCCTGGAGCTCCGCGAAATCCTCCTCGATCGCGTTCATTCGCATTTCCTGTGTCTTCCTCCGCAACCCCGATACGGGTGCAATCCAATAAAAGTAAAAGTGCAATCTGACGGCCAAAGCCGATTGCTTTCTTCGCGAATCGCGGCCAGTGACGCGGGCCCGTCTTTCTCTAGGCGGCCGGGCGGTCCCCGCTCGGTTGCGAGCGGTTGGTCCCTCTAATCACCGGAAACATGATGAAATCGCTTTTGCCGCGCAAATTCACGCCGACGTCTAACTCCATCGGGTTCGCTCCGGCGTATTGCAGATGCAAATTTGCGGCAACCATTATCAGATGAACTTGCATTTCGATCCGCGCAAACGATTCTCCGATGCATTTTCTTGGGCCGGCGGAAAACGGAAGCATCGACAAAGGGCACCGTTCCCGCACCAGGGCCGAATCGAAACGGTCCGGATCGAAGCTGTCCGGACGGTCCCAGAGCGCGGGGTTGCGCTGGATCAGGTACGGCGAAATGTAGACCTCCGCTCCGGCGGGCAGGAAATAGTCGCCGAGCTGGTCGTCGTTGAGCGCTCTGCGGGTCATTAGCCAACCGGCTGGGTACAGGCGGAGCACTTCTTCCAGCACATGGCCGGTATGGACGAACTTGTGCAGGTCGCCAATCCCGGGGAATCCCTCCGCCGTCAGGGCCGCGAGCTCGGCGGTCAGCTTCTCCTCGGCCGCCGGATTCTGGGACAGCAGGTACCAGGTCCAGTTCAACGTGCTGGCTGTGGTTTCATGCCCGGCGACAATCAGCGTCAGGATCTCGGAGACCAGTTGACCATCCGGCATGGCGCGGCCGGTTTGCCGGTCGCGGGCCCCCAGGAGCATGCCCAGGATGTCCTCGGCAAAGCGGTTCCGGCTCCGCCGCTGAGCGATGACCTCGAGGACCAGCCCCCGGAAAGACTTGAACGTTTGTACCAGCTGCAGGTTTCGCGCCGGTTCTTCGGACAGCACGCGGAAATGCGGCTCCATCCGATCGCAGTCCTCCCCGAAGATCCACAGCAGCACCAGGTCCAGCACCATTCGGCTGATGTCTTTGGTGAGATTGACGCTTGCTGCTTTCTGGGCTGTCTGCTCCCACTGGTGGAGCAATGCGATATTGGCCGCCTGCATCGCCCGAAACAAGGCGGCGACGGCGGTTTCATGGAACACGGGCTGGATCATCTGCCGCTGGGTCTTCCAGAATTCTCCTTCACTCACCATCAGCCCATTGCCCAGAAGAAAGCCGACGCGCCGGTTGCTCTGGCCTTTTCTGTAGTTTTGCCAGTTCACGCGCAGCACATGGTCCGCATACCGGGGATGACTGGCCACATACACGTCCGCCCCGTAGATTGACGCCCGGTACATATCGCCGTATCGCGAGAAGTTGTGGCTGAGCCACTCCAGAAGATCGACCGATGGATCGTACTTCTCGGCGGGGCCGTTCGGAATTCGCTTCAGGTTGGAAGTCATATCTCTTGAACTCCCGTTTCTCTCGCCGCCGGCATCGCGGCGGAGCTTACAGACGAATCTTTCCGGCCTGAATGTGCCGGTAGAGCTCCGGATCGAGGCGAACGAATCCGCCTTCTTCCGCATGGTTGCAATAAATTGGGTCCGCGATTGCTTCCGGATCGTATCCCTGGCGCACCAGCTCGGCTTTCGAATACTTGAACGTTCCCGTCACCTCGATCCCGTCCCGCATCCGCAGGAATACGGGACGCGCGTAGGCAGGAAGCCAGGCCTCCAGATGTTTCTGTAGTGCCGGCAGGTCGATCGTGCCCGCGGCGACCAGCGCGGCCATTCCGGCCCGTCCCTCGGAGTTCGGAATCGCGACCCCATAGACGTTGGCGTGCTCGACCCCGGGAAACGCGCAGAGGGCCTCCGCCACTTCGGAAGTGGCGACGTTTTCGCCCTTCCAGCGGAAGGTATCGCCGATGCGATCGACGAAATAGAAAAAGCCTTGCTCGTCCTTCCGCATCAGGTCGCCGGTGCGCACCCAGGCATCGCCGGCGGCAAAAACGTCGCGCAGGATTTTCTTCTGCGACGCCTGCGGGTCGGTGTAGCCCTCGAAGTGGGTGCCGACGCTCGACGGATCGTCGACGATCTTGCCCAGGGCCTCGCCCGGCTCGTTGGCGGCGCAGGGCACGCAGAATCCGCGGTCATCGCGCACCGGAGCGCCGGTTTCCACGTTGAGCTGCACCAGAACGGGCGAGAACCGGTGCGCCAGGTAAGCCGGAACGCGACCGACGGCCCCGCGCCTGCCTTCGACGTTGAACAGAGAAACGCCGCCTTCGGTCGAGGCGTAGAACTCGAGAATCTGCGGAATGCCGAAGCGCTCCTGAAACCGCTCCCACACGTCGGCGGCCAGTCCGTTGCCGCAGGCCAGCCGGATGCGATGGCTGCGGTCGTCGGCAGTCGGAGGTGCGTGGAGCAGGTAACGGCAAAACTCGCCGATGTACTGCAACACGGTACAGTCCCAGCGAACGACATCGCTCCAGAACTGGCTGGCGGAGAACTTCTCCCGAATGACAACGCTGCCGCCGCCGACCAGGGCCGCGCCCGGCGCCAGCACTCCGCCAATGCTGTGATACATGGGCAGGCAGGTGTACATCCGGTCCGCCGGTCCCCAGCCGCTCATCCCGGCAAACCAATGCGTCCATTGCAGCACCCGGGCATGGCTGACGGCGGCGGCCTTGGGCAAACCCGTGGTGCCGGAGGTGAAGATATAGAGCGCGCGGTCGGCAACGGTCAGCGAGGGGCGTTCGTCGCTCGCCAGGGCTGCATCGGGCTCGTGGCCCACCTCCTCGTCGATGCGTTGGAAATCGGCATGATCGACGCCATGGGTCCAGACGGTCGGCAACCCTTTGAGAAGCGGCAGCGCCGTGCTCAGCGGGCCGAGGAGTTCCCCGGCCACGATGAGATGCTTCGGCCGGACAACATCGATGCAATGCGCCATCGAAGCGCCGGCAAGATTCGTGTTGAGCAGCGCCACCACGCCGCCCGCGCTGGCGATGCCCAGCCAGACGGCAAAGTATTCTGGCCGGTTCGTCATCAGCAGCCCGACAACATCGCCTTTGGCGATGCCCTGCTTCCGTGCCCAGCGGGCATATTGGTTTGCCCGCCCGGCAAGCTCCCGATAGGAGAAGCACTCGCGGTCGGACAGCAGCGCCGGGGCCTCGCCCAGGCGGGCGGCGAGTTCCTCCATCACGCTCGGCAGGGTGCAGGTGGGATTGCGAGGGATTCCCGCAGTCAGCTCCAGCGCGCGCAGCCAGGCCTTGGCCACCGAGCCCTTGGCCACCGGGCTCTTGGAGCCTCCGGACTCAACCGCTGCCAGGGTAGAGAGCGTCATCAGGCTGTGCTCCCCGCGTCCACTGTAAGGACTGTTCCGGTGATATTTTTCGCTCGATCGCTCAGCAGGAACTCCACCGCATCGGCCACGTCCTCCACCTGGGCCAGCCGGCGCAGAGGGCTGCGGCGCTCGATCCGCTGCCGTTGCTCATCTGTCATCGATTGCGTCATATCGGTCTCGACAAATCCGGGAGCAACCGCGTTCACGTTGATCCCGGCGCGGCCAACCTCCCGCGCCAGCGACCGGGTGAATCCAACGAGCGACGCCTTGGTCGCGCCGTACACCGACAACCCGCTGTAGCCGGTGGACGCGATGACGGATGCCAGATTGACGATGCGGCCGCCGCCGTCGGCCAGCATCCCACGCACCACATATTTGGTCAGCACGATCGGGGCGAGCGTATTCATCCGGATCAGTTCTTCGATCTGGGCGGTGGGCATCAGGGCCAAAACACCGTCGAAACTGATGCCGGCGTTGTTCACCAGCCCGTAGATCGGTCCGAAATCCTTGCGCAGCGTCTTGACCATCTCCGGAATGCGCTCGATATCCGACAGATCGCAGGGGACAAAATGGAACGATCCGGAATCGGATCCGGGATTTGCAGCCGCCGCTTCCTCTATGGCCGCCGTAAGCTGGTCATTCCGCTTGCGGGCAAGGGCAAGCACGCGGTATCCGGCTGCGGAGAGCCGGCGCGCGATTCCCAGGCCGATGCCACGGCTTCCGCCGGTCACGATGACGTTACGCATGGCGGCGCATGATCTTTCCCGACTCGGCAACCGCCAGCGCGGGAACGAAGTGAATGGCTGCCGGGACCTTATGCGAGGAGAGAGTTGCCCGGCAGAACAGGAGAATGTCGTTCTGCAGCGCGTGTGAATCCTGGTGGACGGCGCTATCCGTCGGCAGCATATCGCGCAGCACCACATCTGCGATGACGACCGCGCCGGTCACCGGATTTTTCTTGGCCCGAACCAGCGACATGTGGACCTGCGGATGGCGGTTGAGGACGGCTTCGACCTCCTCCGGGTGCACCTTCAGACCTCCGACATTGATAAGCCCATCGCGGCGGCCGACGAAGTGGTAGCGGCCCTCCCGCGGCTCGACCGTGTCGCCAGTGTCCACGAAACCATCTGCATTTTTCAGATCTGGAACCTGCGCGCCAAAATAGCGGCTGGCCGTGCGGCTGGAGCGAATCCGCAGGGTGCCGTTCTCGACCTTCATTTCCACCTCCGGAGTGCCGTCGAGCACGCCGGCGGGAAAGCCTGCCAGTCCGTCGTCCACGCTGAACGCCACGCCCGCCTCGGTGGTCGCGAAGGCGTGACCGATTTTGCTTTTCGGGTAGATGGAGCGAAGGCGGTTCAGGATCGCCTGGTCGGCGATTTCACCCGACAGGCGGACATAATCGGGGTCGATGCTCCGGGCCGCGGGGCTCATCAGCGCGCGGCGCCAATGCGAAGGGGTGCCGGAGATGTGGGTCACTCCGTACTGGCTGGCGCGGGCAAGAAATTCCGCCGGCGAATCTGCGACGCTGCCGAGCACCAGCGAAGTTCCCCCCAGCGCGGCGCGAAGAAAGATCTGCAGGCCTCCGTAGCGGCGAATGTCGTAGAACGTGCTCCAGACGATCGGTGCGGCCGGCTGGGGATGGGACGCGATGGCGCCGGTCAGGCTGGCCAGGCTGTGGACCACGAGCTTGGGCGGGCCCACGGTCCCTGAGGTGAGCAGAACCCATTCCGTCCGACAGCGCAGGTTGGGGGCGCGGTTGTGTGCGGCGAGATTATGCAGCGACGGCCGGAAATGCCGCAGGCCAGAAACCTTGGAGCCCAATTCCGGCAGATCCGAGACCACGGCATCGACGCCAGCAGCCTCCACCACAAAAGGAACATAGTCCAGCGGCAGATCGGGAGGATAGAGGACCATGCGCCATGCCAGGCCGTCGAGTTCCACCAGCGCCGCCGCCGCGGTAAGCTGTTCCGCGGTCACGATCAGCACCGATTTCCCGCCGAGTTCCTCGCTTCTGGCGTCGCCCAGCACGGAACCCGCAACCAGATCGCTCCAGGCCACGCGCGCCTCCCCGCCGGCGAGGAAGCGGCCGGACAGATTGTCCGACGCGCTCAGCGCGTTCCAGAGAGAGTCGAGGTTAGTTGGCGGCGTTCTCATAAAAGTGAACGAATTCTCCAAACGTGACCGGGAACGTCGCATCTTCGGAGGCGCTGAACGGATCGATCCCCAGCGAAACCTCCAGCCGCGCCACGACAATGGCGAAGCAGAGTGAATCCAGCCCGGAGTCCAGAAGTTCCAGGTCGTCGGTCAGGGGAGCCAGACGCTTGTCGTTCTCCCGGGCGGCCTGGGTAAATTGCGCTACGATCTCGGATCGAACTTGCATTCGGTTGGTTTTCAACTTTCTAGGAGGTGTTCTCTCTTTAACACGTCGCGGGCCGTTCCGCCAGTCCCACGGCGACCCCGGCTTCTCGCTGCGGCGCCGGCGCGTTGGCATTGCAGCGAGAAGCCAATGGAAAATTGGTGTCCAGCCAAGCGGAAACCTGCCGCAGCACCGCAGCCCGACCCTGCAGGTTGGCAAACGAGTGGTTCGCGCCTTCGGCTACGTCTACGACAATCCGGCTCTTGCGGCCTGCCAGCGTCACGATATGCCGCAGGTAATCGAATTCGCCTGTTCGGACCTTGGTGCCGAGCGGCTTGCGGCGGGGCGAACGGAGGATGAGCACCGGCAGGCCCGTCGACGCCACATCCTTCCAGCGCCGGAGCAGCGGAAGGTTGGCGTTTTCCGGGGGCGCGTTTCCGCGGACCAGCAGCCTGATCTCTTTCGCAAGATCGTACATGGCGGTTAGAACAGCGTCCAGACCGAACCGCAAGACCCATTCATGCACTTGACGGCGAATCTTCAAGATCTTCACCTTGGTCTGGGGCAGAAAGAAGATCGGATCCATCAGGACCAGGCCCTTGCAATGTGGGTTGGCGGCGGCCGTGTAAATCGCAGAGACCGTGCCGGTGCAATGGCCGACAAGGATGACGCCGGACAGGCGAAACTGGTCGACCAGCTCACCGATGGCCGCGGAGGCAACCGGTGCGTAGCCTCCAGCGTTGATAAAGGCGAGCGTCTCCGCCGGAGGATCGCCGGCGGAGTCTCCGAACCCGGGCAGGTCCAGCCGGATGGAAGGATATCCCTGCTCGGCAAGGGATTCTGCCCAGAAAATCGCCGCATCGCCATTCGCGGCTCGGGTTTGGTTCAAGCCGCTCAAAAAAAGCAATCCGATGCGATCAGGACCGTCCTGGATTCGCTCGGCGCTCCTTGGGTCGCGATGGTAGGTGCCCCGAAGCACGACTCCATCGCTGCCGTCGAGAGCGATCAATTCGCGGCCGTCAACAGCTTCGGTCACTGCGGCTTCGGTCACTAGGACTGTGGTCATTGCGGTCTTGCCTCTGTGGTTATGGCCGCTGTGGGTCACGGCCGTTGCGCTTTTGCGGCCTACTGCGGCTTAAGGCCAACGCGGTTTCGTCGTTGCGGTTTGCGGCCCACTGTGGCTTAAGGCCAATGCGGTTTCGTCGTTGCGGTTTGCGGCCTACTGCGGCTTAAGGCCAACGCGGTTTCGTCGTTGCGGTTTGCGGCCCACTGAGGCTTAAGGCCAATGCGGTTTCGTCGTTGCGGTTTGCGGCCCACTGAGGCTTAAGGCCAATGCGGTTTCGTCGTTGCGGTTTGCGGACCACTGCGGCCTAAGGCCAGTGCGGTTTCGTCGTTGCCGTTTCGGTTATTGCGTCCTACCAATCGGCAGCGCCAGAGCTCCAGCGATCCAGTCGAAGGTCTCCGCGTACAGCGGGTTAAGGTCCTTGATGTCTTCAAACCTGGAATACGGCATGGCCAACGAGGCGGGATTTTTCCCGAACCGCATGGTTTTGGCCGGTTTCCGGTTCCTATCCGGGGACGCAGTCTCCCCGCTCAGGTTTGCCGGCAGACAGCAATCGAAGGAGTCGCGCCACAGGCGGCCACGCCACGAATACCCCTGCACCTCGACCGAGGCCCCCTGCTCCATTAGGCGAATATACTCCGATGTACTCTTGCGGTTGTCGGGGGACTCGTACAGTTGTTCAAGCCCGCACCACCGCTGCAGGATCGAGCGCAGCACCTGGTTGGCATTCGCCGGCGGAGCCCACAGCAGCAAAGCGTCCCCCACCCCCCTGTCGAAGCTTTGGCCGGCAAAAATCGCGCCCAGTTCCAGCCCGTGCAGCACCAGCGGCAGCCGGGGAGACTGGTTCTCCATCGACTCGGCCAGAAGCTGGACGTCCTCGCTCCAGTTCTCGAAACCGGCTTCGTCAAACACACCGGTGCTCTCGCCGATGCCGCGATAATCGTAGCGCAGGACTTCAATGCCTCGGGCGGCCAGAAAGCGTGCCCAACGCACCCAGGAGTGGTACGCGAAATGCCGTTCGGAGGCGAATGCTCCGGCCAGCAGAACGCGAGCCACCGGCTCCTCTGCCGCGTGCAGCACCGTGTAAAGATGTGCCCCGGGGACGGTGAAGTATCCTGGTTGTTCCAGCAGTCCGGTTTTCAGGGGAGACTGGGTCTGCACGTGAACGATCTCCTCGGAAATGTCAGGCTGACAGAGCGACTTTCCGTTCCGACTGCGCGAAAACGATGCTTTCGATCAGCGTACGGAGAAGAGCGACGCCCTCAAAAAGGTCCTGGTTGGCATCGAGCGGATGGACGGACATCTCTTCCGCCAGAGCGCGGAACAGTCCCTCGGTGTGTTCGATGTCGCACACCCCATGAACGTCGGTGTATTCCATTTCCGTAGAACCCTGCGCCTGGGCCAACTCCGCCAGGTACGCCATGAACCGCTGGATGAACCCTTCAAAGAAGGCCATCGTCAGCACCGACTGCACGCCCGACAGCCGCCCCAGGAACAGCCGGACCGCGGTCATCTGCTCATGAATGGCGAGCGCGTCGGAGTCGGTTGGGAAGGCGTTGGCTGCGATCGCGAACCGCCGCATCATCGCTGGATGGGCGTCGCGCACTTCTTCATGGAGGTTGTCGAGCAAAATGGGCTTGGCTTCCTCGGAATGGACGGCCAGCAGGGTGGCGGTCATCCAATAGATAAAATTTCCCTCCAATACAGCGGTATAGCGGGCAATGATTCCGCGCCGCTCGTTCCAGGTCAACTCGGCCGGCTCGGGGAGCGAAGCCATTAGATCGTCGATGGTCATCTCGACGGTTTGCTTGATGGAGGGATCGAGCGAGCGGGACTGAGAGTGTTTCGGCAGAAGTGAGATTGTGCTCATGAACTAGCCTTTCCAGTGCAGGATGTGGTGTATCGTCCGAAATCCGGCACGTTCAGCCGGTTCCATTCCGTGGATCATGTCGGTCATTCTACGGAGCGCCACGGCACGAATTCGCGTTCGCCACGGCACCGATATGCGATTTGAAAAGCACGTCTCGTACCAATCACCGCGTTTGTTGAAAGATTGGAAAAATGCACCGGGAGACGTGCGGGTAGGGAAAAAAATCAGCCTTGAGACGAATAACAACTCTGTCCGAGACAAGAGAGTTCCTATTTCCGCCGGGAGATGTGAAAAACTTTTCCTATCGGGCGCCGCGTCGCCCAGCCCGGCAACCGTCCTCGGAAATATCGACCGGGAATGGTGGCACCGAGCGAGAATCGAACTGCCGACCTCCGGGTTATGAGGGATGAAAACGCTACAGATTGTAAGGAGAATCAACAGCTTAGCCCGGTTGAAAGCAGCAAATCGCGGAATGGTCCGCAACCCAGGCGGTACCGTGATGAATGACCTGCCGTCTCTCCTGCGGTGGTTGCGGATAGAGAGTAGATAGAGGAGAACCCTCGTTCCTTGTGGCGGCAACGTTTCGCCTGCCACGGGGTGCTTTCTTCGCCATCGGACCCGTCCAGAAAGAAGTCAGCGCAGTGCTTTGCGCCCCACGACGGGCATCGCAGCTCGGGCACGTTGAGCAGCACTTGGACCGAGCCGAGTCTTTCCCATGGGCGACTCCCCCGCGTGAGTCCGGCCGAGCGGCGGCCTTTTTCACGAAACCCGTATTACCGACGATGAGCCCTCTCTCGGGGCTGCCGATGCCCTCACCGCGGAATCCTGCGGACGGTCCTGCGCGGGTCCAGGCCCTATCACGCTTGTGCCGATCCTGCTCCCGCCGGCCAGTCCTCTCTGGCGTGAAGCGTATTTTCTTCTTTTCGCGTGATGTTTCCCTCCGGACAGTCACTAACGAGTGAATGCGTTCTGCAAAATGCGTTGCAGTTGAGGCTGGCTGTCGATGCACAGAACGAAGAGAACCGCTTGGAATCCCTCCCCGGGCAATTCCAACATTTTCAAGGAGTGTCCTATGTCCGCCAAACAGCGCCAATCCATTCCGTTCATCAGGTCGCAGGCGACCGCCGTGTTGCTGACTGAGCACTAGATGGAAACCATGAAAAACGTCAAGCGTAATTTCACGATTGGACGCGACGCTGCCTGTGACATCCGGATCGCGGATGACTCGGTCAGCCGCGTTCATGCCGAGATGACACTCACCGAGGACGGTGCGCTGATCCTGCGTGATTGCGGCAGCCGCAACGGAACCAGCCTGGTGCGTGGAGGGAAAACCACCCCCATGCGTCAGGAAACCATACGGTCGTCCGACCAGATACGATTCGGCGAGGCCTGGGTCGCTGCGGCGGATCTGTTTTCCATCCTGCAGCAGAAGTTTCCGCAAGCGTCTTCCGCGATGGAGGGCGCCGACTCGCGAAAGCCATCCGGGCCGCCCGCCAAGGGGACGAAGCTGGTGCGCTGCGGGTGCGGCACCATCAAGCCAGTTCATCAAGCATGTCCGGAGTGTGGTCAATGAGACAATCGAAGCCGATTCGCGACCATGGTTCAGCCAAGCATCAACCTGCGAGTGAATATACGGTCGATGAACCGGGATCTGCTCTCTGGGAGCTTCCCGATCGCCGCATGGTGATGGGTATCGCAGTGTGCGCGGCCATTTGCGCGATCGCGTTCCTCACTCTGGCCCTTCCCGCCCACAGCCGCATCGCCTCGCTGGTTCTTGACCGCGAGTCCCCGCATTTCGTGTACCCGTTCACCATACAGAATTTCGAGCACATCCTTTTCTTCATCGGACTGGGGGAGCTGTTTGTGCGCTGGAGAGTGGGCAAGCGTGAATTTGAATTTGTGGGTCGCGGATTTCTGCCTGAGGACGAACAGACGGTGCTGCAGATTTCCGATCTTGGTCCGATCCGCCGCATGGTGGCGAAAGAATTCGACGCCGAACACGGTTTCCTTCCATCGCTCGTCAACCTGAGTATCCTTCAGTTCCAGTCCAGCCGCTCTGTGGACCAAACCGTCGCGGTTATGAATAGCGAGTTGGGGTTGATGGAGCACCGCGTCGACATGCGATATGGCCTGGTCCGTTATATTGCCTGGCTGGTGCCGACTATCGGCTTCATAGGGACCGTGATGGGGCTTGGCTCGTCTCTGGCCGTCGCCGGAGCATCCGCTTCGGTGAGCCTCCAAACGGTTGCGAAGATGCTCGCCGTCGGTTTCGATTGCACTATGGTTGCGCTGGCGGAGAGCGCGGTACTGGTCTTTTTTCTCCATATCGTGCAGGAAAAGGAAGAGACCAGTCTGAACCTTGCCGGCAGCTATACACTGCGGAACCTGATCAACCGCCTGTACGAAGGCAAACCGGCGGGACGCAGAGCCGAGGAGCTGGCGGAGGTATGAAATCCCGCAGCCGGGAAGTGAACATCTTCAACATGTCCATTCTGGACGTGCTGTGCGGAGCGCTGGGCGCGTTCTGCTTTATGATGCTCGCGCTCTTCCCGTACTACAAGCCGAGCCATCTTTCCGCGGAAGACAAACAGAGCTATCACAACGCGCAGCAGGTGCAGAAGGAACTGCAACGGCTTCGGTCGGAACTCAAGCAGGCCGGTCCCCGCGTCAGCGCGGAGATGCTTCAGAAAATCGAACACGCTTTGAAAGTGGCCCAGCAACAGTTGTCGCAAACCCAGGAGGCCCTGAGCCGGACCCGTGCCGCCATGGAACAGGCGCAACAGCAGGCGCAGCAGGCAGAACAGAAGGCGCAGGAGGCACAACGACAAGCACAGGAGGCGCAACAGCAAGCGCAACGGGCGCAACAGCAAGCGCAGCGGGCGCAACAGCAAATGCAACAGGCTGTCGCCTCGGCCAAGCAAGCAAATGGACAGCTCGACATGAAACGTCCGCTCGTTATTCAGTGTTTTTATGGGCCGAAGGTGAACAGGGTCACGATGTTCATTCACAACCCGGGGACTGGAACCAACGGCAAGACCGCTCCGCCATTCGATCCTTCTCGAGAACAGACGAGCTTCTTCAAGGGCGTGACCATCCTCGAGGGTCCCGGCAGCGACAGTTGGTCGATCGACGACACCGAGGCGGGCAATTGGCCCGTTTACTATCGTTTGGACAAACCGCAGAGCGTTAATGGGAAAGTAAGCGTAGATGGTCTCTACGAATTTGATACTAAGGCCGGCGCGGTCATCCCTTCGGTGACGCTGACCGCCGCGCATCCCTGGGCCAAGGCGGGAACCATCGTGCTCGATCGAAAAGGAGCCGCCAGGTTCATCCCCGCTTCGGCCTCTGGCTCGCTGCCAAATTTCCCGGAAAGCCCAACGCAAACTCCCCAAAAGCCACCTGTGACATCTTCTCCCAAAAATGCGAGGAAACCATGATCCGATGTGAAGAAGGCCATTTTTACGATCCGGCGAAACATACCGCTTGTCCCTGGTGCGTCAAGCCCTTGGACCTGGCAGGGGCCAATGCAGCCTCGGCCGCCGAAGGAAAGACGCGCCCGCTGCACCCTGTTGACAATTCTCCGGCGCCTGTCGCGGCCGCCTCCATGCCGGCGAGGCTGGCGAATGCCGAGCGCGGAGTGACCCGGCGGCTGGACGCGCAACCGACAGGTATCGACCCGGTGGTCGGCTGGCTGGTGTGTATCGAAGGCCCGGAAAAGGGGCGAGACTACCGCCTGCATTCGGAGAGAAATTTCCTGGGCCGTTCCACCGCAATGGATATCTGCATTCCGGGAGATGAAAGCGTCTCCCGGGAAAAGCATGCGGTGATCACCTTTGAGCCGAAGAAGCGTGTGTTCTGGCTGCATCCCGGGGATGCCTCGGGGTTGGTGTATCGGAACGAGGAGATGGTCCATTCGCCGGTAGAGCTGAAGGCGGACGATGTGATCGAGGCGGGCAAAACCAAGCTGATTCTGGTCCCCTTCTCCAGCGTGAAAGCGGCCTGGTGAGTTCCGTGCGCTATGTTCCCGGCAACGCGCAGCATCTCGGTTCCCGCGAGGACCAGCAGGACTCCTTCGGATTCTCGCGTCTCGAAGCGGAGTCCTCGTCCAGCCACGGCGGCTTTCTCGCCGTGATTGCCGATGGCATGGGCGGCCTGGCGAATGGCAAGGAAGCAAGCCAGGCGGCGATCCAGGCTTTTCTCTCGAGCTATGGCGCGAAGCCAGAGAAAGAATCGGTTCCCGATGCCCTGCAGCGCGCCGTGCTGGATGCCAATCGAGCGGTGGTCCAGTCGGGAACCGGGAGCGGTGCTCCAGGCGGGGTAGGCAGCACGCTGGTGGCGGCCGCGTTCTGCCAGCAGTCGCTCTACTGGGCATCGGTGGGAGACAGCGCCCTCTATTTGTTGCGCGAGGGGCATCTCACGATGCTGACCGGCGCCCATACCTACGCCAACGACCTGGACCTCCGGGCCAGCAAGGGATCGATTTCCGCAGAGGAAGCGATCAGTCACCCGGACCGCGAAGCCCTGACAAGTTACCTCGGCCAGGACCCTCTCGCCGAAATGGAACTTACGGTGAAGCCGTTCCCGCTGCAGGATGGGGATCAGGTGTTGCTGTCGACCGATGGAATATTCAAGACCCTGAGCGAAGCTGAAATGCAGGACGCCGTCGATCAGAATCCGCAGCGTTCCTGCGAGCAATGGGTGCGCCGGGCGCTGGATGCCAACCTGGAACACCAGGACAATTTGACCGTTCTGGCCGTTGGACTCGATTCCGTCGATCATGCGGACCCTAGTGCGGATCTTGGTGCAGACCCCGACCCGGAAAGAACCGTCTCCGGGCGCAGGCAGAGCGCAAAGATTCGCCGCCAGAAATTCGCGATCGCGGCCATCTGTATTGCTTTGGTGTGCGGGGCGATCGCGTTCGCTGTTCTGGCTCATCTCCGCCGGCGCATTCCACTTGCCTCCCCAGCCCGAACGCAGCCCGCAGCCCAGCATGCCGAACCGGCGAAGAGTGCCGCACCAACGCAGAGCGGCGACCAGGATTCGCGTCTGAGAAAAACTCCGAACGCGCTCAAGGACAAGAAGCCACCCCAGAAAGCGCTGAAAGAGAATCTCAAGTTCTGAGATGGAGCCGTTCATGCAATTTGAGACCGAATGGATATCCAAGCCCGGCGGAAGAGATCACAACGAAGATCGTTGTGCGATGGTGTCCCTTGAAAATGGAGCCTGCTGGGCGCTCGCTGATGGACTCGGCGGCCACGGCGGCGGAGAAATTGCCTCCAGCATTGCCATCGAAGCGATCCTTGACGAGTTCCGCCGCAATCCTCAATGTTCCCCAGAGGCAATGCTTGTTCTGCTGGAGGGCGCGAACCGGCAGTTGCGGGAACGCCAGGGGGAGGATGCGCGACTGGCCCAAATGCGCACGACAGCGGTTGTCCTGACTAGCGACTTCTGTTCCGCCTGCTGGGGCCATATCGGCGATTCGCGGCTCTATCTTTTTCGCAACGGCTGCGTGGCCCTGCAAACGCGCGATCACAGCGTTCCTCAGTCCTTGGTCGACATGGGAAGGATCGCGGCCGAAGAAATTCGATTTCACCCCGACCGCAATCGGATGCTGCGGGCACTGGGGGATGTCGCCGAGCCACGGCCGTCCATCGAACAGAGCGTGAGGCCGCTGGCTGCCGGGGATGCGTTTCTGATCTGCTCCGACGGCTTCTGGGAATACGTTACGGAAATCGAGATGGCAGCCGATTACGCCTGCTCCCGTAAACCCCAGGAGTGGTTGGCGCGGATGGAAAGGCGGCTGTGGAAGAGAGCCGCTCCGGATCACGATAACTATTCGGCGATCGCAATTTTCTCGATCTAGCAAGCGGCGAAATTGCCCTGGAGGCGAAGCATGGATGTAAAAGACCTTTGCATGGGATGCATGGAGGAATCCGCCGGCAGCGGGAAATGCCCGCACTGCGGCTGGCTTCACGGCCAGGAAGCGGAGTCTCCTTTGTATCTGCCGCCGGGTACTGTTTTGCAGGACCAATTCATTGTCGGTCGTGTGCTCGGCCACGGCGGGTTCGGTATCACCTACCTGGCGTGGGACCTGAACCTGGAACGGCGCGTGGCGCTGAAAGAATATATGCCCAACGGTATCGCCACGCGAACCACCGGAACGTTCACCGTCAATTCCTATTCCGGACAGAAGGCCGGTTACGAACTCGGGCTCCAAAAGTTCATCGAGGAAGCGCGGGTGCTCGCTCGCTTCCAGAGCCATCCCGGCATGGTCGCCGTGCAGTACTTTTTTCAGGCCAACGGAACCGCTTATTTGATGATGGAATATCTGGAAGGCGTGACTCTCGACGCCTACCTGAAAGACAACGGCGGGACGATCCCGTTCAAGCAGGCGATGGACGTCCTGATGCCCGTCATGGATGCCTTGCGGGAGGTCCACAAGACAGGCATCCTGCATCGGGATGTGAGCCCGGACAATATCTACATCACCCGTGCAGGCCCGGTGAAGCTGCTCGATTTCGGCGCGGCGCGGTTCGCACTTGGCCAGCATAGCCAGAATTTTTCCATCATTTTGAAGGAGGGTTATGCTCCCGAGGAGCAATACCGCAGCAAGGGTCATCAAGGCCCATGGACCGATGTCTATGCATGTGCGGCGACGATCTATCGTGCCGTCACCGGCAAGGTCCCGATCCCTGCTCTCGATCGCGCACACGTAGACGAGTTGGAGGCGCCCTCGGCGCTTGGGGTGAAGATCGCAACCGGCCAGGAAGAGGCGTTGATGAAGGCCTTGGCCGTCGATGCGGCAACGCGCTATCAGTCCATGGAAGATTTTCAGGCGGCGATCGGGGGATTGAAGCGAGGCCGGGATTCGGTTGAATTTTCCAATGTGACCGTGCCGCTTCGTGAAGCGCCGGAGGCTTCCACCGGCGAAAGGAGGTCTCAGGCTCTGCCATTTCCGCGGAAGGAAGTGGAAAAACAAAATGCGTTCGCCCCGCTCCTTGCATTCACTCGAAAAATACCGGGAGGTCCTAGAGTGGCAACGCTTGCGATCGCGGCGGTGATCGCTTTGATTCTGGTTGTCCTGGCGATCACGCACCACCCGAGGGGTTCCGCTTCCACTGCACAGCAAATCACTCCGTCGGCGCCACCGGCCAATGCAAATCCAGCCAACCCAAAGCCGACGCCGCCAGCAGCTCCCAGCTCGCTGCAAACCACGTCGCGCGGTACGCCGAAAAACCAGGCCCCGGCACCGGAGCGAATCGGCCCGGCAGCGCCTCTGAAACCGCGGAGCCAGCCAATACGCAACCAGCCAAGGCAGCCATCGCAATCCTCTCAATCCTCTCAATCCGTGCGATCCGCGTCTCCCGCGCAACCAGCGCCTCCGGCGAACGGTCAGCCCTCTGCACCGCCGCCTTCAGGGCAGTCGGCGGGCCAGGGCTATCAGGCGATCATCGCCCAGGCGGAGGCTGCAATGCGGCAACACAATTCGGCGCAGGTGGTGCAGCTGGCTCAGCAAGCGATCCAAATGGACCCCAAGCGGCCAACCGCGTATGACATTCTGGGTTTCACGGAACTGTACGACCAGAACAATTATGAAGCCGCCCGACAGAATTACCTGAAGGCGATTCAGCACGGCGGCTCCGCGCTGTTTCGCGTTCGTCACGACCAGAACGACGGCACATTCATGAATACAAGCTCTGGAAACTTGCGCGTCGGCTCGTTTGGAGTCCGCTATGCATCGAGTAGCGGGAGCGATTCATTCAGCGTTGCACGCGATCGGATCGAGCAGGCCGATATGAACAAATCCGTGGCCACGAATTTTAAGCGATTCTTTGGGCGAGTAGAGAGGGGCCAGCAGAGCGGCGCGCCTCTGGTCCATGGCGCGTTTCACATCCGGGGCGATGCGCAAAATTACAATCTGCTCGGAACCAGCAGCGATCCCACCGAGGAAGCCAGGATCATTTTGGGTTTAATCAATCGCTAGAGCATTTAACCCATAGGTGTATATTATTTCTGGCGAAGTCTCAGCGATACAACAGGGATGGGGAGAGCATATTCGGACGATCTGCGGCGGAAGCTGCTGGAAGCGCACAGTCGCGGGG
>Ga0208717_1000109_pt1 | contig 43462 bp, 65 predicted proteins | sample NGESurF53shallow_FD_184489 | JGI IMG/M metagenome (GOLD analysis project Ga0208717, IMG submission 184489) | Arctic peat soil microbial communities from Barrow, Alaska - NGEE Surface sample F53-3 shallow (SPAdes) | ecosystem: Environmental > Terrestrial > Soil > Wetlands > Peat ... | reverse complement strand
GATTACATCAACAGCTAGCCAGCAATGTAATTGCGGGCATTGCGAGCCCTGAGGCTCGCCCTGCTATGTGAGCTGTCCGCCACCGTGACGAGCCAGGCCCTGCTGTGCGGCACCCAAGGTGCCGTTGGTGTTCGCACGCTGCCAGGACGCGAGCCTCTGCTGGAATGTGGCGGCGTCAAGCTCACCACCAGAACCAGCGTTGCCAGTGCCAGGCTGGAACACAGCCTGCTCTTCCTGGCCGTACGTGTAGTTCTGGCCGTACTGCTGTGCGGCCTGCTGGAGACTGCCGTACTCGTTGGCGATCTGGCCGTATCCCTGAAGTGCCTGAGATCCAGTGATGCCAGACTGGGCGAGAGTTGTGGCGTAGCCCTGATCGAAAGCATTTCCAGTAGCCAGGGCGGATGCACCGATCGCGGCGGTATTCGCCTGCTGCTGGAGGATCGGAAGAGCCTTCGTCGGGTCCAGGAAATAGGCTGTCATGTCGCCAGAACTGAGACCCATGTCCTTCAGGGCTGCCGTGTACTGGGGAGAGGCGGTGACGGTGGCCTGTGCTGCCAGCTGAATCCTGGAGTTCATCTCGGTCGGACTGACGTCCGCCCCAATGAAGTTGGTGAAGTCAGTCGGAGAGTCGTAGAAGCCGGACGGAAGTCCGGCAGCCCTCATGGACTGACGGTACGCGTCCTCAGTGGCGAGATAATTGGCCGGGGAGAGAACAGGAAGACCAGCCTTCAGCCTCTGCTGATTGCCAGCGAAGCGCTGCTTGTAGGCGGCGGTGTTCTGGAGGAGGACGCTGATCGTGTCTGAGCTGTATCCCTGCTGGACATAGTTCAGAATGTCAGGCGCCAGGGTCGACAGCCCGTAGCTGTCGAACATGTTCGTGAGCGCGGTGTACGCGTCACGATTGGCACCACTCAGACCGGCGACGGTCGTGTCAGTCGGAGTCGTCATGTGGCCATCCCCATGTCCTGTAGCACCTTGTGGGCTGTGCCCATGATTGAGTCCTGGGCGTTCTGCGTACCGAGCCAGCGAGGGTCAGTCCTGAGACTGTTCTCGAACTGCCACAATGGCTGGGAGCCTGGGGCTCCCGTGGTCGGGTCCTTGTAGTTCAACGCAGCCTTGATGGTCGGGTCGAACGTACTGATCGTGGTGGGATTCACCTCAAGGATGTTACCCATCTGGGTAACATACGGAGACGCGATGTCTTGCATCGTCATTCCTGAGGCTATCTGCTTTTCATACTGAGGGAACTGTGCCTTCGCCTGCTTGTTGATGCCAGCCTGAAGGTCGGAGTACGTCGACGTACCCTTCTCGATGTTGTCAACCTGCGTTTGATACCAGGAGTTGGACATTGTCACACCCATGGAGTAGGCGTACTGAAGTGCGTTGCTGTACTGCGTCTCTGCATCCCCGGACATGGAGCCGTTGGTGAGCTTCGCATACTGGCCACCGTAATAGGTGGCCTGACTGTCAGTCCAACCCTTCGCCTGAATGTTATAGGCGAGACCGGCAAGCTGACTGGCGTTGAGGTTTGCACCAACGGAAGCCATGAGCTGCTTGGCATGGACTGTAGCCTGAGCCAGATCCTGCTTGGCAGTGGCAGGATCGCTGGAAACCTCAAGTAGCCACTTGCGCTCATTGCTGCTCGTGCTCTTGTACCACTGAGTATTCTCAAGTGCGGCAGTGAACTTGTCAGTGCTGTATGTCTTCGCTACAGCAGTTGAGAACAACTTCTTCAGTTCCGGATTCGCATTCAGGAATGCGGAAGTGAAGCCGTACTCTTCAGCAAGAGTGGATGCGTCAATGGTGGGAGTCGTCACGTAGCAACTCCCATGTTCTGAAGAACTGCATGTCCGACTCCCATAAGGGAGTCTTGTGCATTCTGAGTACCGAGCCACTGGGGCGAGGACTTCAGGGACTGTTCAAAATCTGTGAGACTCATTCCAGTTGGCTGGCCTTGAGCATTCATCTTGTTGAGTGCGGACTGAATCAGTGGGGTGTTCACCGTGTAGCTGGTATTAGGCTGCTCAAGTACACTACTTGCCACCTGCATGTAGGGCTGTGCTATATCCTGCATGGTGGAACCACCGTTGATCTGGTCGGTGTATGCAGGATAGGCCGAGATGGCAGACTGACGGATATTCTCCATCGCATCATCACTCGTCATAAGTCCACGAGCAATCATCTGTGCCTGATTCTTCACAGACTGATCGGTGACACCGACACCCATTTGAGTCGCATACTGAGTGATCTGGTTCTGGAAGGCACCAGCGGCACCCCCAAGGGTGCCGTTATTCTGGAACTTCACGTATCCACCGAGAACATTCTCAAGTGCACCCTGATCCATGTTGGTCATTAGTGCAGTCTTGGCGATACCACCAAGCTTACTCGCTGGAATAGCCGCACCCATCTGACCTGCCATCTGCTGAATCTGTGTGGTCATAGCAGAGAGCTTCGCAGAGTATGTTGCAGGATCAGTTGACTGTTCCATCAGGGACTGACGTGCAGTGTTACTGTTCTCCTTGTACCAGTTGGTACTCTGGAGTTCGGCAGTGAACTTGTCAGCAGTCCAGTTACCCGAGACGGCTTGATTGAACAGACCCTTGAGATCTGGATTATGCTGAAGGAACGAGTAGGCGAAGCCGTACTCAGTAGCCAACTCCTGAGGATCAAGCTTCGCTGCCGTGTTGTTGGTGTCCGTCGTGCTGTATGTTCCAGCGCCAGCGGAGTTAGTCACGCCGCTAATACGGCGTGCTCCTACGAAGCGACTAGCATAGTAAGATTGAGTAAAGCTAGTCAGTCGCACAGCCTCGCCGGGGCGAGGAGCCTCAAGCATCTGACCATTACCCGCATACATGGCAACATGGTCAGGAGACTTACCACCAGGACCAGCAGAGAAGAACACCAGGTCACCAACCTGAAGCTTGTCAATGCTGACAGCCTGACCCTGACCGATCATGTCGTAGGTCGTCCGGGGGACGGAGATGCCGAAGTTCTTGTATACCTGCTGGATCAGGCCAGAGCAGTCAACACCAGAGGTGAGGCTATTGCCTCCCCATACGTCAATACGGGGTGCCAATATACTTCTCGCCGTAGTCCAAAAGGTCCTCGCCGCTTACTGCCACCCCACTCACCTGCCAATCGCTTGCTTCAATGCGTTCATGTAAGTGGTGGCAGCCTGATATGCGCCATACTCGGGACTCTGCTGTGCCTTCTGCATAGCCAGCATGTTCGCTGCATTGGCGCTCACGCCGCCACTGGACTTCGTCGTGTCACTTCCGATGACCTGACCGGTCGCATCGTAGCTGGTGTTGACAGTCGCAGTGATCGGGTTGGCCCTCTCCTTGGCATTCAGGAATCCCTGGAAGGACGCAACCTCAGAGTCGGTCGGTGCACGACCCAGAAGCTGCTGAGCTGACTGGTAGAAGATCGCCTGAGCATCAACCCTGTTCGTCAGGTTGACCTGACTGGTCGTCCTGGTCGCGGTGTGCGCTCCAGTAGGCGGACCACCAGATGTGGCACTCACATCCTTGGCCAGGACATCCCATGGCGTCAGGTTCTGGCCGTTCGCGTTGTACTGCTGGGCTGTGCCGACAAGCCCTGTCCATGCGGACAGGAGAGACTGACCACCAGTCGAGTCAGTGTCTGGTGCGGTCAGGTAGTTACTGTTAATCATAGACAGTGACGTTCTCAGCTGATTCCGCTGTTGCGGTGTGAAGTTGTAGAACTCCTGAACCAACTGCTGGGCGCCAGTCTTCTGGGGAACAAAGACACCATAGCCAGGAGAGCCAGGCCCGAAAGGGGCCTGACCCGCTGGAGCCCATGGACTGGCAGGGCCAGCACCAATGACACTTCCCGCCAGTGCCGTACCGCTATATCCAGGACCGAACGTGGTGTCGACGGGACTGGATACGGCGAAAGAACCTGCGGCACCAGTGATGCTCGGGTCAAGTGGCGTACTCATTACTGACCCCCGTATACGGTGTTGGTGAGGTTCGTACCATCGTAATGGTCGAACATGTCATTGGCTAGATACCTGTCATGGAGAGACTGGAAGGCAGGATTGCCCTGGATCAGACCCATGACATACTCCTGGAACCATGTCTTCACGTTGACGTTGGCCGTACTGTTGATATCCAGTGGACCTGTCGCGGTGCTACCACTCTCGGCACGCTGCTGTTCCATGGCCGACTGGGCAACCTCACGAGCCTGAAGGTAACCAGCGAGACCCCGCATGTCCTGACGCTTGGCAAGCTTCGGGTCATCACCGAGAATGCTTGTCAGTTCGGCGGCCTTGTCATCCGAGGTGTAAGGATCAGCGCCGTAGTAGGCTTCAGCCCAGTCCTTGTTTTCGTAAGGGTTCTTCGTGACACCATCAGGCAGGTAGGTTGACGCCTGAGATGCGACCCAACTGCTCTTCAGCTGCTTGAGATCCTGGGCACCAGGATCACTGAGGGTCTTTAGTCCCCGCATGGTGAGCTGCGAAGTGACATAGCCCATGAGTTGCTGATACTTCTGCCAGCCAAGCGAAACCTGACTGTCCTTCCACGCCGCTTCAGGCGTCATGGCTGTCTTCTCGCCCTTCATCTGCATGAGGGCATTCGCGGTAGGAGAGTAAGCTCCGTTGGCGTCAGCGCCAAGGATCACACCAGCCATATCAGGGTACTTGTCAAGCAAGCCCTGATACTTCTGCTCGTCAGCCAAACCCTTGAGCGTAGTCGGTACACCGTTGTACTTGTCCTGCATGATGGACTGCGTGAACCCGTAAGCAGACGCACCGTACTTCTGGTAGAACAACTGCCTGGCCGTCTGCGGGTTAGCCGCAGCCATGTTCTGGTAAGCGTCCCTGAAGAACTGGTAAGGATCATTCACCTTCATGTTGATCGGAGTCAACAGGTGAAGAGGATCGCCAAGGATATCCTTGAGTGGTCCAGCTCCAGTAAACCCGCCAGCCAACCAGTTATTCAGGGCGGCCTCATGGGCCGCCTGCCTCTCAGCCTCAGCCATAGTCGGTTGAACCTTGGTGAGACCATTCTCGTAGGCATAGTTGTTGCTGGCAAAGATCTGAAGAGCCATCTGAGCGGCAGTCTTCGGGTCCTGCGGTTCCATCTGGCGCTGAAGCTGTCCACCGAGGATGTCAAGGTTGGACTTCTTGATGCCGTTGGGCAGGATGCCGAGTGTCTGCATCGTGTCGCCGAGACTTGGATTGTCCTTGGCGACACTGTTGGCAATCATTTGAACGAACGGACCCTCACCAGGGTTGTACCAGGGATCGTTACGGAACGGCAGCGGCAAGCTGCTGATCCGAGTACTCAGCGAAGGCTTGATGGTGTAGACCGTTCCATCGCCAGCCTTGAACTGTGCACCATTGACGCCGAGAGTCTTGGCAAGATAGTCCGGAAGGGTGAAGTTCAGGATGCGCTCGTCCGTAGGGACGAGCTTCTTCTTGCCGGGGTTCGCAGGGTCATCAGCGTAGCCCTCACCGTCAAGGGTGTTGCCGTCGAGGTCCGTCTCCATGCCGATACGAGTCGGGGCGTTGTACATCATGGCGAAACGCCCAAGCGTTTCGGGCCTGTCCATGGCGATGCGGGCCCATCGGCTGATCGGCTCCTGCATCGGACCGAAGAACGGCATGATGAATCGGCTCATGTAAGCGAGCTTCGTCTCATGGTCCATGTTGTACGTGAACCGCTTGACATCATCAATAGCCAGCGACCTTGACTGGGCTGAGATCCTGTCAAGCTGAGCCTGACTGAGGTGTGTAACGCCCTGATCGGCAAGAGCCTTGTAGGCGGAGTTCACATGGTTGCCGTACATCTCCGCAACCAAAGGGTTGCGGGATAGTACCTGAGTCGGGGCCTCCGACATGTACTTGTAGAAGCCGGTAAGACCACGATCGAGCAGGTTGTTCGCACTTCCCTTGCCCATCGCATAGTTCCGCTGACCAGCACCAGGAATGTCTGTCGGCTGGTGATCCCGTGGAACCTTGTTCATGAGCTGCTGGACCTTTGCGTCATCCTGTCCGGCCGCTACAGCGGCCCTGAGGTTGACACTGTGAGCATCAGTGGCTGGAAGCATCTTGTTTACATGGGCCTGGACGGACTCGGCAAGGTCGCTCTTGCGCATGTTGCCAACCTTCAACGAGTTGAAGTGGGCCCTACCCTCTGCTCCCTGCATCCACGTGATGGCCTCACCAGTGGACTTACCCTTGAGGAGCAACTTAGCCAGCGGGTCATGGGCGATCTCCATCTGAACGCCACGGTACCAAGCCTCATTGAAGCCTGAAGCACCACGACGGATGGAAGCCCAGTCTCCCCCGTCACTCCCCCGGATATGTCCGAGTAGGGCATTGGCCGCTGTTCCGACTCCAGTGTCGAATGCGTACCGAGAACCAGCATTCATGTTGAGAGCCACGGCCCCTTCAGGGCCGCTGGCAAATGCCTTCTGGACCTGACCATTCGGAAGGATGATCGGAGTGTCAACCATGCGGGAACGGGTCTGAAGCAGACTTGCATGAGTGAGCTTCAGATCCTCAAGGCCCTGCTTCTCCTTGACAAGCTGATTCTGGTAGTCGGCCAGAGCCTCCTTCTGCCTGGCAATGTATGTCGGGTGGACGTACTGCTTCGCAGCGACAGCATCGTGCTGCTTCTGAATGTCGTCAATCACCCAGTTGGATACATTGATGTTCTTCTCGGTCTGATAGAACTTCTGATCCCAGCCGAGCGGATCGTGCATCCATGAGTTGATCTTAGTAAGACCGAGTCCACCACCACTGATACCACGAAGAGCCATACTCGCAGCGCCGAAGCGCGCGATCTGACCCATGAAGTCATCAGACAGGGCACGGGCACCATAGCCGAGACGGAACAGGACGTTGGTCTTCCAAAGACTGTTCATCACATCAGTGACAGCACCGGACAGGCCAGCAGCCTGAGTAGCAAGCTTGCCGGGGGCAAAGGTCCTGGTGACATTCGTCATGGCATCAGCGTCGCTGAGTGCAGCATTGACCTTGAGGTTCCTGAATGCCCTGGCGTTGTACTTCAGGACCGTATTCATGAAGCCGTGGTCCATCATGATGTGACTGTTCTGAAGCTGAGAAGACAGGATCGGATGAGTCACTATCATGCTGCCGTCAGAACTTAGAGTTTGATCAGCGTAGTACGGCAGGCCAGCCTTGTCGGTGAGCTGAGCGGTTGAGTACATCCGATTGACTGCGCCAGCACGAGCAGCATTGAAGTGGTTGTACAGGGCACTGGCATTCTCAGAACTGATTCCGTACTTCGATGCCATGCGCTCAGTCATGTCAGCTTCGACCTGCTGAAGCACCTGACTGCGCTGCCCTGAGGCAGCGTTGATGTAGCTGGACACCATCCTCTGCCGCTCAGGTGCACTGAACAGCTTCGAGTTCTTGATCTGCGCGTCAACCTCAAGATGACTGCTCGGGTCTTCGACGTTGACCCAACCGTTGGGCCTCAGGTCACCCCACGCCTGCCCAGAGAACAGGCGAACAGGACGAACGAAGCCGTTATTGTAGGCGAGGTTGGCAGCGAACTTCGATGCGGTGACACCACGAAGTGCACGGTAGTCAACACCTTCGGCCCATGTGTTCAGCTTCGAGGTGAGCGGAGAGAGAACAGTGTTGTAGCGAACCCCACTGGCCCCCATACTGGGGGTGATCCCACCGCCGACATACTTGACATCACCAGTGGTGTCGTAGGCGTGAGAGCCTACGAGGCTGTCCATGAAGTTGACCTCTTGCTGGATCTTCTGCATGTGACCGTCGATCATATCCATTTGGAGCTTCTTCATGGCAGCGGCATTCGGGCTACTACCGACGATCTGCGAGTACAGCGTGTTCTTCTGCTGAGCAAACTCTTGAAGCTGAACACCAAGTTCGGCGTTGTACTTCGGAAGGGTGTCAGGAACTGTACGACCGGCGGCCTGAGCCACAGCACCGACATCAAGGCCGGAAGCCGCACTGCGATTAGTCGCACTGACGGCACGCTCGTTGTCGCCCATGGCGACACCAAGGATGTCATCAATGTCCTGACGGTTCCTGGCCTGACCAAGTGCCGACGCGAGTGCGCCACCACCACTCTGGGCGAAGCCCTGCTTCGCGGCCCAACCGGAGAAGCTAGGACCTTGCGACTTCCTGGCAGCCTCAAGATCGTTGCCAAGCTTGGTGAACGTAGAACCCTGAACACCTTCGCCAGCAAGGTTCTTCGCCATGCCAGCCGTGTCGAACCGTCGAGCATTCCACGTCGCCTGAGCGACGTTGATTCCCTCAGGGGAAACTCCGAGAGCCTTGCCGATGCCACCAATACCAGCACTGGTGAGTGCACCTGCGAAAGTCGGATTGGCGACCTTCTCGCCAGGCTTCAGGTATGCCGCGTCCTTGAGATCGGACAGGCCGGGAAGGCCGTACTTGCCAACCTTCAGTCCGCTACCGGCGAGAACGGTGGGGTCCGCGTACCAGGAGAAGGCAGCGTCAGTTCCACCGCTGATCCACTTCTGGGTGCCATGGTCGAAGAAGCTCTGAACCTGGTCGGGGTGATCCCACAGGATCGTACCGTCAGCCTTGTTGTAGCCCATGGACTTGTCCCATGCGCCCTGACTGTCAAAGAGAGTGCCAACACCCTTGTATGCCGCCTGACCGGGCGACACGTGGGCGGCGTCATTCCACGCCCTGTCCCATGTCTCCTTCTGGAACGGGCTCATCGAGAGCCCGAAGATTCCACCGCCACCATTCTGGGTGTCTTCTGCCTCAGCGATCTGAGGAACCATGATGGTGGCGCTCAGGGGGCGAGAGACATACTTCGAGTAGATGGAGTACATCTTCGAACCAGCCCACTCGAACGGCATCTGAAGTGGATTGACAGCCTCATGGGTCTGAGCGAAAGACTGCGCAGCCTGACGAGTGGGCATCGCAGGCGTTGAGATTCGAGCAGCGGCCTGAGCCTGCTGCTCGTTCGGAGATGCATTGGTGGGCAGACCCGGCATGCCAGTGCCAGCACTGGGAGAATTGAATGGCGTGCTCACGGGTCACTCTCCTACTGCTGGGGTCCGTACGGCTGCAACTGACTCTGAAGAAGAGCCGATGCGATCTGTGCCTTCTGGCTACTAGGAATGGGAATCTGTGACAGGTCATTGCTGAGCGCTGGTGCGCTCTTCGCTGTCATCGTGTAGGCGGATGCGAGTTCGTCAGCCCACTGAGATGGGTACAAGTAATCAGGCTGTCCCCGCAAGGCCTGCCCCCTTCACGTCTCGAACCATGTTCTGCAATGCCCAGCTCGCACCAGGCAGGCTGCTCATGTAGTTGAGAACGGGAAGATATCCCTGAAGCTTGGTCATGTCCTGGCTCGGCTGATTGGGAAGTCCGAGACTCGCCAATCCAGGTCCGGCACCAGAGTCGGCACCAGAGGTGACAGGCTCATTCGGGTTGTTACTCGGGGCTGACATGGGAATGACGGCAGCGGAGGGATTACCGCCCGCCTGAGCGGGCGGAGCCTGTCCGGAATCAGCGGCCATAGGGGCACCAGCCTGCTGGGCCTGGAATGCCTGCTGCTCACCGTAGTCTGCGTTGGGTAGATCCTGTGCCTTCTGAACGTCACCGAGATCGGTTCGCTGAGAGAACCTGCCAGGTCCTGATACTGGCTTACCTGCCACTGGTTATCTCCTTGAACTTGCGGTCGATTTCGTTTTGCATCTGATGCTGGATAGCCATGACAGAAGCAGCTCCGAAGACATCACTTACCTCATTGAAGAACCTGGATGTGAAGTTGAGACCGAGGCCAACGAACGACCACCTGTCATACCGCGCTGGACGGTAGGGGATTATGTACTCAACTTCGTCATCCATGCTGGTCCTTACTTGGCGAAGGTCCCGCCACCCATGGTGAGCGGGGTGTTCACCTGAATGGTGGAGTTCGGAGCGATGGCAGGCGAGGGAGAGTGAGCACGACTCGCACCAGTCTGAGAGGTGGACTCGATGCCGTCGAACTCGAACGGCTGAAGCATGTCACCCTTCTCGGACAGCCAGACTCCGATGGGGCCATGGTTCGGGAAGGTGCCGGACACGAGCTGCTGCTGGTCCTGGAACTGGCCATCAGGGCCAACTGGAGAACCGCTGGCAGTGTTACTGCCAGAACTGTTTTCGAAGGTCATTAGATGGTCTTCTTCCGTGTGGTAGTGGTCTTAGCTGCTGGCACCTGAATCACGGTGCCATCTGGGAGTGGAGTATCCTCTGTCGTATCTGGATGCTTGTCCTCATCGACAGACTCATCAGGCGAAAGCATCGTGCCCTCGGCCTCGAACTCACCGCACCGCGCACAGCGGTGCTTACCGATCTGATCTTCGAGATACTGGTGAAGCTCTCCGACGTGGCAGAACTTGCAAATGCCACCGACGTACTTGGCTGTGTAACTGACGCTCATCCGGCAGGTCCCCTTCGGTTAATTGTGACTCCCATATTGGGATTGCCACTGGAGGACATTCCCGCGAGCAAACTCATCAGGTCTGCGCGGCCTCCGGGGCCGCGTCCTGCCTGTCCTGGTGCAACGCCCTGAGGCAGCCCTGACTGCTCTATCCCAGGCGGTAGGGCTCCAGGTCCACCCTGACCCTGCGCGGCCCCTGGTGGCCCCATAGAAGGCTGTCCTGGGGCTGCTGGTGCCTGCGGTGGCTGAGCCGGGGGAGTGAAGGCCTTAAGGATGGCCTCGTGGAGGGGTTCGCCCCTCTCCCTCAGCTTGATGATCTGAGCAGCTTCCTTCAGCATGGTCGTAGGGTCGCCTCCTTGAGAGGCGACGATACCAAGCTGTTGCATGTAGGCCATGAATCCCTGCTTCAGGGAGTCAGTCAACTGCTCATTGTCGATCTGGGTTTGCAGTTGCACGATGTCAATATCCATTGGCAACTGCCGCTGCACAAAGTCCCGTGAAACGAGTTGGTCGCCGCGCAGCTGAAGCAGCGCGACAATAGCACGTGCTGGGTCCTGTCCGGCAGCAAATCCGTAGGTGATGTCCACGGTGTGGACTCCACGGATATCCTTGCTCGGGATGTAGGACTCTTCGAACGGGGTTCCATTCACCATCCCCCGGATTGTCTTGCGCTCATTGGGCCACAGCTTCTCGTCCATTTCGAAGGCCATCTCAACGGCGATGCGCAGGGCCTCGGAGGCGACCTGCTGTCCCGTGGTGATGACCATGTTGAAGCTACCCATGAGGGCCTGGACGCCCTTGCCTGTGATGATGTTGGCATCGGTCGTACCAGAGCGCGCCTCGTTGTAACGAGTCGCCTTCATCAGTTCCTGCTCGTGGATCTGTTCCTGCTGGAACGCGTACTGCGGCATGTCCCGCATGATGTACTTGACCTTGTCAGGATTATCCGTCCTGATGATCGCGTCATCACCGAACTGCATGTGCTGCACATCGCGAGGAATGGCGAGCGGCGCACGTACGGCCTTCTCCGTGGCCTCAAGGCCAAGGAGAGCCATGCGGCCCTTGGCTAGCTGGACCCACACGGCATCGTCGTACGCACCACGAACCTCACGGTCGAATCCCGGGCGGGTTCCAATCGAGATGGTCACCTTGCCCATCGGGTTCGGCATATCCATGATGACGGTATTCGAGTGGCCAGGCAGGAACATCATGACCTGATCACCGTCAATGTACTTGGCGATCTCGATCTCACGCGACTCCCAAGAGGAGTCGCCAGATCCGTTGTTGCCCATCAGGTGCTTGCGGAGGAATGGATACTTGGCGACGAGGCTGATCGCCTCTTCGTACCAGACCTTCGTGTAGCTCTTGAGCCGACCGAACAGGTCGAACTCAGGATAGACGCCCATCGGATTCTCGACTCGGATGACTGGCATCTTCGCTTCGAAGTCGGGCTCTACACAGTAGACGCCCATGCCGTACGAGTTGTACGAGTCACACCATTCGACCTGCTTGCCAGAAGGCAAGCCGGAACGCTGTACCCAGTAGTGAGCCATCTTCGTTCGAAGGGCTGAGAACTTCTTGGCGGCGGCGGAGGTGATGATTCCGGAGGAGCAGTTGACTGAGGGCATAACGCCCATGGTCTCCGCGATGTCACGTGCGGTCGTGTCGATCAGGTTTGCCACAATGGGCTTGGGCCATGCATCAGGCATGGCACCTGGGATGATGGTATCCACATCGCCAGACCTGATATCACGAAGATCCTTGTTGCGCTGATCCCTGGCCCTAGCGGCAAACCTCAGCTTGGTGACCTTGTTGGCCACTTCACTAGAGCTGAGTGCCATGGGTCACCTTACTTCTTCGGGGTCACCAGGGCGGCAAGCTCGGTGAGCTGCTTGGCCAGGGCATCGACCTTGAGTGCCAGGGCGTCGACGCCCTCATGGGCGGCACGGGAGTGGCCGTAGGTGGAACCGACCGCGTTGCCGAACTGGAGCTTGCCATCCTTCAGGGCGACATCGGTCGGCCACTGCTTCTGCTCCCACGGAGCGATGTTGATCAGGTCGGTAGTCTTCACGTCTTCGTCCTCCTGGACGGGTGGGGTGGGGTCAGGATACTGCCCGAAATCGAAAGTCATTGAGTCGTCAATATCAGCGCCACCGTTAAGCACGGTGCCACCGACCTGGCGGATGTCAGCCTTGGGGTGCCAGATGCCATTGGACCAGGCGACGGTCTGCCAGAGGAACTGGTAGCCAGCATTGTCAGCACCGAGGATAATCTTGTATCCGCCGTAGATACCAACGAGCTGTCGATCCAGGACGCTAGCGACACCGGCGAAGTAGTCGGAGACCCTGGCCCACGTGGTGTCCTGATCTACGGCGAAGTAGATCGGGTGACTATCGGGAAGGCCCACGGCCTTCCGCTGGGCCACGGCCTTCTGAGCGTCACTGACGCCCTGTGCGCGGCCCTTGAGGGCCGCACCAGCACCAGACTCCCACACGGTCACCACAGCCAGCCCAGCGGCCGTATAGGCCTTGATCTCAGCCTCTGTGATGTCCTTGGTGGGGTCATTGCTGAAGTACCGGGCGACCCACTTGGCACCCGTTGCCTTGATGCCGTCCACATCTGGACGTGCCCAGGCGATGTCAATGCCCTTGGTCATCCTGGTCCCTCCCTCTCACCTAGATGGCTGTGCTTGATATTGGATCTCGTGATGTGCACGGCGCAGATGGCTGCGGCCGCAAGGTTCGGCCAGACCGGAACCCAGAAGTCAGTGAAGAGGAACCGGTGGACTAGCTCCATCCGAGGTCACCTCTTGCCATCTGCGACTGAGCGTAGTAGTCAAGATCGACGGTCATAACCTTCTCCTTGTCGCGCAAGGACTGGTACTCGTTCTTGATGGTGAAGTCACCATGGCGTTCATCGACAAGTTCACGTGCGCGGATCTCCGCGAACCAGAGAGCCATGACAAGGTCCGTCTTGCCCTTGGTCTCAGGGAACCATGTGGTGAGCTGTTCGATGAGGGCCTTCATGCCCTCCGACCCTGAACGGGTCGGGAGATGAATCAGGTTGTCGTTCTTCTCGTGACCGTCGAACAGCATGGACATGCTGGCAACGCCGAAGTCGACATCCCACTTGTTCTTGCCAGTGAAGTGCTCCTTCAGCAGGCAGCCTCGCATACCGAGGAACTGCTTGATGTCACGGTTCTGGGTGACCATGAGGTTCATGGCGTTCTTCTCGATACGCCACTCGTTGATCCGATACTTGACTGTCAGCTCTTTGATCTTGTCGAAGATGTCATCCGGCTTGCAGTGGCTCTTCGTCCACGCGTCGACAACCCAGCGAACTCCGGTATACCTGTCGACTGCCATGACAATGGCCGCACTGTGTCCAGTCATGGCGGGGTCAAACCCGCCGATGATGTAACAGCCTTCCATACCATGCTGTCGGTGCCCTGGGGCACCGCCTACGAGAGGGCCGGGCTGGCGCATCCCATCAACGCATCCCACCACCTTCGCAACCGGGAAAATCGCATCCTCTACCACCTGATCCTGCATGTAGACCATCGACCAGTTACGCGGACTCATCTTGCTGCGCTTCTTTGAAAGCGCAGGGCCATCCCACATGCCATACAGGCCGTCCTCATCCTGAGTGACGATCTTCCTGGCTGTCAGTGAGACTGGTGGCCGGTTGGTCTTGGGCCACAGTGTCACCCAGTCCTTGGGATCTTCCGCAAACTCCAGCACCGCTGGCTGGGTGAGGTAGGTCCAAGGGGCCTCATCATCATCGGCGTAGTGCTCAGGCTTCTGGATCTCACTGTAGAGATCAACAGGTTGCAGCCGAGTCCCTACTAGCAGAAGCTTGCCGCTGGGGATGGCGATACGAGACTGAATCTCATTCTGAATCCAGTCGATCTGCTTGTCATAGTCATGGGCGTTACCCATGTCTACGCAGTCATCCATGATGATGAGGTCAGCACGAGATCCGTAGATCTGACCACGGATGCCTACCGCGCGGACGGTAGGAGAAGGCTCACCAGAGTCACGACTGTCACCAGACACATAGATCTCATTGGCAGTCCAACCCGCAGAGTTCGCGTCGAAGCCTCCAGATGGGGCGAAGTCCTGCTGAAGCTTGGAGTACGCGGAGCTGGTGCCAGTCAGTCGATCCTTGATGGCACGAAGGAACCGCTTCGCCATGTCCTGGGTCTTGGACACGATGATGATACGAATGTTCGGGTCTTCACAGATCTTGTACGTGACGTAGTTGATCGTGATGGTCGTACTCTTGGCATGCTCGGGTGGAGTGTTGACGATGATGACCTCGGGCTCACCCTTGCGATACGTCTGGTTCCCGTGAAGGTCGCGGGGTTCACGGTCCTCAAGGAGATCGACCCACTGAAGGTGATGAGTGAAGAGGATCGTGTCCAGGTAGTCACGGCAGAAGTCCTCGAAGGAAGGCATCCCGCCTTCTCTTCCCTCTCCCGGATTCGTTGCGATGTGCTTGAGCAGATCCATCTGCTCACGGAAGTTGGCATCGGACTTACGCCAGTACTCATAGGTCTTGTAGTGAAGTCCGAGATCCTCGATAGCCCTAGCAACGGGGATACCACGCTTGCGGTAGTCAAGAACAATCTGCTTGTTCCTCGCCGCTTGCTGCGGCGAACCCTTCTTGCCGATGTCCCGACCGGAGACCTGACGAGTGTTGTTCTTGTACTTGCCCTCAGGGGCAAGACTCATCTTCGTAACCACGTCAACCCCTTTGTCACTAATGCGAACATGTTGCCATGGAGCGAAGCTCCGGCATTGCTTTCGCACGAGTGGACCACACGTTAGAAAGTACGGAACAGATCAGGGAGCCCTAAGGGGCTCCTGTCCGGGGGAGTGATTCCCAAACCGAAAGGGACTCATGCTGGAAGCCCCTTAGGGCTTCCTATGGTACAACCAATATGGTAAGGCATTTCACAATGCATAAACCATCCATGAACCTATGTCAATTCCAACCAGTTAGGAATGGTTGATATATTGACACAAGTATGGCAGCCCTTAAGGCTGCCTATATATTCTAAGATACTTTAGAACTATAAGGAATCCCTAAGGGGATTCCTATAATGTATTCAGTTGTTTAAACAGTGTATAACATATAAGCAATCCCTAAGGGGATTGCTATACTCTGTTTAAATCCTTGTCAGTAATTTACAAGTGTTTAAATACTTATACAAGAACTTAAAGATCTCACCCTGTCTAAGGGGTGTCCAGGGGCCTTCCGTCACAACATTCACAAAACATTCACATACTTTGTGACGAAGGTCACACCGTTTGGGATCTTCTGGGGTGTGATCTCACTCTGGGTAGCCGGTTATAACTACTGGGTAATGCCCCTGGAGTATATGGTTTATCCCAAGAATTAGAGTTGGATACACCTTACCACGTGCGCCCGCGATTAATAAACACCCCGGTCGAGCCTGTCGCAGCCAGCCAGTTGTTGTCAATAGCCGCAGCCACATTGATATCCAGTCGTGACACGTGTGCATTGTTCTGTGTGCAATTGAATTGTGCACAACTCAGTTGGGTGTGTGGGTATACATATCCAGATCTGTGTATATATGCATGGATAGTTGGCATCTACAACCATATGGATGCGGACCGTCAACACATGGTTGACGATGGTGGACTTATCGTCAGTCTGACGCGAATTCTCGTAAAGCTACTTAACCAGATCACGCTGATGCATCAGGTTGACTTTGTGAACATGTGAACGGGACAGTCCTAGCTGCTAGCACCTTCCTGCTAGCACGCTCCGTACGTACGGGACAGAGTGGGACATCTTGGGTCAGTTGTGTAACGACTTGGTATTGAGGCCTTGACAGCCGACATCCCCATAGAGGAGTGTCTGCATCGTTCCACCGACCGAAGGGATTGTTCGATGATCACTGGATACGTGACTCACATGGAGCGCGAGGCGGAGTCCTTCCGCTGCGCCAACTGCATGGACACGATCAACGCCGTGCGCGAGGTGCGCACGGGTGAGATCGCGGTCTGCATCTACTGCGAGTGCGAGCTGGGCATCAAGGCCGACGAGGCCGCTGCCTACCGCGAGGCGTACGGGCGGAAGCTGGATGCCGACGAGACGCGCTGGCTCATGGTTGACCAGGCTCACGCGGAGGCTCTGGACATGGAGACCGCGTGGAACTCCGGACGGCTCTACACGGGCGCGGTCGAGACGGACCCTGAGGCATCCCTGCCGAACGTCGCCGGACGCTGGAGCGTCTACCGTGACGGCGGTCTGCACGACGCCAGCAACGGCTATGGGGCGACGTGGGCGTACCCGCTGGCGCGGTCCCTGGCTCGCCCGGACTGGATGCGTGGCAAGCCCATGATGATCACCGTTCTGCCGGACGACGGCAGCCCCATGCTGACTCACAAGTGGACTGCCCTCTAGGGATCAAGGTGAGCGCTTCGGCGCTCACTTCTCATACCACAATGGTTCGGATACGATCGACAGTACAAAGTGAGTTACCGTTCCGTGATCTGTCCGTGTCCTGTCCGTGCTGTCAAGTGTGTGCCAGGGCGAGGATTGTTGCTCCTGCAAGCAGAACAGCACGAAGCGAAGAAAGTGAAAACCCGCTCATCTAGGGGATTGACACAGAATCGCGGAACTGCCAGTCTGTGAGCGGCGAGACCACGGAATGCATGATCCGCTAACGACTTCGGTCGGGCTCATGATTCCGGGAAGCGCAAAACTGTTCCTAGCGGAACGGTTGACGGCAACACCAGCAAGTGCAAGACTGAAGTCGCAACACCAGCAGGGGATTCAGTCTCCTAATCCGGTCGATTTCTGGGACACACAACAGTGACCAGGGAACCGGAAGCGCTCGTACCTTGAGAACTCAATACTGCGTAGCTAGTCATCAGAATCACGCACCCCGATGGGTGCGCTGGATCGGTGTAGCCGACTGCCCCAGCTCTCCACACGTGAGAGTGGCATGGTAGGTGAACCGACTCAGGTGACTAGATTCTCTTTCTTTCCCTAGCAAGGAGGGTGGCAGGCATGTTAGTTGTGTCTGTCATTCCTCCGGATCGCTCACGCTGTGAGCGGTACAAACATGGGAGAGATGAAATGATCGTCTATGACGGTGGACGTCAACTCCACCACTCCAGCGCTTTCGTATACGCATACGTCAAGGAGCTGGACGCTGACAACAACTCCGCCATTGTGAGCGGAGGGAGGATCGCCGACATTCCCGACAGCGTGGCACAGACCATCGCTGCGATGTGGCACTCGCCTAAGGGCGAGTCCACGTACCTGTCCACCATGGGCAAGGTGACGGCCGAGATGACCATGGCGGACTTCTGTACCGAGCGGGAGTACGCCGAGTTGGACACCAGCGACACGCTGCTGATCGACTACTTGCGCAGCTATATCGAGTCCAAGCAGGCCTGAGGTACAGTCCGGAGCGGCAGGCGCTATCGGGAAGTTCAACTCTTCCCCCGGACACGAGCAGCGCGTTAAGCGCTGCACACACAAGGGAGAGAGAACATGGAACTCGCGGAGCTGCGCGCCCAAATCGAAGCCGAACTTCGGGCCAAGATTGAGCGGGAGTTTGAGGACAGGGCCAGTGCGGCCCTGACCCTTCAGGACATCGCGGAGGCACGGAACAGCGTCGTCCTGACCGTCCAGAAGGTTCTGGAGGGTGCTGGGGTGAAGCCGATCAACGGTCAGAGCCGCTTCAAGCTCTACGACCCTCAGCAGGTGCGCCTTGCCTTCATTGAGAAGGACAAGCACATCCTCGCCTACCACGGCCTGATCGTTCAGGCCAAGCGGAACGCTGGCATTGAGGACTGAACACTCAGCATGGCGCACCGCATTCGTGCGGTGCTCTGTGTGGTCTGTTCAGACCAAAGGGAGAGAGGAACATACATGTTCAAGGACAAGGCTGACCTCTTGGTTGCCGCTCTGCGGAGCGGCAAGTACATCCAGGGGGGTGGCTACCTTGAGAAGAAGGGCGACGATGGTGTCGTCCGTCACTGCTGCCTTGGCGTAGCGTCGGACATCGCCGTCGAGGCTGGAGTCTGCGAGCGCAGGGAGGATTCCTACAGCGACGTGACGCACTTCAGCTCGCACACCTACGAGTGTTACGACAACAACGACAGCACGGAGATGACCGAGAGGATCTTGTGGTCGTCCGCCCTACTGCCGAATTCCGTTCGGGACTACTTCGGGTTCATGTCGGACAATGGCACCCTGCCACCGTTCGCCGGCGACTCGCTTGCCGAGCTGAACGATGGCGTAGAGGATTCAGCGGGCGACGCCGACCAGGACGGAATCATCTGGTTGCGCAAGCCTTGGACGTTCGAGCAGATCGCCGACCTCATTGAGCAGCACTGGGAGTCGCTGTAGTGAAACATTCTAGTGTTTGAGCATGATTCAGAGGCCCTTAGGCCTCTGGGTTGTGTCCTCATACTAGATATGAGACAAAGGAGAGAGAACAATGGCTGAAGGATACATCCAAGTCAAGGCTGAGAACTTGCAGCCTGGTGACTTCATTCTCATCCCCCCATCTTCCGGCAGGCACCGTTCACACGGTGCTATTGACGGGTCCTCACACATGCGTGTTCACAACGTTCACGTGAGGAACGATGGCAACGGTTGGGTTGACGTCTACTTCGACGGTTGCGGACTCACGTTGTCCGCTGGTCACATGGTGAAGGTGATCCCGCGATGATCACTCGCTGCATGGTCACGCTGCAAAAGCGTGAGAGGGATGGCAAGTGGTGGATCACCATGAAGGATGGTGGTGCACGTATCGGTGTGATCTACAAGAGCAAGTCACGAGAGACTGAGTACATGTGGCGTGAGCTGGGGTTCAACACAAAGCCTCAGAAGTGCAAGACGCCCAGTGAGGGCGTCGAGCGTCTCATCCTCCGACTCAACGGAGGACGCGCCACAGAGTGAAAGGTAGTCCGGAGCGGTAGGCGCTATCGGGAAGTTCGACTCTTCCCCCGGACACGAGTAGGTTTCGCAGAAACCTACGGTGGTTGGCTTTGATAAAGCCAACACTGGCGACGCCCTAGCGTCGCCGCACAGCACAACAATGGGAGACTGTTGGTTTCGCAGAAACCAACTTGATCATCTCCCGAAGGGAGAGGACCAGAGACATGGCAAACCGAATCGCAGCAATGCGTGTTCTCGCTGACATCCTCGCGGAGGAGGAGTTTGAGAAGAAGTCGAACGGGCGTGGCGGATTCTACATGGGAGACTGGGAAGTCACCCCCAGCAAGCTGCCCGATGAGATCGTGGGCGACGACTTCACGCTGAAGGCTGGCGTGAGTCCTCACCTCTGCGGCACCACACTGTGTGCGGCGGGATTCGCCACGCTCAATGCGGGATGGTCGATCAAGTACGAGAGGATCGTCGACAAGTACACGGGCAGGCAGATGGGCGTCAGTGCGACCTACTACGATCCGCAGGGTGCAATTGGCAAGCCTGAGTGGCGGTCCGTTGGTGCCGAGTACCTCGGTCTCGGCGGTCTGGAGGCGAAGGTTCTCTTCTACTCCACCGATGACCATGGCGAACAGGCCATCGAGATCCTGGAGCGCCTCGCCATGGGCGAGGACATCCCCACGGAGGAGTGGGTTCGGTACGGTGTCGAGCACAGCATCGACATGGAGGGCTTCGGATACGACTCCGATGGCAGTTTGATCGACGAAGACTATGACTACAACGAAGGCTGCGACTGCTCAATCTGCCAGTAACAGTGCGTGAGGATGGTTCACGTCCCTTCGGGGACGTGCTCCGTCTCCTTGCATAGGTTGCAAGGCACACAAGGGAGAGACATGGCAAACCGTGCGAACGTCCTGCGAGTTCTGGCCGATGTGCTGGAGGAGAAGGAGCGCACCGAGAAGTCTGGCTTTCACATGTCGTCCTTCGTGGATCTGCCGGACATGGCGGCATTCACGGACGACACCATGACCCTCCAGGCCGGTCAGAGCCCGACCATGTGCGGCACCACGCTGTGCGTGGCTGGCTTCGCAGCCCTTGGGGCTGGCTGGAAGTTCAAGTTCACGAAGGCTGTGGGCTGGGATGGCGAGGATTACGCCAGGGTTCGCTACATCAACCCGGATGGTGTCGCAACGCGGACCCTGGACTTCGAGACCATTGGTAAGGACTATCTCGGCATCTCCACTGCTATCGCCGGAACCCTGTTCTACGCCACATCCGACGATGGCACAACGGCCATCAAGATCCTGGAGCACCTGGCGATGGACCCTGAGGCCGACTACGAGAGCGTTAGCCTGATCTATGGTCGACAGCGGTACCTGTACGACATGGAGCACTACGGCAGTTCCGACCACTACAACGAGGACGGCGCTTGCCGGGACGACGACTAGTCACAATGCTTGAGAGTGGTGCAGCGCTTCGGCGCTGCTCTGCTTCCTGGCATCGGTTGCTAGGATTGACAGCAGGGAGAGACTGCAATGCTCAAGATCGATCTGGAAATGGCTCGTAAGCTGGTCCGTCTGGCCATCGAAGAGCGCGGGGAGGACTACATCTACCCGTTCGGGGCGTGCAGCAACGTGTTCGTGCCCGGCTTCGAGTACTTCTCGAAGGGTGACAACGACGGCGAGCACCCCGTGGTATTCGAAGAGGCCGAGCCTGGCTGCATCGTCGGGCTGGCCATGTTCAAGGCCGGATTCACGCTGGAGCAGATCAACATCCCTGGTGGGATGATCAGCATGGCTGCCGACTTCAAGAAGGATGGTATCGCCGAGTTCACTCCGCTCACACGATACTACCTGTCCGAGATCCAGGGCTACCAGGACGCCGGAAACACCTGGGGTCAGTCCCTGACCCATGGCGAGACGATGATCTACAGCGCCTACGCCCCATCCGACACGTTCAACTAACACTGTCCCAACCCTCTTTGGCCCTGGTTTCACAGAAGCCAGGGTTCAGAGGTTTCTGTGAAACCTCTTTGGGGTTGGGCTTCATGACCGCACTGTCTAATATGATCCGACTCTCCCCGGAGAGTAAAGGGACAGTGCGGTCATGTGGCCCAATCGCCCACCTAAAGGAGTTAGCATGCTGATTGACCGACTCATCGAACTGCTCTTCGTGTCCGCCATTATCGGCGGTCCCGTCACCCTGATGGTCCGCCTATTGAGGAGAGGTTAACCCGTTGCCCATTCCGGCTAGCGAAATCAAGGCAGTGATCAATGTCCTTAACGACCCAGAGCTAGACGACTGGACGGTTAAGGAGGCCGCTGAACGGATCATCGAGTCCATTAACGAGGTCCGTGAGCAGACTAAGAGGTTCGTTGTCGTGGCCAACTTGAAATGGCCCGGACATGACATGTTTCACCTGTGGGCAACTGGACCGTTCAATACGGAACTCCAGGCCGAGCGCGTGGGTGAGACGTTCACCCATGACCCGTTCACCAAGGGGGGAAACGGTCGATGGAGGGCCGTTCCCATCCTCTCTCCGAGCATGAAGCCTAGCCTGACCGCATGGGACACTATCAGGCCACCTGTTGAGAAGTGCTGCTCCCTCCACCACGGGTGGATCAAGGACGACACCGGTCAATGGACATGGTTCCGCGCCCCTGAGGGCGCGCCCCACTGGAAGAACGGTTGGTAAGGCCATGAGCCTCTGGGAATTGATGACGTGCAGGCGCTGCGAGCACACGCGCAGCGTCCACTTGCGCAAAAGTGGGATGTACATCGGTTGCTGTCGCAACCTGACCTGTCAGTGCAAGATCTTCGAAGAGGTGGAGACGAGTGAGCATGCTATCCAGGGAACAGGGGCGCAAGGAAGTTCCGTGCCGGACGTGCCAGCACGACAGCAGGGCACACAGGAGGGTCGGGATTCTCACCCCCGGCAAGCAGTGTGAGGCTGGCAACTGCCACTGCCAGATGTACAGGGCGCACTAGATGGCCATCGAACACATGTACGCGTACGGCATCATGGCATTCGCTGTGATGATCCTGGTATGCATCGGAATCACCATCTACGACGAGACGAGAACCAAATGAACATCGGGAAGCTTGAGGTTGGCAAGACCTACCGGCCCATCGGGGCTCCGTTCGGGCCAGTAGAGCGGCGTACGGTCATGTACAGCAGTCCCCAGAATGTGATCCTCAAGGATCAGAACGGAGACGAGCAGCGGACCAATCCGTCATGGAGCGTGGCCGAGTACGAGGAGGTCTTGCCGTGGTTCGAGGTCGGCAAGGTGTACAAGTACATCAGTAAGTACGGCGGCGGCTACGAGACGACATACAAGATTCTTGCGATCGATCAGGACGCAGGGACTATTGACGCCATCGAGACAACCACATACAAGACGCTCAAGGCTGACTTCAAGCAGTACGTCGAGGTGAAGGACGTCTGATAGTGGAGCAGCCCCCTTCGGGGGCTGCCTCGCTATGAGATGGCTCTCAAGCCCACTCAAACCCCTTACCGTATACCCAGTAAATGTCAGTTGCCTTCTGCTTGCCTTCAGGGTCAACCATGGTGAATGCCTTGATCCGCTGGGAGCCGAACGGACTGAGGGGATCGGCCAGAAGGTGAACCTTGTTCTCCTTCATCTTGTATGTCAGCTCAAGGAGAGTCTTGCGAATCCTATTGTCAAAGTCAGCCTTGGCTTTGACGGCAAGTTCTGCCTTGATCCTCTCCTCTTCACGCTTGCGCTTCTGCTCAGGAGAGTAGTAGTTATCCTGCTCGGTCTGACGCTGCCTACGGGCAGCGCGTACACGCTGTCGGATAGCATAAGCCTCCTTGAGTTGTTCCTGTTCCTCTTCGGTAAACTTGACTTGTTCCATTTCCTCAACCTTCGTAGTGGTGACTGAGTGCAGCCCTGGAAGCTGCGTTGCTCTGAACATTGCGGCGGTCTGGTTCGACAGACTCTCCAGGCCCTGACAGTAGCTTAGACAGGGCGCGAACGGCCCTGTTGATAGTCGTGGGCACGGAGTTGATACTGATTTCAAGCATGTCAGCTACGGCCTGATCGTCGTATCCGTACTTCCATACTCCGACGATGATGTTGTAGTTGCGCTCATCAAGCTTCTCCAGCCCAGCCTTGACGTCACACAGGCTGGTCACTCGATCTCCAGTGGGTTCAATGCGCTTCGACTTAGGCGTCCCACTGTAGTCGACCTGCGAACTTTCCCAGTTGTCGTACTCGAACACGTCTTCGAGTAGGACCTTCAATTGCGCTACGCCATAACCGACCAGATCATCTGGGGAATAGCCGAGCTTCGCTGCCTTGAGCCCCTGGGCATACTTCATAGCCTCGCGCTTCAGGGTCAGACCAATCTTACGGTCGCCATCCTCTTCTGTGTCATAGCGTCGCACGGTCTCCTTGTTTTCCAAGAGCCAGATCCAAAGCTCAGATTCCAAATCCGAACTCTCTGCATACCCTTGAAACGAACGGGCAGTGTTGTTAGCCACAGACTTGACTGTGGTCTTGAGTCGTTCGATATCGATAGTCATGCGCTTCTCCTAGTAGGTGTGTCCGCGCCAGCGGAAGTGTCCATTGGGTGCAGTGACAAGGGTCGGGTAGCTGACACCATTGTCGGTCTCCAGGAGACCGAACCCCTGACACCAGTTCATGTAGCCGTCACCGATGTAGCCGACCTGCTTCACGTCCATGGCGTGACCGACGTTCATCCCGAAGTAGTGAGTCTGGTCGAAGCCGACCGCTTGAGCGGTCCTTACAAGGATGGGAGTGTGAGTGTGCCCAGTGATGACACTCATTCCATGCTGCCTGATGCGCTCAAGCTCATACTTTCCGGGGATAGAAGAGTAGGCTCGCTCATGGCCGTGCAGGACCAACACGTCAGGCGCAATGAGAAAAGGCTTCCGCTCATAGGAAACGCCGAGTCCGTCCATTCCCAACTGCTCAGGCAGGCTGCTGCTCCGCAGGCCCGACAGGGCAGGAGCGTACTGGTTGACGTACTTCTCGAACCTGAGATCATGGTTGCCCTCCTTGACATGGATGTCAGCATCAGGAGCAGCTCGACGGATCTCGACCAGCATGTCAGTGGTGAGATCAAGGGACGCCTGAAGCGTCCCGGCATACTCTCCGTGCTGGTGCTTGTTCCAGTGAGAGACTTCGGGAAGGTCGATGAGGTCTCCGATCTGGACCACCCTGTCTGGCTTGTAGGCCCTGATTACACGAAGCATCCTCTTGAAGAATGCCATGTCCGTATAGGGGGCTTGTAGGTCTGGCACCACGAATGTTCGAGTAGTAGTCATGTAAACAAGCTTACCACACAGTAAGGAGAAATGATGGATGACATGCAGAGGAGGAAGATGTGCTTCCAGAAGAAGCGTTTCAAGGATGAGATCGAGGTGAAAATGGTGCTCGCTAAGGCGAGCAAGAAGATTGACGTCAAGAGGTACTACCAGTGTCCCATTTGTCATGGTTTCCACATGACCAGCACGAGAAGGAGTGGACGGGGCTAGTGTAACAATCTGGTAACGACGCTCTGACTTGACATGCGTGTCCCTGTATGTCCGGTTTGCGTGTGCTAGACTGAACGCAGACAAGCAAGTGAAACTAGTGTATTACAACCGGGAGGCCCCAAGGCCGAACGGGTGGTTGAGTGGACACGGTATGTAAATGATCCAGTCCGACCAGATGCGACAGGTATGTCTGGCCCCCTGAGGGGCCAGTATCCATGTTCATATATGTGAACAGATTGAAACAGGATGGGGAGCCTAAGGGCTCCCTTGCTTGTTAGACAACTGGATGAACATGGCGAGGCCTAAGGGCCTCGAACATATGGCTTCGATGGATGACAAGCCTCGCTCCGCTAGGCCCCTCCCCCGGATAGTTTTTGTCTTTCACCTCCGGACAGTATTGGCAGCCCCCTAGGGCTGCCTCTTGTGTATCCAGTGTCATAAAGTAATGGCCCACATGTGTGCACTAATGCCAGAGCTTCGCTCTTTGGCAACATTTGCACACACGTGGGCAATAGTGGAGAGGGATTCAAAAATGAATAAGATCAAAGAGATCCCAGGCCCGAAGGCCTGGGCTGTGGATGCGGCATGTTCTAACCGTCCTTACGAATGGTTCGAACTTCCCGACAACATGCAAGTGGGGGATTGGCAATCGATCAGGGACAAGATAGCCAAGGGTCAGGAGGTGTGTGGAACCTGTCTTGTGGCTATCGAGTGCCTGCTAGGTGCCACCCCTGAGGACAGGATCCATACTGTCCGGGGTGGTAAGTGGCCCAAGGGTCTCTCGGATGGTCGTGTCGGTCGCCCCTTTGGTTACAGGACGAAGGCCCCGAAGGGCCTGAAGATCCCGGAGGTGCCAGGAGAACCTGACCTGTGCCGCAATGACCATGACAAGCAGATCGTTGGCTACTACAACGGCAAGTGCTATGAGTGCTGCTTGAACAACTGGCGTAAGACCAACGAGAACCGCGACCCAGTCAAGCTGGCCATCCGTGCTGGCAAGAGGGCTGGTGAGCGAGAGGCCCTGAGGGCCGCTAAGAAGGCCGCGTGGGAGGCGATGGACGTATGCCCCCAGGGCCATGATTTGGGGCCGGTAGAGGACCGTCTGTACAGCGTCAAGGGGCCATACTGCTATGAGTGCAGGCTCGCAGCGAAGCGAGCCACGGACAAGGCCAGTTGGGAACGTCGCTCGAAGAAGCCCGTCCCCGCCTGAGATACAATGAGACATGATCCCCTCGCATTTGAGTTACAGCACACTTAACCAGTGGCAGTGTCAGAAGGCATTCCAACTGGGCAAGATCGTGGAGGCACCGCCGAAACCGGCGGTGTACTTCGCTGGGGGTAGCGCTGTCCATGCAGCCACCGAGGACCATGATCGTGGTGATCGTGTGATGGGCACATGGGAGAGCTACTTCTACCCAGAGGTATCCCGTGGAATGGAAGACCACGGTGGTGCACACTGGGACACGAAGCAGTGGATGATGGGAGGATCGCTCAGCGATCCTGAGACTCCAGAGTCCTGGATGACCATCGGACCCCAGTGCGTAAGCAACTGGGTCAAGTTCACCGCGACAGAGTTCAGCGTCACTGACATTGAGGTTGATGTCACGACAACCTTGCCGGGATGTCCAGTCCCGATCAAGGGTTTTGTAGACCGTACCGGTGTTCACGTCGAACACAATGACATGATCATTGACGTCAAGTCAGGCCGCAACAAGCCGAAAGACCCATTGCAGCTTGGCGTCTATCACGCACTGATGCTCCACAGGAATGGATGGGCACCCGACAAGGGTGCCTACTTCATGGCCCGCGAGGGCAGGATCATCGGCAAGCCTGTTGACCTCACCATCTACACACCCGAGATGATCGGCGCTATGTTCGGCGACATCTATGCTGAGATGGTCGAGGCTGAGAGGACTGGCGACTATCCTGCCAACCGTCGCTTCGAGTGCAAGTTCTGCGTTCAGCAGAACAATTGCCTCACGTACACTGGCGAGACCAAGCAGGCCAAGCACTATGATCCCAACTATCGCGAAGGCAAGGTAAGCTTCTAATGGGATACCAGCACGTAAGCATGAACGTCACCGCTCGCGTGTCGCGTCACAATAGTGACGCGGATGTATATGACGACGCGCTGTGGGAGCAGCTTCAGGATGAGATCCTGGCGCTCACCATGCAGGAGAAGTACGAGACACTGCGAGTCATCACGCTGGGAGCTGGGAGTCAATGAGTTTCGAAGCAGAGTTTCGACTGCCAGGGTCGAAGCCGTACGAGTACATCAACATCGTCGTCCGTGGCAACGATGAGCGTGAGTTCGATCAGGATCTCAATGCCATCAACGCTGAGCTTGTGACCAAGCTCAAGGACATTCACCGTCTGGCCGCTGACATTGTAGCCGCCCGACAGGCGGCGGCTCCTGTGGTCAATCCTCAGCGTACGACAGTCGTCAGCGCTACTGATCTGATCACCAGCGAACTCGGCGGCACTGTCGTCTCTGAGACCATCACTGACGTCAAACCCTGGGAGCGGCCCAAGCCCGCGACCAGTAGCGTCAACCTGTTCTAGTTGGTTTCGCAGAAACCAACGGTCCATGGGTTTGAAGTCAAACCCATTCTGAAAACAACGAAGGAAACGAGAGCAACGAATGACTGACTCCATTGATCTTGGTGGTTCCGACTTTGTCCGCCTGCCGAAGGGCGAGCTGAACAAGGTGGGAGATGTTGTCCAGGGCGTCATCAGCAAGGTGGCACAGGTTCAGCAGAAGGACATGAAGACCAAGGAACTGAAGTGGTGGGCGCCCAAGATCCTTGGGTTCAAGACTCCCGTTGGTTCCGATGAGTACCGCAAGGCGGCTCCGCACCTTCAGGCTGAGTTCCGTCCCGTCATGGATCTGATCCTTGAGCTGGACAACGCTGTGTCCGTGTACTGCGGCAACGACCTTCGCCAGAAGGTGACTGACGCCGTGAGGGAGGCAGCCAATGGCGTCATCAAGGTTGGTGGCCAGATCGGCATCCGACTGGACGAGCTTCAGCCGAGCGACTTCGGTTCGCCGAAGAAGATCCACAGCGTGAAGTACGTTCCGCCCGCCGACAGCGTCACCCTGTAGCATGAGGGATCGCCTGGTTGGGTGCGGCCTTATGGCCGCATCAGCCCTCCTTGTCATCGCAGTTCTCTTCTTCGCCTATGTGGCGATCTCAGTCTAAGGACCAGACATGACCGTCCTCGCCACGGAGTACATCGACTTCCCGAAGAAGTCCACCATCGCCGAGCTGTACGACGGTGACGAGCTTCTGTTCACTGTGACCGTGAAGTTCGGCGACCTCCTGTCGAAGGAGGAGCGGGATAGTGTCCGCCACGACCTTTCCCATGTTCTCGCCGATGGGATCAAGTACCTCCTGAACCCGGAGGCGGCCCTGAGGGACATCGTGGACAGCCTGCTGAACGGCGTCTCGGAGTAGCATCCATTGTGGGCGGCCCTTCGGGGCCGCCCTTTCCGGAGGTGAAGCATCAAGACTTTGCGTAGGTCGGTCGGTCGTGGGCTGGCAGCGGGCCAGCCCCTACCCGCACCATACGACCCATTCGAATCCAATCGCGCCTTCTTCAGGCGCGGCAGTCTTGCCATGGTCGCCGGTCCGCCTGGCTCCATGAAGACCATCCTCACCCTGAACATGGTGCACAAGATGAACGTGCCAACCATGTACTTCTCATCCGACTCCGATGATTTCACCATGGCAAGTCGTGTGCTGGCGATGCTTACCGGTGAGACGACAGAGACGACAGAGGAGTGGACGCGTTCGAACGTGTTCCAGTCTCAGCGAATCCTTGCGGGATTCGATCATGTGCGCTGGTCGTTCCACTCCGCTCCAACGCTGGATCACATGGAGTTGAAGGCCGATGCGTACGCCGAGATCAACGGTGAGTACCCTCACCTTGTAGTGGTTGACATCATGATGGATGTGGACTTCGAAGGTGCCGGGGAGCAGAACTACTGGGCCTTGATGGCAGAGTTCAAGTCCCTCGCGCGCAAGTGGATGTCCTGCGTCCTGATCGTTCACCATACCAGCGAGTCCATCAAGGGAGAACCGTGTCCACCAAGGTCGGCCATCATGGGCAAGGCGAATCAGCTCCCTGTTTTGATCCTGACCTTGGACGGGAACTCTGTTCCTGGCCACCTCAATGTGGCGATTGTCAAGAACCGTTTCGGGTCCAACGACCCGACGGGGAAGACATACTTCCCACTCCTGGCGGAACCGTGGAGCAGCAGGATTCTTGAGGCACAGGAGTCCGTGGCTGGCAAGGTCTACACACCGTTCGATCCATTCAGGGATGACAATGTCAACAGTAGCTGAGATGCTGTTCAGCGAACCTCCCGAGGACTGGGATGTTGAGCAGTTCAACGTGTACATCAAGCGGCTCATTGGCCTGTATCTTCCCGTGGCCTTCTTCATGAGGATGCAGGATGAGCAGAAGTTCAACCTTGCCGAGATGCTGCACGAGAAGATCTGGAAGTTCATCGACATCCGAACCACAAGGTTCGGTACTAGCGGAGTGGAGTATCCTCACTGATGGCCAGGCCCGACGCGTGGCGCAAGGACAATGAGCACCTGTTCGGCCGTGACGGCTCGTTCGCCGAGCCGGGACTCCACCCTTCCTGTCCGCAGTGCGGCGGGACGTTCACGGAGGTCACCACCACGGAGGCACACCGGACTCGCTTCGGTGCCAATTACCTCCCCGGCAAGAAGTACCAGGCGATCTGGTGTCATGGCTGTGACACGCAGACCATCACTGGCAAGGCCCCTCGCAACGGCCCGGAGGTGGGATGAGAATCCGCCTGACCAAGGAAGGCCAGCTCCAAGAGCTGGCTCGCATCAAGGAGAATGTCAGGCTCCATCGTACGAGCGAGTGCGGCTGTCGGACTCCATTCCTGTGTGATGGCGAGATGGCCAAGCTCGTCTCGGAGATGCGTGTAATCAACAGGTGGATGGAGCGGTATGGCTAACACAGCGAAGAACAAGGGAACTGCGGCTGAGACTGCCATTGTTGATCACCTGAAGGAGAACGGATTTCCGTTCGCTGAAAGGCGAACGGCCAATGGCAGCAATGATCGTGGTGACATCAACGTCAGTCCCGACGTTGTGATTGAGGTCAAGAATTGCAGGACTATGGAACTTGCCGGTTGGGTCGATGAGGCCATTGTTGAGGGCGAGAACGCTGGTGCGTGGCTGACTGCCGTATGGCATAAGCGGATGCGCAAGGGTCAGCCTGGCGACTGGTATGTCACCATGGATGGTCACATGTTTGTTGCCCTACTCCAGATGCTCAAGGAAAAGGGACTGATTCGATGAAGCACATCAAGGTGGATATCCAGGTCGAGAGTTCCACCGTCACTCTGCCGATCTGGCCTGGCAGTACCGCAGATCAGCTCGTTCGTGAGTACGAGGAGAATCCAACGGAGGACAATCTTCAGGCCATTGAGGGTTGGCTTCGTGATGACATCTCCTTGGAGATCGACTTCTACGTGGAGAGCTTCAAGGTGATCGAGTGAGCGAGGATCTTCCTCGCTTCGCTGTCGGGCCAATCCTTGCGCACTACGGTGCGCAGGAGCCTGAAGCCGACAGGGGCTGGAGGTCTATCAAGTGTCCGTTCCATGACGACGGTGACGCTTCAGCCTCTGTCAGCACGCAGCTCCAACTGTTCAAGTGCCACTCGAATCAGGGATGCCCGCAGGGCAGGGCTGAACATCTGATCATGCAGAGAGAAGGGTTGTCATTTGAAGATGCCAACGACAGAGCAGAGGCGATTGCTGGAGGAAGCAACCATGGCATACATGGAACATCTTCCCGTCGCTCTGGACTATCTCGCGAAGAGAGGTATCACGGAGGAAGCCGCAAGGCGCGCCGCCCTGGGAGTCGCCGTCGAACCATTGAAGGGCCATGAGGGTAGGCAGGGAAGGCTGTCCATTCCCTACCTGGCTGATGCCGGTCCAGTCAACATGACCTTCCGCTGCATCGAAGACCATGACTGCAAGGCTATCCCGGGTCACAAGAAGTACATGCTGCCCTCAGGGGCAGCGACCAACCTCTACAATGTCCAGGCATACGAGGGCGCAGGAAGCCATGTAAGCCTGTGTGAGGGCGAGCTTGACGCTCTAGTGCTATCGATGCTTGGCGAGCCCGCCATGGGCGTGCCAGGGGCCGACAAGTGGCAACCTCACTGGGGTGACATCCTCCAGGATTTCAGTCATGTCTATATCTTCAGTGACGGGGACACGGCAGGGCAGAAGTTCTTTGACCGTGTTAAGATGGAATGTCCCCAGGCGATCAACATTCCCATGCCCGATGGACACGACGTCAACTCAGCCTACCTCGCTTTCGGCGAGGATTTCCTACTGCGAAAGATCAGGGAATGAACGCATACTTGGTAGTCAACAACTACCAGCCGAGGTACACAGACGGTGACAACACCGAGATCCTTGGTCTCAGCCTCAGTGAGGACCGAGCTGAGGACATCCTGACTGCCATCACAGCTCCCCTCTCGGGGAGCTGGACCGAGAGCCACACAGTCTTCCAGTCGGACAACACCGACATGGAGTACGACTCCTACTACATCGAGACCTACGAGGTGTCTGAGTGACCACCAAGAAGATCATCCGAGAGATTGAGTACCGGTCCGGCAGCGGATGGGTCGAGGACGAGTTCACCGGGCCCACCAAGGAGATCTCCGTCCTTGAGCGCAAGTTCAAGTACAGCCAGGAGCAGCACGGAACCGTCCAGGAGTTCACTGAGGCCGTCGAAAACATGGCGGTCCAGTCCATCTCCGACGTGTTCGACCGTAAGACCGTCGTCCTGACGGACAGCAATGGCGGTTGGTTCGCGGTCGGCGGCCATTCCATCGTCTCGGCGAAGGCCTATGTCGTTGACAGTCTGGATGTGTGACACCTGTGAAGGTAAAGGACTATACCGATGCTTATCTCAGGGCTCGCTGGCTTGTGATCCAGCGACGCGAGAAGGCTGACATCCCCAACGATCCTGAGGATGTCGCTGAGGTCAAGGCGGAGATGCTGAAGCGAGGATTCGATATCTCGTGAAGTTCGGGAAGAAGAAGGACGAGAGCCTCTATATCAGGTACGTAGAGGCTCTTTCGCTGCTGTCAGACTTCAAGCTTCTTGAGCTCAAGCTCATCGAAGCCGATAGTCACATCCACACATTCGATGACGAGTGGCGTGCGGCACTCAAGACGGTCCTGAACAAGAAGGATCTCAATGGCATCTAGTGGAATCCGGGTGAGGTTCATTCTCAGGAACTCCACTCAGGTTGTCACGGCAACCTACGAGAACGCAACACCTCAGATGGTTGCGGCTGAACTGTTCAATGCGCGACAGATCAAGACGGATCAGGGCATGATCCAGACCAGTGAGATAGTCAACTTCGAAATCCTGACAGCATGAATGACGAACATGGGAGTTGCTGGCAATGTAGCCAGTGCTTCTGCACTTGTCAGTGCGCAGAGGGATGGAAGCAGATTCACATGGACACCCAGAACTACGATGACAGTTGGGCAGGCCCCGAGCCTGCCATTGATGGCAGCGAAATGGAGCTTGCGGTTGAGGCCATCGCGGCGAAGATTCACTCTGACCGTTTGCAGCCTAGGAGAATCATGGAACAGCTTGAGTTCGATGAGAACTGGGCAGGCCCCGAGCCTGCCGACGATGAAGTAACGAGTGTCGATCAGTTCCTTGACGAGATCGACGTCAAGCGACTGTCGAACCAGTACAACGCAGCCATGCTTACTGCTGCGAATCCCTTTCCGATGCCGAACAAGTTCCTGTGGCTTGGACGGTCGTTCAGTCAGCACACCAGTCGGAGCGGCTGGCGGATCTTCGACGCCAAGTATCAGGCCCTGAATTCGTCCAGCAAGGACGAGGGCAAGATCACCCTGTTTGACGATGGGACATGGTCCTATGGAATCCATGACTAGCTGCGATCACAGAGACGCCTCAGGGCGTCTCACCGTGTGGAACGACAAGAGCAAGTGCCAGGAACCCTGCGGTGAGTGGCACATCCGATGCACTCGCTGTCATGCGACCGTCTACGGGTGCATCATGGAGGGAACCAAGTGAGCTACTATACCATCAAGTACGATGCGGTGGACCCCGAGGAGTCGGGCGAGCACTCGTTCGAGACCGACAGTGAAACCCTCATGGCCGTCTCGTACATCGTCAATATGCTGGATGAACTCCGAGGTGGAGACAGCCTGACCATCACGGTCACGTACTTCTAGAACGCAAAGAAGCCCCGACCTTTCCCATAAGGATTGGTCGGGGCTTCTTTTGTTACTATGGTGTCTCTTCCGTCTTGAGCGTGGCCTTGAGCCACGCGCTAACGCTTGGGATCTGACTTACCTTTGTCACTCCCGCTGCTACCGCTATCACTCCTGCCCACACACCGACAGTCGTATCGACTCCCAGCTTGCCCACGAGTACGGGCACAAAGGGTGCCAGCCCCACCAAGGCTGCGAAGGATGTATGGGCAATTCGTATCCACTGGATCTTCAATGCGCTGCACTCCAACTCCTCAAGACCTCGACGGCTTGAGCCGTCGGAAGATCAATGATACCAGTAATAGCAAGGCCCGTGACTTTCTGCATCCCGCGAATCCTGGCCTTCGTCTCATCGTCCATGAGGCCGGTCTCCTCGACCCTGAGGATCCGCTGGACATGCTTCACGGCATCGATCTCAAACTCCCTGGTCGGCGTTTGATAGATATCACGCTTGAACCATGCGGGTTTCTCTTCGGCTGTCATGCGCCAACCTTAGTGGCAATGGCCTCGACGCGACCAGTAAGGGCATCCACCTTCACGTGAAGCTGCGCCACCTCAGCCTTCTGAGTGACGAGTCCCTCAAGGGACTCGACCTTGTTCTCAAGCCTCTGGATAGCCGCATCCTTGGCGGTCTTCTCCGTCTGGAGATTGTCAATCGTGGATTGGAGAAGCTGGTTGATGGCAGCCAAACCCTGAAGGGCATTGATGCGACCACCGATCGCACCGATGAGCGCACCGCCGATGGCCGATGACAGTCCGACAATCGTAGCTGGGTCCATGATTCTCCCCTTAATCCACCGGAGTGGAGCTGGTAGGTGGCAGTGGAGGAACAGTATCTGCGACCGTCCGAAGGTCGAGCTTGAGATATCCACCGTAGTTCTCCCGGTTGGGACCGGGCGGTCCCATCATCACAAACTGGTAGTTGTCAACGATGACAAGAGTAGAGACGTTGTTGATCAGGTCCTGGAAGTTCACAGTATCCTGGCGCTGGCACATCGTACGAATACTGTTGAGAGTATTCAGCGCGTACATGTCGTCACCGATACGATTGCCAGCCTTGTCGGAGATGTTGTTGAAGCAGAGGAACCACTTCTCAATCATCCTCTGACGAGTGACACCAGGAAGTGCCTTGATCTGCCAGCCGTTCATCTCGGCACCGAGGGCAGGGTTGGTGGCACTTCTATTGAGGATGAACCTCAACTTGATCCAGTCCTGCTGACCCGGAGGAGTTGGAGTGGCGACATCTCCAGAGCCAGGCTCAACGCTGCCGTTGTACGTGATGTAGTTGGTCTCACCACCACCGTCATCGAGAAGGGAAACCGAAAGGTTTCCCTGTAGCGCTGGTGCCCTGATGGAGAAGTACTTGAACAGCTTCGGTTCAAGAGTGTTGAACCTGCAACGTCCAGTCAGAAGGTAGCCAGAGGAGATGAGGTGAGTGGCGTGTTCGATCCAGACAAGGGACTGGGTGGCGGTTCCCTGCTTGAGGCTGGTGTAGATGATACGACCAGACTGGGAGACGGTGAGGTCGAACAGGGGTTGCGCGGTATTGGGACTATAGTTCCAACGCGTATATGCGTTAGTGGTGAAGCCGGTGACATTGTCTGTGTTCACAGTCCCAAGGTCGATACAGAAGGTTCCCCATGCCCCATCATGCTGTGGTGCAAAGCTATACGTACCTACATAGGCGAGTGTTCCTGAGAACGCGATGCCCTTGCAGCCATTCGTCTGACCGGCAACCTTCGGGAAGCTGAAGATCAGTGGACCGTAGCTGATGCCGGTCGAACTGGCCTGAGCGATACGAACACCCTGATCAGAGGCAATGACGATGTACGTACCAACATAGAACGCAATGTCATTGATCTGCTCCCCAAAGGGGAGCTGTGCGATCTGGATCATTCCGTTGATCGTAGTCGTCGGGCTGGTGCTATAGGTCGTCTTGTAGATGTAACCCTGAGCGCCGTCGTTCGCTGAGATGTACACAGCATCAGGACCGGCGGTCATGCTGGTGATGATCTGACCCTGCGGCGCGACAGCTACCGGGGTGGGAAGCGTAGTCCTAGCACCAGTGGTATTCAGCTGATACAGGTTCCCACCAGAGGCCAGCAAGAGCTGGCCTTTCATGAACCCGATGGTCTTGGTCAGGTGCGTGCCGTCACCAGCGTAGATATTGGTGACTACGCCAGCCTCAGTGACAGACCAGACACCGTCATTTCCACTTGCGTTCTGGTCCTGATACACGAAGACAATGTTGCCGCCCTGCTGCCCACCACCCGTGTAAGCTATTCCCCCGGTGATCCCGAAGTTCTGACTGGCTTCAGTGGCCAGGGCGAACGAACTGCCAGAGGTGAAGTCGGAAGTGCCGAGAGTGTAGCTGTAGACTGTGTGACCCCTGGCCATCCATACGGAGTCCGCTCCAGCGGACGATGTGTATCCCTGTACGTAGCTGTTGTAGGCGAATCCGTTGTCAAGGCCGGTAGGGACCAGGGTCGAGACGTTAGTCTCGCCCAGCAGGCCTATCTGACTGTAGTCAGTGAACGGATCAATACCGAGGCTACTGTCATACCTGGTGTTCTTAGTCAGCAGGTACGTGTTCTGGGTGTCGGGATCTTGGTAGACAATCCCAGCGCCACCGTTGAACTCGGATTGAGAGCGAAGCCACCACTGGCTTAGAGAGTACTCGCCGGGGTCCTTGTAGTTGTCGAACTGTCCCTTGCGCTGTTCGACGGGAGATTCAATGTCTGGCCGCTGATCCATGGTTGCCGAGATCAGGGGAATCCCACCAAGGGCGAAGTCGTACAGGTTGTCCTGAAGCTGATACTGGCCAGCCTGCTGGGCTGTCCTGCCCGAAATCTTCTGAGGGATTCGGTTGTTCATGGAGTAGAAGCCCATAGCTTACTCCTTAGCTGACGCGAGTCAGGCGGGCATAGGAACCGGCGACGAGGTTGACGGCGGTGGCATTGGAAACAGACTGAGCGAACATGAGAATGACAGAGCAAGTTCCAGCGGTTGTCACGGTGACGACTCCGCTCTCGTAGGCGTAAAGGCTGGCAACTCCAGCCCTGTCACCGTAGGTGACAGATGTGCCATACGCGCTGACACCGGCACGCATGATGCCGGATGGAACCGTACTCGAAACCGTCGAGTCGAGTCCCATGGTGTTCCTGGCCGTGCTGGTGATGGTCGCGGACCCACCGACTGACCACTGAGTAGTGAATTTTCCAGTCGCACCAGAGTTGTAGCCGAGAAAGAACTCAACGAAGTAGGCCGTGTTCGCCAGTGGGGCGAACGAGAAAGACAACCCAGAGCTAATCATCGTGGTGCTACTGGTCACGGAGACGAGGGAGGACAGGAGCGAGTGAAGTGGCACGTTGTATGGTGCCGTTCCACCTACGCCAGTGATTCCGGCATTGCCGATCTGGGCACTAGCGAAGCTTCCCGCACCAGTGATGGCGTTGACGTTTCCGCTCGTCGTGGAAATATCTCCGGTTGATACGATGGTTCCCGTATTGGTGAAGTTGCCAGTATTGGTGTGACCGGTCGTTGCGGTTGCGCCGCTGGCGGCAACCGAGAATACGGTAGAGCCATTCAGCTTGGAGATGAAGGCATTGCCGGTGCTGGTGGTGATGAGATCAACCTCAACGCCAGATGCGGCGGCAGCCGTAGGCTGAATCAGATGTGCGTTAGCGCTGCCGACATACGCCTGAGTGATGCCGCCGACCGGGTCAACCTTGAAGTTGGTGACACCACTCCTACGGGCGACATAGGCATTGCCGGTGCTACCCGTAGGCAGGAATACATCAAAGCCGGACGCGCCAACATTGGCGGATGTGAGAGTGTAGCCATCCGTGGCGTTCTCGTTGACCTGAGCTATCGCACCAGTAGCGGAGACACTGAGCACTGAGGAGCCGGACGAATCCAGGATGGCAAGATTCGGGGCCGTCTGAGACGGCGCGGCCTCAATGGTCAGTGGGCTGGTGCCCACTGGATTCGTGACACCAAGACTAGCGAACGGAATAGTACCAGTGATGATAGGACTGGTAAGGGTCTTATTCGTCAGAGTCTGAGTGTCGGTCGTACCAACGACCGAAGATCCTGGCGCAATACCATGAACACCGGCGCTGCTGTTGATGTGGGCGTTGTCTTCGTTAAAGTCCCGCGCAGAGCTAACGTGGCGAATGGCGGCACCAACGTTGTGCGACGCGGCAGACGTGCCGTCAACGGCACGAGTCACAGTGAAGACAGAGCCTGCAACCGCAGTCACATCACACAGCTCTTCGACGCTGTCACCATAGTCAAGTGCGATGGTGAATGGCGTATTGACTGGATAGCCGATAGGTGGGACGGCAAGAGGAATGCTCACGGCGGAACTGGTGATGTTTGACTGAAGACTGTTCGGCTGTGCAACCGAAGAGAAAAACCTGGACTGAGTCATATGTGACCTTTCTTACGAAGAAAAAACTTGATATTCCGGATACAGGTCACGCATGTAGTCCTGCTCTTCTTGGAGTCGCCTGTAGTACAGGTTCCAGAAGTAGCCAGCGGCATTGGTGGCTGCGCCAGCAGGCACAAGAGGTGAACGTTCGGTAGATTCTACCGCCTTCTGCTGAAGGCGAGCAGGCTCATAGGATGCGAGGATTCGTGCGGTTGTGCCATAGACAACACAGTCGATGGTCCTGTTGAGGAATCCTGTAGTTGTCGCATAGTCATCACTATTATTGACCAGGATGTTCGGACCCTTGGTGTACACCATGTGAATGGTTCGACCCGGAACAATGAAGTCCATGATCTGCAATGACTTGCCAGTCGCACTACCGTCAACGGCAATCATCGAAGCCTGAGGATTATACCTCCACGTCTGCGACGGAAACCACACACGAGAAGGACCGATAGTGTCTACCGTTACACGGTAGACCTGTTCGACATCAGCGGGAATCGGATACTCATACCTTGCCGCGACCTTCGGGAACTCGTACGTCCCGAAAATCCAAAGACTTGGATACATGGCAAGGATAGTATTGTTGATCTCTTCCTTGATGCGAGATCGAGGAAAGTCAGGATCAGCAATAACAAGAGCATTAGTTGGATGACTGGATGCCACGGTGCCGAAGACACCACGGCCGGTTGTCCCGGCCGAAACTTGAGCCGTACCCGACTGGATGTTGTAGCTACTCAGAAGAAGAAGCTCATCCTCGATCTCCGTAATGCCGCGAGACAGAGCATTCGTGGTGCTGAGATCGACAGTGAAGTTCGTGTCAGTGGCGGCGATCGGTGCGGTCAGCCAAGTGATCTGGTCCTGGTTCTTCGTGTAACCCATCAGAGTCTGCTTGACCCTGTCAACTAGCTGATCGTACGTTGCAGCCATTGAATGTCCTTAGCTGAATTAGATAACCCTCGTAAGGACGATGGTCGCGGAGTAGATGGAGCCAGCGGTGCCAGCGCCGACAGTGTTCACCTGAATGGGCGCGGCGTTGGCAAGGACGAACTGGGCACTGAACCTCGTACTGGCAGAGCCAGTACCATTAGCGAGCCTGATGATCTGACCACCATTGACAAGGTTGAGGTTCGCCTCATCTGCGGCCAGGACAGTACCACCAACATTGGTGGTGACGTCAGCAAGCCACGTCCCGGCGGACGTGGTGGAAGCTGTGGCGATCACAGCGGAAGCGCCAGGTGAAGTGGTCGGGGCACTGTTGCTTCCGACGGAAGTGGAGCTGAAGCCACCAGTGGTGCCGATATTGGTTCCGTCTGGGTTGACGGCTACGACGATCTGACTTGCGCGAGCAACGGTCATGTGAGACTCCCGATTACATTCTCAGAGTCGAAAGCCTTCCCAGTTCTCTGAGAGATCTCGACAGCGTCACGGATATTCTTGGTCTTGGTGGAGGAAGGGTTGATACCCTGACGCTTCGCGTCACGGTACTCCTGAAGTTCCTTGTCCCATGCCTTACTGGCGACAAGGTTGGCAATGGGTGCAACTTGGAAGTGTGCGCTTCGAGCGCACTCACCCCACGTGGCATGGTTCTGAGTCATGCATCCTGATCGACAGCTCAATCGTTGTCACCGACAGAGTTGGTCGCATAGATGCCCTGTCGCATCGGGTCATGGTTGGACCCGAGATCAGCCTGAGTGTGTCGAGAGATGACAGCAAAGAGACCAGTCTCAAGGATGCCCTTCTCGTTGTTCTGTGCAACGATCGTACTGTTACCGCTGGGGCCATTGCCCCAGCAGCAATTGCAGCCACACGAAGGACCGCAGGTACAGTTTCCGGGGGTGCAAGCACAGCCAGGCGGAGTCGGAGTCTTGGCTACATCGAACACATTCGAGATCATCGAGTGGTCATAGCCCATGTTGTTGGCCATCACTTGCCGCCCTTCGCGTCACTCTTGCCCTTGGCGGAAAGCTTCGCCATCTTGGCATTCCCATACTTCTTACGACCGGCAGCCGCAGCGATAGCAGCTCCCTTCTCCCCACCCCCGGCGGCCTTGGCGACGGCAGCAAACCTGCCACCCTGACCGAGCGGGGCCTTAGCGTTTGGCTTAGCCTTCTTGGCTGCCATGTCTCCTCCTAGGAGATCAGAGTGAAGTTCGTGGCATCAACGAGGCCACTGGCTATGAGGTCAGTCCGATCCTGATCGGACACAACGTGCTGGTATCCACCACGGTAGTAGCGGAGGCCATTGGGAAGCAGGACGGTCGGGGCTCCAGGCCCCGTACCGGTGTATGCAAGTTCGTCAGTGTATGAACCGAACCGAAAGATTTCCCAGACATCAGGGCTTGTCTCTGCAATGGTTTCTGCACGGTTCATACGGTAACGTTCCATGAGTGGCGACCAGGCGAAGGGCGCTTCGCTGACTGTCGGCGTGGTAAACAAATACAAAGCCATGATAGGATACCCCCATGATTGAATGCAAGATTTGCCTGATTGAAAAGACGCCAGACGCCTACTCGCCGAATCGTAGAGTCTGCAAGGATTGTCGCAAGATTCAACATGCTGAATACAGGAGCAACCCAGAGACAAGGGAGCGCCGCAAGGCCGACATGCGCAGGTGGTATGAGGCCAACAAGGAAACGAAGGTCAAGAAGTATCGCATTGAAAATATAGACCCACAGAGGGACCAGCGATACAGGCGGACGTTCAACATATCCCTCGACAGATATAACGAAATGCTTGCCGAGCGGGGTGGGGTATGTGCGATTTGCAGTACCCCACCCGCTCAACAGATGCTCGCCGTTGATCACGATCACTCGTGCTGCCCTGGCAAGACTTCCTGCGGGAGTTGCGTTCGCGGTCTATTGTGCTCTGACTGCAATACTTCTCTCGGCAAGTTCAAGGACAGTAAAGAGCTACTGCTTAAGGCAGTAGCCTACTTGGATTACTAGGCGACCGGCACCGGTGCCGGGGTAGGCGCGGGAGCGGTCAGGATGTTGATCTGCGCCTGAAGCGCAGCGATCTGAGCGTTGGCCGCAGCCAGAGCCGCAGCCGCAACGGTGGAGCGGATCAGCTCGCGGGTCTCGTGACCCTCATGCCGAACCTCATCCCGAACACGCTCGACATCACGCTGAACCTCATGCTTGTTACGCTCATACTCAAGCCGACTGTTGCCCAGCTCTCGCATGATCTCGTAACTCTTCTCCAGCGTGGCGACCAGGTTCTTCTGGCCCTCAAGGAGGACGACCTCATCGAGGTTGTCCCGGTAGCCATGCCGCTCGTCGCGGTCGCGCCCAAGGCTGACCACACCGGGGAAACCGCTAGGGATAGTAAAGTCCTCAGCCATATGAACTCCTCTGTTTCGATCCAGGATAGAACCACCTGGCTATACAGCCAGGCGAATATGGGGATCGAAACAGAGAACGCCCATTACGTAGTGCTGTGGATAGAGCTGGTCGTCTGCTCGATGATCAGAGCCTGCGGACGGTACAGAGACCAACCCGCAACGCCGTACCAGCCGAGAGGCTGGAAACGAGTCAGCTTGTCAACGACCGGACCACGGATAGTGTGGAACTCTTCGGCGGTCGCCTCAGCGAGCGCCTGCTGACCCATCAGGTAGGTGTTGAACACGCGGGTAGGAGTAGTACCAGCGTTCAGGGCATTGATGCAGCGAGGAGTCTCGATGAAGATCGAACCCTCGTACTCACCAATCTCACCAGCCCAGATGTTGTCAGCAGAACTGTACGACATCGGGACACGCCAGCCATTGTTACCCGTCTCGGACCGAAGGTCAAGGGAGACCTCAGGGTGCATGAAGCGGGTGTAGCTGGCGCCCTTGTTCGGGTGAACGAACTGAGCCCGCAGCTTGGCAACACCCATACGGGCGATGTCCGAGCCGTAGAAGTCGAACGGCTGAACGCCGTTCAGGGTGCCGGTGTTGTACAGCGGCGCGGCTTGAGCCGCAGCCGACGCAGAACCATTCCTTCGAATGTTCTGGGTGCCAGCAGCCAGGACGTTCTGAACAACCAGGTCGATCGAGTCGACAAGGTTCCAGGCGACCTGGTTGACGAGACCGGCAGTCACGTCGGTGAAGCTGAACAGGTCCAGCTTGTTGGAAACGAGGATCGCGTTACCGTACTCATTGAGAGTAACGGTGACCGTGGTCGGGTTACCGGCCGCGACAGCGTCCGGGTCAACCAGCTCATTCAGTGGGGTGATCGCCTGCGCCAGGTCGGCGTACAGTTCGAACACGACAGAGGAACCGGGCATAGCCTGCTGCACAGGGCGCTTGTCAGCTGCCTGACGGAACATGGGCTGAGCACGCAGAGCGAACTCAAGAGCACGGTCGTAGGTAGTCTGGACAAGGTTCGCCATGGCAGCGGTGCCGGTAAAGGCGTTCGCTATTTGTTGCCCTTCAGATACAAAGCTGCACTTAGTACGGTTTCATAATTGTCTCCGAGAAGCCCTATGGCCATGTTGCATCTTTTGCAGAGAAGACCACGAACTTCATCAGTATCGTGGTTGTGATCTACTGCAAGTTTGATGTCATTCTCTGGCTTGTGGCATATGGCGCAAAGCCCGAGCTGCCTATCGAACATCTCATTGTAATCGGATTCAGTGATGCCAAACTTCTTTAGGCATCCAAGCCATGCATAGCGCTTCCTTCGCTCAATGTTCTCTGGAGTGGAGAGGCGTGCTTTATTGCACGCCTTACATTGAGATTGAGTTCCGCTAGCGTCTCTCTTGTTCCGATGGAAGTCTTCCACAGACTTCTCAATTGTGCAACCAGTGCATACCTTGGTCCTAAGGGTCTCACATCCTTTTGGGATAGTAGTTGACATTTGATTAACGGGCATTAGCCATGTTGGCAATCAGCTCCGCAACCGACGTGGCCTGGTTGGCTCCACGCTGCAAGTCCTCAATGCCAGTAGAAGGGCGACCATCGGAACCGGCAGCGGTAAGCTGCCGGAACAGGTTCTCCTGACCGGGAGTGAGGGCGGCAGGATCGGGGGAGATCCCAGGGATTACATCGGTGACAGGATCTGGACTGCCAACACCGAAGGCAGTCTTTACTTCAGTGACCCAAGACTTGATTGCCTCCGGGTCTGCGTCGCCCCTGTACAGCTTCGCTGCACTCTTGGGCACGCCGAGGTCTTCAAACACCGAACCGAGTTCGTAAGCCTTCTGCTTCGCAAGCACGTCTGCCAGAGCAGCAGAAAGCTCGTCATTCTTCTTCTGAACACTTTCAGCCCAGCTTCGCAGGCCCTTGTTCGTGGTGTCCTGGTTCTGGTTTTCGTTCAGGTTCGGGTCGAAACCCCAAGGGTCAGTCATGACCATGCTCCCAGTTTCTTTTTCAAGGTTAATCGAATGCCATGTCGCTTCCCTGGGGAGAAAAGAAACAAGCTCACTCTACCGGTCGAGAGTACGAGAACGCGGGCCGGTCGATCGCGTCAAGAGCTTCCGATCCAGGATTCGAACCTGGGCTTAAGTGATTAACAATCACTCGCTCTACCTACTGAGCTAATCGGAAATGGCGGGAGTGGGACTCGAACCCACAACTTCTGGCTTATGAGGCCAGCGTTCTACCAATTGAACTATCCCGCAGTCTGGAGAGTCGGGATCGAACCGACCGCCTTCCGCTTCCAAAGCGGACGACCCACCATTGGGTCTTTCTCCAGTTCGCTGTTGATTACATCAACAGCTAGCCAGCAATGTAATTGCGGGCATTGCGAGCCCTGAGGCTCGCCCTGCTATGTGAGCTGTCCGCCACCGTGACGAGCCAGGCCCTGCTGTGCGGCACCCAAGGTGCCGTTAGTGTTGGCTCGCTGCC
>Ga0208717_1000108_pt1 | contig 43905 bp, 42 predicted proteins | sample NGESurF53shallow_FD_184489 | JGI IMG/M metagenome (GOLD analysis project Ga0208717, IMG submission 184489) | Arctic peat soil microbial communities from Barrow, Alaska - NGEE Surface sample F53-3 shallow (SPAdes) | ecosystem: Environmental > Terrestrial > Soil > Wetlands > Peat ... | reverse complement strand
CCAAAGCCCGCTCCGTCGATGCCCTCCAACAAGCCATCTCCGAGGCCATCCCATCCATCTCATCCAGCAACGCCCAAGCCTGGTTCCATCACTGCGGTTACGATATACACCTATAGGAGAAATGCTATAGTGTCCGGCATTCAGCACTCCTCTGGATAGGCTTATCGAACCCTTAACGAACCCACGTCCTCTGTCTTCACGGCTCTAATTCCGAACGGTCCACGAAAATTGCCGGCTCAAAATCTTCGAAGTCTGGAGAGCGCCGGCATTGTGATTCGCAGAGATTTAAGCGATCTCTTACTGCATGTCCAGCACGATCTCGAGCCCGGGCCTCCGCCAATCCATCTTGTCTGCTCCTGGATGACCTGTCGGGCTGCGGCGGGCTCTATGCACAGAAGTCAATTGGAGAAAGCGGGATGGATGATGGCGCAAGAGACCGGTTCAATCCGCTCTATCGTCGCAGAACTTGAGTGTCTGGGGCATATCTTTCTTCCTCAGTCGAAGAGCATCTCATCTCTCACATCACGCTCTCGTAACACTGTTGAAAATACCGTGGCAGCATAGCCAGTGCTCCGTTTAATCCGACGCTGTCGCGCAGCCGGGATCGGATGGAGTCATCCGGTTGTTCGGGCAGCATAAGTCGGATTCGATGCGCGGCAATTCGATCGGAAAAGCCGAGTTCATATAAAGCGATTTCGTCTGGATGCGACAAGCCATACTTCATTCGCTTCAGGAGATGAGCCAGGGTGCCCTGTACCGGGGAGGCAGTTTCTTCGCCGACAACAGTAGCCAGCATCTCGTTCACGGCCGCGAGGATGAGGGTGCTTCCGTATGCGATCACGTTCTCACAGAGATGGACCACATCCTCCATGGTCGTTGCACGGGTTTTCTTGCCCCACCGGATACGTCCCCCGTTGGCCACCCAGGCAGTCAGGATCTGCTGGAAGTTCACTCCGGCGATCCAACGTAGGACTGTGGGAAGAAGCTCGTCGGAGGGCAGGAATTTCCCGACGGTGTCCTCACCCAGAATCTCGACGATCAAAGGCCATATGTGGGCAAGGAGCTGTTCTTCCGTATTCTCCAGCTGCAGCAAGACGGCTTGATTGGTCTCGACCCATTCCCGCACCCGCTGGATCGCCTTCAGGCCCAGAAGAGTCTTGCCATAGGCTGCTTGTAAGGCAGGATCAGGTTGGCTGGATTCGATGTGCCGCGCTAGATCCTGAAACGCTTTGACCAATTGCGCCTTCTGAGCGTCATCCGCAAGGCCAAACGCCAGGGTCTCCCGCGCGAACTCCTCGACGGACGCGAAGAATTGCTCGAAGGGATCGGTGCCGCGATTGGCCATCAGGTAGCTTTCGAGCGCCTCGAGCAGCATGGTCTTCGTCTTGAACTGCGCGAGGAGCCCGTCCTCCGTGAACCCAAGTTGCTTGTAGGTTGAGGCTGCTGTGATGAGTTGGCCCCGGAGCGTTTCTGGATCTTGCACAAGCTCCCGCAGCATCGCATTGGGATCAATCCCCAATCTTTGGTCCTCGCGCTCATTGGTGAATGGTGCCAGGATTTGCAGCAAGGAACTTGCGGTTCGCTCAGCCGCATTGGGATTCAGGAGATTGAGGGCTTCCCGCCATCGCCACTGTTCCCTCGAGTTCAATCTTCTGTCATACAATTCGGGGTCGGAAAAGATGATAGTCCCCTCCGTGTGCATGCCCGCGCGCCCCGCTCTGCCAATTAGGTTGTGAAAATCGCGAGCCTTGATGCGGTCCACGCCCTGCATGGTGCCGGACACAATCAGGTACCGCAGCGGAAGATTGACGCCCTGCGCAAGCGTCGACGTGCAGATCACGAACTTCGCCAACCCCTCCTTCATCGCGACCTCGACCGAAAGCCGTATACCCTGCGGGGTGTTTCCGTGATGGGAGAAGATACCCAGACGTGCTGCCTGGGTGACACTCTCCCCATCCCCGAAGTGGGCGGCATAAAGATTCCCGAGGTTGACCAGCTCGGTAGGTTCGCAGAACAGGCTTGGCCGGGTGAGCGACAGACCGCGGTCGAATGCCTCAACTGCTGCGGCAGCGATGGTGCCCGCCGTTGATTTCCGTCCGCAGAAGATGGCGACGCTGCCGTTGCGGACGACCTGCAAACCCAGATACAGGGCGATGGAGTTCGCACTCCGTTCCGGGAAGATGCGCGGCTTGCGTTCTCGGCCCCGTAAGGCGAGCTGGCGCTGTTCGATTAAGCGGGGAACGAAATACTCCACGTGCTCTGGATCATGGGGCTCGACAAATTGTAGCTGGCCCAGCGGCGTTCGCCAGCTGGCGAACGCTACCGACCTGCGAGTTGTCGAAAGGTCCTTGCCGTCAACGACGACTACTTGGTCGCCGATGAGCCAGCGTCCGATGGTTTCCGCATTGGTGATGACCGCAGAGATCAGGACAATCTGTTTTTCTATGGGCAGAAGCCGCTTGATGGAAGTCAGAAGCAGTTCATAGGTGACACCGCGCTGGCCGCTATCGAACTGGTGCCCTTCGTCGTAGATGACCAGCCCCACGGCATCGATCAATTCCGGATTGTGCCGAAGGACATAGAGAAGCTTCTCCGGAGTAAGAACAATGATCTGTTTCTCCTGGCCCGCTCCGAGATCGACACCGTTCTCCGCATCGGGGAAAAGCATCTTGAGCAGGGCGGAGTAGTCAACCAGAAGCGCGTCGGAAAGCTCGTTTAGTTGCACATTCTCGCTTTTGAAGGCCGCGCGGAGTGCGCCCGTGATCTCCGTGCAGAGCGCGCGAAAGGGCGCGACCACGATCGCAAGGCGCGCCCGCTCAGAGTAGAAGGCGCTCCGGATGATGAGCTCGATGCCTCTCGTCTTGCCGGCACTCGTCGGCATCTGAATGACCGCCGAACGTCCTTGCAGTACGCCTCGCTCGCCAAAAACGTGCTGCGAAGGCCAGAGTTCGCGCATGAACGAAGGCTTGTTGAAGGTGGTGGACCATAATGCCGCCTGAAGGCCACTGTAGGGAGGCAGTACATGCCGCGCCGCGTTTCGCAGACGCTTGCGCGCGACGGCGGAGACAAGATCGGCATAGAGCAGGTCTCGTGGTGTTCCGCCGGAGTAAGCCTCGTCCCGTAATGTCGCTGCCGCAACCAGGACCTCTTCGCGCCCATTGCCCTCCGAAAAATAACCCTGAAGACTGTTGGCCACGGTACTCAGGAAGGGATAATAGTTCGATGTTGGCAGGACCGGGAGAGCAGGACGATCGGGAGAGAGCAGCCAGCGAAGCAGCGTATCCCAATGGTCGAAGGGGGGACCGGCCAGGTGCGCTTCTCTTACCAGAACACCGGCGCTACCCGCCAGATCGCAGAGATAGTAACCGGCCCCGCTCAGCAGGAGGAGCTCAGTCGCCAACTGTTCTCCGTAGCGCGAGGAAACGTAGGCGTGGAGAAACGCCGCAGCGAAGCGCAGGGCAAAGGGTTCGTTCGGAAGAATGCGTCCGATGGAGACATCTCCCTCCATCTCTAGGTCCGCGATTCTGGCCGCTTCGTCGCCGAGAATGCCGATGACCAAAGACAAGAGCTCTGCCGGCTGACTACCGGCCGTATCAAGGTTCGCCAGTCCCTCAGGGACGTTGAACTCATACATGCGTGCCCGAGCGTGTGCGATTCCATCAAGCCTTCGTGAGGCACGTTCAGGCTTCATCGGCCGCCACCTCATAAAGATGATGGACTAAGGTCATCATTTGACTGCCCTTCAAAACCAATAGGTCGAGGTTCTGATGATCGGGGTGGGCGGCCACGGAGATGTTGACTGCGGTGGACTCGTCATAGAGCGAGTCACAATACACTGCGGTCGCAGTGTATTGGTTTTTGAAAGGATGATCGACGGGATTTTGGAAGCGCCGAACCATCACTACGCCATCGTTGTTCTTGTCCAGGCGGAGACGCTGTTTCATGGCGTTCAGGGTGTAGGCACGGCGCAGCTGGTCCTTGGCGGAATCATCGATGGCGTCCTGCAGTCGATTCTTTGTCTTGGAGCCGGAGAACTGCGCTTTCACCTCAACAGACATCAGAACATCGTCCGATGAATACTTCTCACTGGCGAGATCCGTCGTAGGGGAGATCCCAAATGCGAGGAAATCGGTTCCTTTCGTAGACTCGTTCGGAATTGCCTTCGCCCGGTAGCGGGTTCTCGGCACGCGCCAGTTCAGTACGTACTCGAAGTAATCGGCGACGAGGATCTCGGCAAAATCTCCCGCTCGAATGCTCGGCCCAGGCGCCGTTTGATTATGGGGAAAAGCAAATTGGAGCAGGAAGTCCTTCCTGCTCAGGCCGGTTCCGTCCCGGGCTTCATCAAGGGCTTCATCGAGATAGTAATGCTCGCGAAAGTGCCTCGCCCATGCGGACAAGATCGCAGGTTCTTCGAGGTGTCTGATCTCCAGAATAGGCACTTCGCGTCCGTCGGGCGTCTTCGCTCGCCTGCCGGTGTCTTGAAGCCAGGCGATATGGGTGGGAACAACAGGCATGCTTTTGAGCCCAGTCTCGAAATTCAGTGGAGGGAACTAATTCATTCTAAGCCGCTAATTCAGCTCGCCCGCGGTGATCTTCCACGCAGCGTCGTCGCCACGGCACCGGCCCCCATGAAACGCGAGGACTCTTCCCGCAGCTTGAGCCGAAATACAGGCTTGGCGCAGCGAATCGGTCTCCGACGTTCGCCGTGCCCATCACGCCGAGTCCTTCCAACTCTCTGTCAGATAGAGATCGGGTGGGTAAGCCTACGCTGACGTCCCGCTTTTCCACACCGTATTCCGAGTAGGTCTACGAGGCGGGTAGTCGGGTTTGCGAAGGAAATCATTTAATACAAATCACTTACGGCAATTGCACGGTGGTATCGGCTGACTATTGACATAGAGCGGGCGTTTATATCATACTATTCATGTGACACACGTGAGGATTATGAGATGGTAGTTTCAATAGCGACTGTCGGTGGGAAGAGATCAAGAGTTTTGGCCGGGGCTCCCAATGGGCGAGCTGCGTTCGCGAAATTGTTGTCGGAGGCTGTGCAGGAGCCACTGGTTCCAGAGCCTTTATACCTGGACTTTGCAGACGTTGACATCGCGACGGCCAGCTATCTCCGGGAGAGTGTCCTGCAGTTACGCGACACGGTGCGCAGGCAGCGATCGAACTTCTACCCGGTCGTCGCCAACGCGAATGTGCAGGTCATCGAGGAATTGACGCTGCTGGTTCAGGCCAACAATGACATTTTGATGACCTGCGCTCTGGATGAGCTGGGAACCCCAAGCCACGCGACTCTCATTGGCAATCTGGACCCCAAACAGAAGCTGACGTTTGATCTAGTCAACCAGAAAGGTGAAACCGATGCGTCCGAGCTGATGCGCGATCACGGCGCTGACGAGACCGTGAAGCAGACGGCTTGGAACAACCGGCTTGCGGCACTTGCAGGGCTTGGCCTGATCTACGAATTGAGCCAAGGACGCACGAAACGCTATAAACCGCTGTTTGGAGGAGCCGTGTATGGGAATTGATTTTATCCGTAGATCTGCACCGTCTTTCCGCAAAGGGCTGGACCGCCGCCGCGTGGAACTTGGAACGCCTGACCTGTTCTCCCGCAAGCTTGAGGGCAGGCCCCGCGCATACGCGGCGTCGATGCAAAACGGCGAACGGCTGGCCGAGGGCGACAAACTTTGCGTGTGTCTGAAGGACAACCAGGTCCTGGCACTGCGCGGCCTCTCCCCCGTCGCTCAAATCAGAAATCCGCCGGCAGAGCTGGTAACAGGATTGAAGGCTTCATTCGGCGAAGCCTGCGGAGTCGTTCAGGTAGTCCACGTAAAGGCTTGTATCGCGGAGATAACCGTATGCTGATCCAACCCTTGCAAGCAGAAGTCACTCATCTCCCGTACCGGACGCAGCACCTTTGGAACGACTCCGGGCTGTTTACCCCGTCGCTCGGCTGCGCCAGCTGCATGGACAAGAGAACCTGCGGAGGACTGAGCGTCGCCACCGGCCTTTATGACTGCCTGAGTTTTTGCTGCCAAAACCCCGCTGACTGCGACACCGTGTGCCGCAACAGGCCCGACGAGTTTGCTTCACGGGTAAGGGAGGTCGGTGGCTTCGGCTTGGAGAACGTGCCGCGCGCCGCGGCCCTGGTCGCTCCGAACCTGCCCCCAGGTGTTCCGGTGATCTTTCACGGGAACAAACGGTCCGCAAAGTTCTCAGGACCGGGTACGGTGTGCCTGCCTCTCTACAGATTGGTAGAAGCAAGGACTCGGCGAGTGCGCTATACCGACGCACAGCAGCTAACAGATGCGTTTGGTCTGACGCCGGGCACGCAGGTCATCCTGACCGGGACGTCAACAGACCCAGCCTTGGAGCGGTGGTGGCTTTTCGGCAGCGATCGCGTCGAGGCCATCCGTGCGCTGAAGAAACTCAACATCTCACTGGTCACGACGCCGAATTACAGTCTGTTTACCGATCAGCCCCGATGGGACGATCTGCACAGCATGAAGCGCATCGCCCTCGTGCATCAAGAATTTCTCAACGAAGGGATGCCGGCAGCGCTTCACGTCAACGCCCGCACTGAGCGCGACTGGGAGCGCTGGCGGGAGTTTATCGTAGGCAGGTCTGAGATCACCGATTTGGCCTTCGAGTTCGCTACCGGAGCCGGGTGGGCGGGCCGTCTTGACTGGCATGCAGAGCAGCTCGGCCATCTGGCAGCTGAGGTGCCGCGTCCGCTGCACCTCATAATCCGGGGTGGCATCACTATTTTGCCTCGGCTCATTGCCGCTTTTCACAAAGTGACTTGCCTCGAAACCTCGACCTTCGTAAAGACGATGCGGCGCAAGGCCGCGACTATCAAAGCTGACGGCGCTGTGCGGTGGAAGCATGCGCCGACCGAGCGCAGCGAACAACTGGACGCGCTGCTACACGACAACTGGACGGTGATCGCCAAGGTTTACAACCCGATCATGTCAGCGCCACGAAAGGTGGCCTGACTATCAGCGACGCGGCAAAACTAACTTTTCAGGCTTTAGATGATTTGGCTTTCGCCAGCAGCGTCGGTGACGATGCATTGCAGGACATCCAGGCCGAAAGCTATTTGCCAGCCACGCTTGGTCCACTGGCCGAATTTTTGTTATTGATGTCTGCCGGTGTGATCCCGTCCTCAGGATTGCAGTGGCTTCGCGATCGACAGATTGCCAATTTCCTCAAAGCATGGTGTGACAGAAGCCCGGGCTGGCTTAGCCAAACTGGGCACCTAGGATTTATCAGGATTCAAAAGGCATCGGATGAGTGGGAAATCGCCTCTGTCGATTTCCTGATGAAAGTGCAGCGGGCGGCACAAGAGACATCCAAATTGCCGGGAACGATTCCCGGGCAGATGGCAGCGGCAATCCTTGAGCTTGCCGGCAATGTCCAAGAGCATTCGGCGGCATCTGAGACTGGGATTATTGCGTTCCGGGCAGCGGCCGGTGTGTTCGAGTTTGTTGTCGCCGATCAGGGCGTCGGGATTCTGCGCAGTCTACGTAGCTCTCCAGACTTTCTTACCCTTAACGATCATGGACGAGCAATGGAGTTGGCTCTTACCGATGGCGTATCTCGCTTTCAGGATCCGCGTCGCGGACACGGCTTCCGACCGATTTTCCAAGGGTTGACCAATTTGAATGGCTATCTTCGGTTCCGCTCTGGAGATCACGCCATCGTTATGGATGGAACTACGCCTAGTCTGGCAACTGCGCAGTTAGCCCAAAAGCCGTTTTTCGCAGGATTCTTCGCGAGCGTGATGTGCAAAGCCTTGTAGCTTGAGCAACAGCCCATGCGGATGATTAGATAGCGGCGCAACAAGTTCAGAATTGGTTGAGGAGATACTTTGGCGAAGCTAACAACAACAGAGAAAAAGATACTTGAACAATTATTTCAAATGGGCGGCGGGTACGTTCTGAACTTCTCCGATCGTACCTTCGGCGAGTTTTTTCACGACGACTTGGGCATAGACATTTTTGACCAGAAGTACAACTACGCGAGTGGTTCAAAGGCGAATCGACTGCGTGGCTTTTGGCAGGTCGCCCAGAACTCCCATGTCGCGAAGAGTATCGACCAATTGTTGATTTACATCGACACCCAGATCGCGCTTAGGCGGCTTGGTGCTGGCAAGTTCCCCGACCATCTCTTGCAGCGCGCACGATATCCTCGCGACTATCCGGCGCAGCGCCTGTAAAGCCGGCGGTCGATCCCATCAGCAGCCAACCGGCAACACCACATTCAAACGCCCAGCCCTTTACCCCGGACGCGCAGGTACTTGCGGGCCTGCGGGACAAGTTCGTGGAGCTGCATTCCATGACACCCCAGGAACGTGGCTTTGCATTCGAGCGATTTTTAAATGAACTGTTCAACCTGTTCCACCTTGCCCCACGCGGCTCATTTCGTCTCGTGGGAGAACAAATTGATGGAAGTTTTCAGATCGGCCAGGATGTTTATTTAGTCGAAGCGAAATGGCAGAACCAGAAGACCGGCCAGAGCGACCTCTTGAGTTTCTCCGGGAAAGTTGAAGGGAAAGCACAATGGTCCCGTGGTCTGTTCATCAGCTACGCCGGATTTACGGACGACGGTTTAGAGGCATTCGCCCGCGGCAAATCGACGCGAATCATCTGCATGGACGGGTTCGATCTGCATTGCGTGTTGAACCACAATCTGAACTTGGCGGAAGTGGTCAATCGCAAGATGCGTCGCGCGGGCGAAACCAATGACGCATTCATATCGGTCACGGATCTTTTTCCATCACAGGTGTTCTGAGTTCGAGGCGGCGCAATGTTCTTGCTCTATTACGGCAGTCCTTCTCATGAAGTGGATTTAGTGCAGGAGACGAATCCGGCCATCTGGGGATTGATGCGAAAGAAGGCCGTGAATTACCTCACGATCTCCGGCGTAAAGGAATCCGCGAGTCCACTCTCGCAGTTGCCCTTCGAGCATTGGGCCGGAACTAACAGCTTTGACGATGCGTTCGATCTTCTGTACCTTCGGATCAGGATTGCCCAGTACCTCCAGATGAAGCTCGATGCGGAGACGCCAGAAAATCGGCAGCGTTTCCGATTAATTGCTGATGCCATGGAACAAGGGGCAATCCGATACGCTTCATCGCGGTCAGCATGATCGACGATAATGCGGATGCGGTAAGTACCCCCACATTGGAGATCACCTCGGCAGTGGTCGAACGCGCTCTACTTGATTTCGAGACCCTCATCAAATCGAATGGCGCGATCAGCGGGATAGATCGCGTTCACGCTGCACTGCACGGATATCTCATCGCCGTTTGCAAGGACGCAAACATCCCGGCGAAGGACAACGCAGACATCACTTCACTCTTCAACCCTGTCCGGCAACAACACCCTAACTTTCAGGCCAAGCCTGCCGGGACAGAAACGCAGAAGATGCTGAGGAGACTGGCACAGATCGCCGATACCATGAACCCTGTCCGCAATCACAGTAGCTTGGCGCATCCGAACGACGAGCTGCTGGAGGAAGAAGCGATGCTCGCAGCGAACGCGGTACGCAGCCTGTTGCACTACCTGAATATGAAGCTGAGCTGATGTGGCGCAGTCTTCCGGGGATGTCTCGATTGTCCCGTTATTGACCTGATCGCCTGTAGCGGACGCCACGGCCAGCGCCTGCACAAAGCACATGGTCAATTCACCTAGCCGCTACCTTTCGGCCCGTTCCATCTGAGCAACAATCTTGGCCGTCTCGGTGCTGAGCGCAGCAACCCTCTTCAGCAGCTCAATTACAGCAGGCTTGTACCTCTCGAAGCGATAAGTGTTGAACTTCTCCCGGATAGTCTTGTCCTTCGGCTTCTTCTCTTTGAACTGGTCGAGCACCCACTCCAACGCAGTGCGGTTCGCGAGCTTATAGCCCCACGCTTCTTCTGGTACGCCTGTCAGTCTGGTCTCTCTGTCGAGGACAATCTCTCCTGCTGCACGGTTCGCCTTCAGGACCGGCTTCAGCGATACACCGGGCTTTCTCTTGGCCGTTGTGGTAACAATCCTCAGTGGCGAAGGAGAGACCATTTCATATCCTATGTGCAGCTTCATTAGCTTGTGACCCCATGCGGACCATTTCCAAAAGTCGGGATAAAGTGGGATGTTCGGAAACTCCCGCTTCAGATTAAGAGCATACGTCTCGCGGTAAATCGGGTCATGCAGGACAGCGTAGACATAATCAAAAATTGCGTCTTTCGTTATCTTCCCTCCCTTTGTGTCCCCCTGTGATTTGTAGTAGGTGACGAACTGCTCCAGGCCCCAGTCGGTTAGATTGTCGGTTTTCCTCCCCTTCTTGTCGTAGTACCAGCGTGAGACAGCTTGCGTCCCACCGTTGCCCTGCTTGAGGAGGCAATAGTCAAACGGCTGCTCGACGGCGAGGACGGCGAGCGGATTTGATGACGAGACGCACAGGAAGGTGATGGTCGGGTTTGGCTCTTCATGGAACATCGAACCCAACTGATATTGCATCTCGTTCAAGTGCTTGTCGAAATAGAGGCTTTCCTTGATGAAGGGCCGGTAAACCGCGGTAATGATCTGCTTCTTATCAAAGGCGAATTTCGTGCCTTTACGAAGATCATTCTTGACGGCGCGCGTCCATTTGATTGAGTCATCGAGGAGCTCCGCAAGGTTCTTCGCGTTCCGGACATCACCCAGCTTCTTCAGATCGGCGTTGTATGCGTCTATCAGCCATCCGACTTTCTTCGCCAGGTGCGCGCTGTCGTCGTCGTAGACCCACTCGTCGCGCGCGGTTACGACTCCGAGTGAGAAGAGTTTGAAGATAGCCGTTTCGCGGCTCTCTTTCTTCGTAGCCTTGACTTCCTTTGTCGCGAGCGGAAGGAGCGAGTTGAAGTCATTATCAGCGAGGTTGATCCAATTGTTGCGTGCGTCCGGCTTGATTTCCTCGAAGTCGATATCAAAAATGGCGGTGTGGCTCAGGAATGAGAGCTTGTCTTCCGCCGTCTCCATCTCGGGCCGCCGGGCGTAGAGGATTTTGCAGCCCTTACTCTTGGGCTTACGAATCATAAAGCTGATGGCAACGCCGGTCTGGATGCCGAAGACGTTATGCGTGGTCCCCGAAAGCTTCGGATTTGCCCTGACGTCTCCGCCGAGATCGAGCACATAGATCTCATTAAAATCCTGCCCGACTACCGCGCGGAAGCCGTCAAACGTCCTGCTGTTAATGAAGCTGCGATTTGAGATGAAGGCGACGATCCCTTTATCCGAGATGCGATCACTCGCCCATCTGAAGAACCGCGCATACATGTCGTACACTTTGGTTTTTTGAGCGCTGCTCTCCGCGATATAGGTTTGCTTGACGCGCTTATCTATCTCAGGGTAGGGACGATTCTTGTTGTTCTCGTTTTCGTTGAGCTGGTTCGCGTTATAAGGCGGATTTCCGATAATCACGCTGATCGTGCGCTTGTTCTGCGCCTTAATGCGTTTTACGTTGTCATCGGAGAGCGTGCCGAAGAGGTTGTCCATGTGGCCGATGTGCTTCTGGAGCGCGAAGGTGTTGTCCAGCGTATCGACAAAGCAGAGGCCAGGAAACTCCACGTACGACCCGGTCGCGGCTGAATACGTGGCTTCGATATTGAGGTTGGCAACATAGTAGGGCAGGATCCCAACCTCGTTGGCATGCAGGCCCGTACCGTACTTAGATGTGAGCTTCTTCGGCTGGCCGGCGAAGTGGTCGATGAGTTCGCAGATGAAGGTACCCGTGCCAGTGGCCGGGTCGAGAATATCGACATCTTCGTGAATCAGATTTCGGCCGAAAGATTCTTCGCAAAGGTAATCGGCGCTCTCGATCATGAACCGGACTATCTCGTTAGGCGTATAGACCACGCCTAGCCGATCAGCAGCTTTAGGATTGTAAACCTTGTAGAAATTCTCATAAACAGCTTTGAGGAAGGTCTGCTTTTCTTGGTGGGTAACGATATGTGCCGCCGTCTTGCGGATTGCAGCATAGTAGGGCTCAAGCCCCTTCAGCGTCTGGAACTTCGTGTTTCCGGTAAAGAACGTGGATTCCAACTTTAAGAGCTCGCGCGTGACGTTGTTGTCCTCGTGGTATGTGGTACCCGGAAAAACTGCAAGGAAGACCTCCCCAGTCAGGATGTGCTGGATGAGCATCTCCCTGACATCGGCATCCTCAAGGTTGGGATTGATCGCCTCGCGGGTATGAGTGAGGAAGAGAGCAGAAGCCTCGGTGAACTTCGTCTCTGTACGGTAGGCCTCCGCAATCATCATGCGCAGGGTCTCCAGCACCTCGGGCAGGTCGGCACTGAACTGAGCGACCGCTTTGCGAAATTCTTCAATCTCGGGTCGCTGGTAGCCGAAATATAGGCGAAGCAGCTTTTCAAGAGCTATCGTATCCTCGACGGAACATCGCACGACCTCTTCGCCGTGTTGGAAGAGAACCGCCTGTACGGAATCGTCGAAGATGATGTTGGTCTTCGGGTAGCCGGCCTTGAACTTCTTTTCGATCTCAACATCTAGGTCGTCGCTGGTGTCTTTGGCTTCCCAGTAGCCAAAAGGGACACGGAGTGAATACAGAAGGGCTCCGTCAACGTAGCGCCTCTCCTTGGTTTTTGTGACGATTTCGTATTCAGGGATGAAAATCAACTCGTGGCTACGGCCCCAGCCCTTCAGCAAGTCTTTGAACGCTTCGCGCACGACTGATTCCCGGTGAGTCCCGGATACCTTAATGAGTTTCGCAAGATTATTCAGGTACTGCTGTATCGACAGTTGACTCAAGGGGCGCGGCTCCAGATGCAAAATTGTTTGCATCATTAAAGATAAAGCTTCAAAGAGCCCAGAGACGATCTGGGCCAGCCGTTAGCTCCCTAACCTGAAGCTATTTGGTCAATTTCCTGTACTGCCCGTCCGTCAGCTCCAGGAAGACTCCACCATTCGGCCTGCACTTACGTGCTCGGAGGTCCTTATCGAACCCGCGACCTTTGCCTTAAGGCAGAGGTCTGGACCGAGGTTTGGTGGACAGAGGACGTGGGTGCAATAAGGGTCCGATAAAGGGTGCCAAGGGTATCTCAGGGCTCCAAAAGTGGCCATCCTTGGCTCTTGATTTCAATAAGTTACGAGATCTTTCCTTGCTGTCGTCGCAGAGGTCGCCGATGGATCGATGTAACAAGAAACGTGCTTTTTTTGACTCATTCCGATTTAAGTGGTGATAAATCGCCGATTCACTCAGCGAGAACCCAGAATGGACCTGCGGAGACCTGACCACAGCATCCGGGCGCCGGTTGCACTCTCCGCCATATCTTTTGGACTCATCTGCCACGGTATGCTTCAACTCGCAATAAACAGCGATTCCAGAAAGCGTTGATAACGGGGTGTTGAAGGATATTTTGGCCGGGGATAAAGCATACGTTTGCCGTCTCCTGGAATATGGCTTCTATTCACTAGCGGCTGACCCTTGAGATCTGCGAAGTTGTGCGAACACCTTGTTCGCGTTTCGTTGACCCTGGGCACGCAGTTCAGCCGCATACCCTGCGAGATCAGCCCTCGTGAGGTGCGTCGTTGTCTCATCATCTTCATAGGCAAGTTCTTCCCTGATGTACTTCGAAAGATTCTTAGCCAAGGGGCCGGCAGGATTCGCTCTGGCGCGACGCATAAGCGCTGCTGCTACAGGCTGTCCGTCATACATTTCGAAGCAGGTGTCGCAACTCCGTGTGGTCCGCCACATGCGTGAGATCACATTCGCGGCGAAATCGACGCGGTACTGGAAATCATTTGCGTTGTAAACCGATTTTTGTCCCATATGTTTTGTCCTCCGTTTTCAAACTCGGCGCTGAATGGGGACGCTCAACGCCGGAAGCGCGGGTGAAGGGACTGCCCTGTAAGGCAGCATGAGGAAGGGATGACGATGCAGCGTGATTGGAAGGTCTTCTAAATGCTGATGAACTTGTGACCAGGAGTGTCGCTTCCGCGGCCGCTCCACTGAAGATAGCGACGACAGTTTTTAATTCATCCACTCACTGATCGGGCGGTCTGTTTGGCCGTGGAGAAGTGCCTCTTCCTCTTCGCAGAGCTCTTCGAAGTTCTGCGCGATATGGCACTGCTCGAACAAATCGGTCGTGTTCTTAAACTTTGTTGCAAGCTCCCTGCGAAGACGATCGATGTCGTTGCGCTGCTGCTCTTGCGGTGAGAAATATTCGGGATTGTTCATGGCGCCTACTGACCTCTGGCAGGGAATCCCCCCGAAGAGCGCGTGTGGAGCACGTTCTCCCGAGGGGATTGGTCCCTATGGAATTAGCTCGTGGGTGGCAAAAGTGGGGCTCGATTTGCTCCGCTTCTGATACCGCTCGCGTTGTACGGATGTGGGAACCCACACTGGCGCAACCGGCTCAGCAAAGTTGGCTTTAGCCGCCGCAGGCTGAGCCTGCCTGGAAGACATGCAGGCCTCGATCATCATCATTTGGGCCGCGTTGTGGTTGCGCCAGAAGGAGGGCGAAGTGCCGCGACGGGAACGAGCAGAAATTGCCATGAGATTTCTCCTATAAAAATGGGTTGATGGGAACGGAAGTGATTCGAACTGCGAGCGAGGGCTACGAAAGAACGCGAGTGCGCAGAGCAACTGTCCAGACGTTGACCAGCGATCCAAGGAGAAGCGCAAAGATCAGGGTTACTCCAGCCAGCTGAACCGGGTGGCCGGCAGCAGCGTGGTATAGGCTGACGCCGAAGGAAGCGATCACTCCCACGTTGAGCGCGGTCAAGACAAGACACAGAACGCAGCGAAAAGCGAAGCGATGCGAAAGAGGGGGAATGAACTCGGCCGCAGCCGGGGTGACGCGATTGAAAGCAGGCATGGAGATTCCTTTCTTGAAGCGCATTCAGCGAAGAGAGTTAAAACGCACGAAGTCGAGCCTCCTTGAGAGAGGCTGTGAAATCGCAGAAATTTACTGGGCTTTGGAATTACGGGATTTCTTTGGGGAAGGTGGACGAACGGATGGAACGGCTGTTTGTGTTTTGCTATGCGCAAACATGAAGGCGTTTTCTTCTCCAATGTTTGCGCATAGCGGGAAAAATGAGTCGATCAGGCAGCAACCGGATGGGCCGCTTGTTGCAGATCGTTCACCACGGCCTTCAGCACTTCAAAAGACGGGATCTTGTCGATCGACTGGACGTTGTGCGCATCGAGCACGCCGTAGAAGACCTTCTCGTGCAGCTCCTCTGCCAGGACGCGAACACGCTGGATTCCGCGGTCAACTTTCTCGAGTTGCCGCAAAATCCATTTCTGAGCGTCCACACTGGGAAGCTCCCGCGCATCGCGCGCCGGCCCTCCTTTGCGGAAGATCTCAAAATAAAGTGCGTCCCCAACCTTGCGCCGGAAGCCCTCGATCTGCTGCGTGAGAGTTGAATCGAGTGTTCCGGTTGCAGGTTTGGTTGCGGCTTGCCGGGAAGTGTTCTTGTTCCCTACCGCCTTTGCCGGCGCAGCAGAACTGCTCTGCTCCTCGGTACGCTTGGTTGGAACAACTCCTGCCGGAAGCGCCCATTTCGGCAGCGTCGGAAGACTGGCCGGATGGCCGTGGTCGTTGAGGTCCACCCACATCTCGGCGAAGTTGTAGAAGTACCGTCCGAGACCGAAGCAGGAGCAGGCGCGTTTGAAGGCCTGGGCCTCGGCCCGTGTCATGGCATTGTCGTCGTCCGCCCACATCTCCCCGCTTCCGCTGTGGCTGCCGAGACCCTGAATGGACACGACACAGGTAACGATCACCTTTCCGGTCTGGATGGTCTTGTCGCGTTTCACGCGGGTGACGGGAGAAAGCGTTGTCACCTGGTAAACACGCGTCCAGCCTGCCGGAGTGAAGATTTCGTTGAGGCGATCGGTATAGGCGCGCTGGTCTCCGTAGGGAATGACGCAGCCCCGCTTCCCGTCCTTGCTCTTATTCGTGACTCGCCAGTTGATAGCATCGGGATGGAAGGGAACGGCGAGCTTCTGGAGACAGCTCTGCTGTTCTGTTGAAAGTTCAGGTTGCATGGAATAATCCTTTCAGGATGGATTCAGGCCAGGTTGTAGAACGTTGAAGAGGGCGAAGGGCAAAACAAAAGAGACGCTCTCGGGGAAGAGCGCCTCTGGCGAATGGAACGTCGGAATCCGTAAAACAAACGAAGCTATCTACACAGGCAAACGAACGGAGCAGCTTTTCAGCCCGCTCAAAATGGAATGTCAGAGTCTTGAATCTTGAGATCCCCATACTCGTGCTGGTTGTTGGAGCCCGAGCTTCCGGAATCGGAATAACTACCCGACGCCTTTCCATTGGTCGAAGAATTTGAGAGCGTGAACTGCCATTTCCGTTCTCGCTTCCCTGACTATCACCCAGCAGCGTCAGGTCGTTGACGATGATTTCGGTCCGGTATTTCTTCTGACCAGAGTCTTTGTCGTCCCAGGACCGGGTCTGGATCCTGCCTTCGATCATGACCTTCGATCCCTTCTTGACGTAATCGCGAATGACCTCCGCCGTCCGCTTGAAAGCGACAATGTTGTGCCATTCGGTTTTGTCTACCCACTCCTCGCCCTGCTTCTGCCGGTCGGCGGTTGCAAGAGAGAAGTTGGCGACAGTGACGCCATTCTGCGTGGATCGAATTTCGGGCGCCTTGCCGGCGTGGCCGAGCAGGAAAACTTTGTTCATTCCTTTTGCCATACGATGTTCCTTTCTGGTGATGCTGGTTGTGTAGCGATTTACTGAACGACAAGGTTGTCGGCGCGTCTCCACATCTGTGCGAAGTCGCGGTCGAAATCCTCAATCTGGCGGGCATCGCGGGTCACGGTGACCTGGTTATCCTGATAGCGAGCGGCCGAGACCGACCAATTGCCGGAGCCATCTCGCAGAATGCGATCGTCGAAAAGTGCCATTTTGTCATGCATCAATTCGTCGCTGCCCTTGATCCGGATATGAATGTTGCGGTGGCCGGAAAGAATTGCCATGACCTGCGAGCGCCGTGCCTGTTCCTGTTCGAACTGCTCGCGGTCGCGGTAGATCCATATTTGAACTCCGCGAGACGCGTCGCGGGCGAGCGCCCGTGCAATCGTGCGATCGGTAAAGGCGTACATGGCGATCTTGATCGAAGAATGCGCGCCATCGATCAGACCGACATCGACCCGTTCAAGATTCTCCCCCGGAGAAAAGAAAATCTGTTCACCGCCAGCGGAACCTATCCCCCGACGAGGAGCTACGACGCGGCCCGGAGCAAAGGGAGAGTCCGTACCGGCGTGGGTGACCACCGAGGAAAGCCGGCTACTCGCCTCAGTGAGAATCGAGGAAAAAGAAGCGTGAGAGGTCTGCGGAAGTTCATCTCGGTGCCGCATGGCCCAGAAGAGGGTCGCTCCCGCGCCCAGCAAAAACAGATTTCGGAAGATATGCATGCGGACACTCCTTTATTGCTGATGCATCAGGCCGATAATCCCAAACATGGCGGCCAGGAATGAGAACTGATTGAGCAGCTTGAATTGCCGGTACTTCCCTTCCATCTCTTCCTCTGTTTCGTCGCCCACGATGCTGAACTCGATGAAGAGCCGAATCATGAGTGCGACGGCAAGCAGAGAACCCGCAATCAGCACGACGAGATGGTCGTGCATCTGAGCGGTGATCCAGATGACGAGCAGAATGCCACCGGAGATTTGAAGTCTCTGGCCAAAGCGTGGATGGTGTGTAATCATGCGATCACCGCCACTTCCCGCCTGCTTCGAATACCTTGTTCCAGCAGGTGACAATGTTTACAGCCCACACAGCAAACCGATTCGGTAATTTTTAGAAGCGCATCGAGGAAGGCTTCCGGTGGCAGCTCGTCTTCGCCGTTGCGCTTGAGAAACCGCGGCAAAGCGCCGCCGCGGAAGGCCGAATCCTTGCCCCAGAGCTCGGTTGCCAGAGTTCCGGCACGGCGAAAGAAGACGATGCTGCTTTCGAAATGCGGCCGCGCGCCTTGTGGACCGGAAAGCGAGTGCCGGGTGATGAGCACGTCATACGTGTTCTCATAGCGGTACATCTCCACCCGGCAAAACTCCGGCTCGATGAGAACCGCGTGAACTCCATTGGGCATGAAGTTCTGCACCCGCTCGATCCAGGCGAGAGACCTTCCATCGACGCCGCAAAAGCCGACGTAGTGGCCGATGCTCGCGACCGCTCCCCCGGACTCTTCGCCGCGCAAAGCCCATTGCCGGCTCTGTTGTTGGTAAACGACCTGGAGCGTGGCACGGCAGAAAATCCCGGTCTTGCGGATCTCCTTCCGTGTCAGCTCCGGCAGGGTGAGGCCCCGTTGGGCCATGAGCGCGAGCCGCTTGTCCATCGTTCCACTCTCCTTTTACAGATTGACGTTCATGGAATTACCGTTGAGGAACCGGGACGCCAAGGGCCTCCCGGATCATCTCCTTGGTGCAGCCTGCCCAGCATTTGTAAAAGCGAGGGTCTCCAACCGAAATGGCGAGGTTGTCGCTGGAACGGTCGTGTCCCTGCTTTGCACAAGATGGGCATTGTGTCCACCAGTTGTTGCTTGCCTTCCGCTTCACCTGGACGTGATCGAGAATCTGAAACCCACGTCCACTGCCAAATGGAACCGAAGGCTGCTCGACCTTCGACCGCGACTGGAACTCCTCCGGGATGCTGAGTCCCTCGATGAACGTCGAGAGTTCGACGGCCGTGAGGCGCTTCACCCGTCGCAGGTAGGCAAACTGAGGTTTCAGATTGGGCGCGGCCTCTTCAAACCAGTAGCGGTGCATGTTGGCTCGATGGATGCCGAGAGGCCCTCGAATGGCGTTGCCGAACTCTCCTTCCCGCAGTTCATCCTGACGGGGGAAGATTTCGATTCCATCCAACTGGTTGAGGGTGCCTTTGATGGGCACTCCCAGGCGAAGGGCAAGATTGTATATGTAGATACGGCAATCTTTCGCCGGCAGCGGCTCCTCGCACAGAATCCAGAGGTGGGCGCCGCGCCGCGACATCTCGAGCGCGGCTTCGACCCCATCCTCCTTCAGTTCCAGCTTCAGTTTCGCCAAGTCCCGATGCGCCCGCCGGTAGTCGGCGTCGATCGCCACCCACTTCGAGCACTGGGTTTCCGGGTTGATGGCGTACAAACCGATGGTTTGAAAGCCGCTCAGGTGCCTTCGCACCGTGCCGGCGTCGAGGGCCAGACGCTTCTTTGTGAGCCGTTCTTTCGGCTGATAATAGTAGTAGCGCTGGTTCTCGGGGTTGGGAGTGTCCGATTGCCGGGTATAGGCCCGGCGATTCACAAACCATGCCATATATTCGGGAATGAGTGCCGGATCCACTTTCAGGATTTCCGGAGTCGGCCTGGGTGGAATCCAGGGTTTCGTTGCCGCGGTGGACATGGTTTGCTCCTTTCGTTTGAGTGTTTGTAAATGGAGTTCGAAATTCAGTCAAATCGGGAGAGAAAAGCTTGTTCTCCTGGGTTTTCTCCCCCTGTTGAGGGCCGGTAAGGGGTCATGCAATGCAAGCCGGCATTCTGCGGACGGTGCTGGATGCGTCCTGTTGAGGGCCGGTAAGGGGTCATGCAATGCAAGGTTGCGCGGCGTGATTACTGGCCCGGTTCTGTAAGTTCGTCCACTTCAGTAACCGATAGGCCCACACCGCCCGGTCGAAATCGACTCCATTCAGGTCGTCGTCCCGGTCGAAGCGCAGCCATAGAAACGTGCCGGTGGCCTCGTTGTAGACGTAAATCGCTCCCGTATTTGGGCGATGCGGAATGCTTTGCAGGAAGATCAATCCGCCATCGGTTTCGATCAGACGCTCGGCTCTGGCTTCCCCGGCCTTCAGAAAAGCCCCGAGGACCTCCCACCGAGAGGAGGACTCGGTGATGCCGGGAAGTTCATTGGTGGAGAAAAGATAGTCGACGCGGAGTTTGCCGAGCAGTTCTCGTTTGGAATAGCGACGTTGCGTTTTCATGGGAATGTCCTCTCTTCGGTTAAATTTGGGCAAAGATTGCCGGTGGATTCGGGTGAAACGCCGGTTTCCTGTTGCCAGTCAGTCCGGCTTTCCAGTTGAAATTTCGGGATTGGGGTTAGTGTCGGAAGTATCTTCCGGACCGAAGGACCGCTTCCGCATCCGCCTCGGTCCGGTAGTACCCGGACTCTCGGGAATAGGGGCCGCAGTCGCAAACTGTTCCAACGTAATAGCCGGCTGCCGAGCAAAGCACCTCGTCTTCCATGTGCTTCAGGCAGTTCCGGCATGTCCTGGGCGCACCGCTGGCGATGGTCTCTCCGGGCAGCATGGGGATCTCCTTTGCTCCTAAAAATCGAAAACCCAGCCGGTAAGCTGGGCTTGATTGGCGTTGGTGAGTGGGTCGCAGTTACGCGCACTCCACGCTTTTGAAGGAATCCTTCAGTGCCTCGCAGCGGTCGCAAACCTCGACCATCGTCCTCGGCTCCTCACCTTGTATAGCCGCGTTCTCCGCGCGCCATGTTCCAGTTCGAAGTCGATCAATTCCCACAATGTGAACCGGGTATCGAACGCCAGGTAAACCGCTCCGACCACGACAAAGACAAAGGTTTGGGAAAGATGAATCCCTGCTTGATCGCACGGAGGCGATGAATCCGTCCTACGATCGCCGACATTGCGCGAAGCGCTAGCCTCGGAGCAGGGCGCGGTTGCATTGGCTTTTGGTCTATCCACAGTTGGTGCGTGAGGAAAATCTCCTTTGCAAAACACGTCGCTAAAATGAAAGGAGGCACCTTGGATAAAGCGCCTCGGGGGGTGAAATCGAGGGAACGACAGGCGGCAAATCAGGAAGGATATTGTCACCCGCCAGTGGTAGGAGGAGATGGCCATCAGTGCGACATTGGGTAACTTGCCGTCGATCCGGGTGAATCTCACGCGCGTTCGCGGTCGGCTTTTCTCCGGGAAATTGGTGTCGGGGTTATCGGTAGTTCCCGACGAATGGCGCAGTGCTAGCTAGGGTGGAAGGCTAAAAAACTTCGGTCTACATGAAATCCGAAACGCTCTAAAAAACAGCCTCAGCGCGAGGGCGCAAGCTCCACTGAAACCTTCGCCGGAACATACCCGCGCGCGCTACCCACTGGCGCCGATGCCGGAATCGTGAACGCCAGCACACCCGGAGAGAGCGCCTTCCATGTCGCGCTGTGAACCGCAACGACCTTCCTTTCCGTGCGCAATTGGAAGGTTGACACGGTAGAAGGCTCGACCTCGGCATTCAGCACATACGTCGTCCCCTGAAGATGCACGCCGATCACCTTCATCTCCCGGCTGCCGTTGCCTGGCAGCGGATGCGGGTGCGGCAGCAACAGCGAAACCCCACCCCCATACCTCAACTTGAGATACGAAGTGCCGCGCGGAATTTCCATCTCCATCCGCGCATCGCTGGACTGCGGATGCTCATCCAGCCGCACCGTGGTCCGCTTTCCGTTCCACGTTGCCCCGGTCAGGCGCGCACCCAGCGGAATTTCCGGGCGGTACTCCAGACGCACGGGAGCGCCGTGGTTCACCACTTCCAGCTCCGAACCATTCTGCGTCGTCGTCCAGGCCAAGTCGATCTTCGATCCCGGTAGCTGCAGATTGCGGACCTTCACCCTCTTCCAATCCGCCGGCAATCGCGGAGCGAAAACAATCCGCCGCGCCATTCCGTCCGCCCGGATGTCCAGGAGTCCCTGGATGGCGGAGCGAAAAAATTCCGCCGAAGACCACGTCTGCTCCGGCACCGACTGCATCTGCTCATGGTAGTAGTCCCCGGCCAGCACCTCATCCATATGCCCCAGCGAATCGAGGGAAGCCCAGGGGATCAGCGCGCTCCAGATGGGCAGCGCGACGCCGGGGCGATGGTCCGTCCAGAATGCCATGGCGACGTTGGCCGTGCCAATCGCCCACACACTGCCCTTGGCATAGGAGTTGGGATTGAACGCGCCGGAGTTGCGGGCGGTACTGCGCGTTCCCCAGTCGGTCTGAAAATTCGGCGACGCCAGTTGATCCAGCAGACTGTTTTCCCGCTGCTTATTGAAAAGGTGCTCGGAGATCGAGACGTTGCCGCTGCTGCTACGGTTCAATATCTCCTCGCCGGCCGGTGTATATCCATCGATCCAGAATTGTTTCGTCGCGTCCCAATAGCGCTTGCCGAAAGAATCGCGCGCTTTTTCGCTGGCTTTCATCGCCTGCGCGGACTGGACGGTATCGCTCATCCATGTCGCCATCTCGGCAAAGGATTTCGCCGTCTTCACCCATTTCGCGGAGAGGGTCATCTCGTCGCTCATGCGATCCTGCTCGTCGCCCCCCTCCTTGGCGGCGGGAATCCGGGGCAGACCGTCTGTCGGGTCGATGATGGATTGGCAGTAGCGATAGGCCGACTGCACCGACTGCCATTGCTTTCCCAGGAATGCTTTGTCTCCGCTGGCGGCGATATAGTCCGCCATCGTATTCAGATATTGAAAGCTGATATCCACATGCACGAACATGTAGGGATATTTGCCCACCCAATCGATCAGGCCGGCGCTCTGCGACAGCTCATGCCACACCATGCCGGTCTTCTTGTCCTGATATTTCGCGATGAACGCGAGCTCATCGCGCGCCCTCGGATACTCTCCAGCGGCCAGTAAAGCTTCGGTCGCAATCATGCCGTCCCCGGCGAAAAACCACGCATACTGCGGACGCCGCGCGCCTCGAGTGGGACCATAACCCGCTACGATGCCACAGCCGAGATAGGGATTGCAGACCCAGGCCTGGTCGAGCGCCACCTCGGACCAGCTCAGGTCGCGATTCAGATCCGCGTCGGGCGTTTCCACCTGGACGATTCTCTCCCGGAGGGTGTCGTAATGCGCCGCCGCACGTTTCTCCAGTTCACTGCTCTCGCCGGTCAGCGTGCGGACCAGAGCCTGCACCGTGGCCGGGTTGCTGCCGCCAGAGGCCACCACGACGGTGGCCGTTCGTTGGGAAGCGTCGCCTGCCGGCCTCACCGTAAACGAGAGGCTGTTTCCCTTCCGCGAAGAACTCGGGCGATTGGAAATCTCGTCGTGCGCGACGATCTGCGTGGAGCCGACGACCGCGGAGAATCGCTTCGTCTGCTCCGTCAGCACATACCCGGAAGCCGCCGCCCTCCAAGAAGTGTCCTGGCCGCCGATGCCGGCCGGCCACATCAGGTTCAGCACCGGTGTAAAGTGGACGACGACATCGACCGGATGACCGCTCTCCACCGTGTAGGTCAGCAAAGCCGCCGGTTTGTTCAAGGGAACGAACATCGTTTCACGGACGATGAAGTTGGGGCCGATGTAGATGCGGACTACTTTGCTCGGCCGATAGACGATTCGCCGCAGCACGGCCGCTCCTGGGATTTCCGATGTTGCCCCCGCCGGCCGAAACCCGATCCGATACCCCTGCATTACCTCGAGCGGATACGTCCACATCTCCAGACCGCTGTCGGCGTAGCCATCCAACAGGGCGCGGCGGCCATGGACGGCGATAAACCGTCGCGGGGACACCGCGTCCGTAGTCAACGCGAGCGATTTCCCCGCGAAAGTCGGCCCGGCGTTTCCGCTTTGCGCCCATGCGTGGCCGAGAGTCAGACACGCCAGCAACCAGGCCAGGCACACGAACGCCTCCCACGGCGAACCGGATACCGTCGCGGACCGCGGATTGCCGGATGCTCCAAACATGACAGCTCTCAAACCACCTTCGGGCGCAAATCAGTCGGTACGCAGGATCAATGTTGCGCGCCCGCGCGGCCGTGCGGCGGCATCGTCACATCCTGCAGTTGCACAATCGCGCGCGCCACTTCGCTGCGATAATTCGCCAGATTCGCCGTCGCGGAATTCTGCCAGTTCTTGCCGAGGACCTTGGCGATCTTCCGCTGATCTTCCGGCGTGATGGCATTTTTCATCCCGTCCACCTGCTGGATGGCCTTCGGCAGTTCCTTTTGAAAGTGCGCCAGCTCCGTCGCTGCTGTCTCCGGACGATAGGTCAGCCGGTCTCCGGTCTGCATCACGTCGATCAGCGCATTCGGCGACCACGACAGTGGGAAAGTATGGTTCAGCGTGTCGTAGACCTGGCGCAGCCGGGTCATGTTCCCGGCAAATCCGTCCAGCTCCCTGCGCCGCTCGATCAGCGACAGGGGCCGCTTGACCTGGATCAGAACCCGCTCGGTCACTGGAGCCGCGGGAACCGTGACGATCGTCGTAAGTGTGTTGCCCTCAAAATGCCAACCCGGCGCGCCCTTCACCGTGGAGTACGGCAGCGCTTTGCCATTCGCCGCCACCGAGGCCGGCGGCCAGTCGCCTGGGAGACGCAATTCATATCCGCGCGCATGCAGCATCCCCGGATAGCCGCCGCGCGCCGGGTCGATGGCGATCGTCAGGTCGCCGCCGTTTTGCCGCGCATGGACCGTCGTCCAAGCCGCCTGATTGTCCCGATAGGCGCGGCTGTCACCTGCATCCTCATACAGCGTGTACCGTGAGCTGCTGCCCGACCTCTGCGGAAATACGGTCAGGATCAATGGATCGACCGGCTTTTGCCCGGTGTAACGCATCGGCGGCGCCATGGGAACGATCGCGCCGGCCGGCACATACACCGGAATCTGCGAAATGGAGAATTTGCGCTTCACTTCGATCGGCCCGGTAAAATGTCGACCCGTTTGCCATTCGATCCAATTCCCCTTCGGCAACCAGAGGGATTCGCTCGCCAACTGCGAAACGCTGTCAACCGGAGCCGTCACCGGCGCAACCAGCATCTCCTTGCCGAACTGGTATTCGTTTTTCGATGTGTAGGCCGGGTCGGCTTCCGGCCAGTTGTAATAGAGCGGCCGCAGAAACGCCACGCCCGTGTCGTAGGTGCGGCGCGCCTCCGTATAGATATAGGGCACCAGAGCGTAGCGCAGATGATAGTCCCGGCGCATGATGCTGGAGTATGGCTCGGGATAGGCCCAGATGCGACGCTCGGCTGCGGGATTTTTTGTAGTGTGGGTACGCAGCACAGGGCTGAACGTCCCGAACTGGATCCATCGCGTAAACAGCTCCGGACTGACGGCGCCCGGTATGTGCCCGCCGATATCGTGACTCCAGTAGGCAAAGCCCACATTGGCGGCCGTGGCAGTGAACCAGGGCTGGAACGCAAGCGACGGCCAAACCGAGATGGTATCGCCGGAAAACCCGATCTGGTAACGATGGTCCCCCAGCCCTCCCCAGCGGTTCATCGTGAGCGGACGTTTGCCTTCCCGCGCCTGGTCGGTAAAGAAAACGTAGCCCAGCCACCACGTCGGATTGACTCCCGGCAGCGCCGTATAGTTCTGCTGCTGCCAGTCCAGCCACCAGAAATTCACACCCTGTTTTTCCAGCGGGTGCAGCATGATGTCGAAATAGTCGGTCGCAAACTTTTTATTCGTAATTTCGAAGGGCACGTATTTCTTCGTCGCCGGATCGATCCCCATGGCCCGCGCCATCTCCGGGTATCGCGTCTCCCACGGCTGGACGCCGGAAGCGGGATGAAGATTCAGCGTGACCTTCAAACCCTGCTGATGGATGTGATGGAGAAACGCCGTCGCGTCCGGAAATAGCAGCTTGTTCCAGCTCAGCCCGGTCCAACCCAGCGTTTGGCCGGCCTGGTCTTTGCGCTCATTCCACCATCTCAGATTGAAGGTCTTGTGCCAGTCCATGTCGATCACCAGCACATTCAGCGGAACGTCGTTCTCATGAAAGCCCCGCACCAGTTGATCCAGCTCTTGGTCTGTATACGCCCAGTACCTTGACCACCAGGTGCCGAAAACGAACCGCGGCGGCATCGGAATCCGCCCGGCGACCTTCACATAATCGCCCAGCGCCTGCTTGTAATGGTGCCCGTAGCCGAAAAAGTACCAATCCTGCCGCGCTCCCTTAGGACGCAACATCACCCATGGCCAGGGACTTTGCTCTCCATGCGCAAAGCTGAAATTGTCGGAGTCGAACAGCGGCCGGGTGGAATCGTCCACCACCACCCAGCCGTTGCGGGAGATCAGTCCCGGCCCGATTGGGGTTTGCAGATGGCTGCCCCGCGCCCCATCGAGCGTGCGCGCCGTGCCCAGCAGGTTGCCCGTGTCCGGCATACCGGGATGCCACACCACAGGTTTGCCGTGCATCCGAAATTCGACTTGAAGATCGTTCGGCGTGAACTTGCCCTCGCCGTCTGCGGCCAGGTTGTAGGTCAGCTTCAAGGCGGACGTGGTCAGCGTCAACACCTGACCTGCGCCGTTGCGCGTCACCTTACGGGTAAACCGAGGCGCCGGCAGATTGCGGTTCAGGAAAACGAACGAAGCGTGATCTTCAAATTTCCCATCCGCCGCCCACTCCATGCGAATCAGCCGCGGAGTGAGTACCGTAAACCGGGCATGGCCAAGAACCACCACAGCCCTCGGGTTGGCAACCGGATCGTAGACCCCGGCTGGGTGCGATCGCGATGCGGGCGACGTTTGCTGGGCCAGGACACCTCCCGCACACAAGCCAGGTATTGCGATCAGGGCCAGTCCTCTCGCTGTCCAACGCAGCAACGCCAGTCCAGTCCTCGATCGCGTCGGCATCATGCGGCACTCGTCTTTCGGCGGAAGTTGGGAGCAGTTATCGGTTGACACAAAACGGGTTCGCAAATGGTATTGCCGAAAAAGCGCCTGTCATCCCCGGCGAAGGCATGGCCACGCCATGACGCAATCGAGGGACCTGCGTTCTTCTCCGCTCTGCCAGAGCGATCTCGCACTGCACACCGCCCGGAGTTTCCTTAAAACTGGAACTTTCCGGCAAATTGCAGAATACGCATCGAACTTCCGTTCTGCGAAGACACGATACCGCTGATGGTCCCCGAACCGCTGCAGTCGATGCAATTGCTCGGCTGGCCCAGGTTGGGATGATTGAAGACATTGAACGCCTCCGCCGTCAACTGGAAGTTGATCGCATGCGGCAGCACGAAGCTCTTTGCCACCGACGCGTCCACGTTGATCAACCCAGGGCCGAAGAACGAGTCGCGCTGGATATCGCCGAAGGTCCCCACCTGCGGCCGCTGGAACGGTCCCGAGACCTGTCCGTTGGTGGTCATCAGAGGCACCGGATTGAAAAACTGAACGGTCTGGCTCACCGGGTTGTAGGAACCCGACCCCATCTTGAAGCTCTGCCCGCGACCCGCCCAACTGGGACGGCACAAGCTGCCACCCGTGCCGTCAATGTCCTGGTCGTTCGTGCAGAGAGAGTAATAGGGCGTGAAGGGCAGCCCGCTCTCCCACGTCCAGGCGCCGTTCAACATGAACCCGCCGATCGCCTGGTTCACCCAACCCGGTGCGTTGCCGCCGAAGGCCCGATTGTGGCCAAAGGGCAGGTTCCAGTTCCCGGTCAGTACAAAGACGTTCTTGCGATTGTAGTAACTGTTGCCGTAGTCCACTTTTGGATTGTTGAAGTAATAGTCCGACTCATGGGCCTGCGCCTTCGACCAGGTGTAATGCGCCAGCAACTGCAATCCATTCGAGTAGCTCTTGTCAAAGACAACTTGCAGCGCGTTGTAGCGCGTCGTGGCCTCGTTGGCGTTATAGCGAAGGTCCTGCGTCCAGCCAAAGGGATGGCCATAGGTCAGGCCCAGGTACTGCTGGGCGGTGCCGTTGTAGTATGGCCGGCGATCGCTCTGCGTATAGGGCAGCCCGGTCGTCGGGTTGATGTCGTCGGCAGGACAGCCCGCAACCACCGCGCCGCAGTTGTTGAACCCGACGATGGTCGGCTGGTTCGGACTGGCCTGGTTCGAGGAATCGAACATGTTGTGGATTCCGTGGCTGCCGACATAGCTCAATTGCAGGGAGGTCGTCGGACTCAACTGCTGCTGGAAGGCCAGGTTCCACGCGTCCAGCGTCGGGTTGCGCATCGTCAAGGGACGCGTCGGCACGCCGATGCCATCGGGCAGCGGATAGTTTCCGCTGGGCGGAATGGGAGCGAAGGTGAAGCCCGGCGGCCCGTCCGACAACTGAAACACATCGGCGGCGTTGGAAGAGGCATTGAGGTTTTGCGACACCTGCGTCGGATAGGAGAAGGTCAGCACTTCGCCAAACGTGTCGCCCGACCAGCCCATGCCATAGGCCCGGCCATATCCGGCACGCAGTACGGTGTCGCGGCTCACCTGCCAGGCAACGCCAATGCGCGGAGCAAATTCCTTCCAGTTCTTACCCACGTTCAGATTGGTTGCATACGGCCCGTAACCCGCAATCCGGATGTTCCCGGTATTCAGATCGAGCAGGCCGCCCTGACCCTTGCCGTTCACCGACTCGGGAAAATACATGTCCCAGCGGACGCCATAATCTACCGTAAAGGTATTGGTTGCCCGCCATTGGTCCTGAGCGTAGAAAAACCCGCGCTTCTGACGCTCCTGCGCATTTGTGTTCTGCGTTTGCGTGCGCTGGAACGCGGTCACGTCTCCCAGCACGAAGGTTCCAAATCCCAGGCCTTGTGAGGGAATATATCCCGGTGCCTGCCCCGCGGTCCGTGAATCGGCAAAGTGGAAGTTCCCGGAACGAACGTTGTTGTTATCCAATCCCACCAGGTGGTTCATGGCATACCGCAAGTCGACGCCGAACCGGATGGTGTGGTTTCCCGCCTGGTGCGTCCAGTTGTCGACCGCCTGAAACTGGTTCTCGGTCTGCAGAAACTGGTTGGCGGAGGTGCCCAGTTCCAGGTTGCTGCTGCCGTTGCTGCCGCTGCTGAGAATGTCGATGTTGAATTGCGGCAGTCCTCCGTTCAGCGACAGGTCGCCCACATTGGCGTTAGGAATGCCCAGTTGGTTCCCCAGCGGCTGATCGTAGTCCGGCCCTTGCTCGTTGATATGGATGCGAAACCAGCCGAAGCGAAAATCCGTGATCCAGTTCGGCGTGACGACATAGTCTCCACCCGCCGCCACGCTCTGGTCCATGGCCGTGTCGTTTCCGGCGAAGTTGCCGTTTCCAAACCCTTGTCCCCCGGCGGCGCCGAAAAAGGGGGCGCCGGACAGCGTGGAGTTGAATCGGGTGTAGCGCCCAAAGGAATGGAACTTCTCCGTCGTCTGCGCGTCTCCACGCACGTCGAATTGGTTGGTGTTGAAGATGCCGCTGCCGGCCGCGACATAATTGTTGATGATGGCGCCGTTCCCGCTGTTCGGCAGCGGAATCAACTTCATCAAATTGATTGCCGGCGCGGACAGATCGCCCGCGGGAATGACGTTGTCGGGGAACGGAGCGCGGCCCGCGGTGGAGTCCTGGCTGGGACCGGAATTGGGATCGTATACCTGAAACTGCGGCCCCCCCAGCAAGGAGGGATTCAGATAATCGCTCAGATTGCAATCTCCCCCGGAGGTGCAGGTGGTGTGCGCCAGCGCTGTGGGCACGGTCGTAGTGACCGCGGTACCGGTCTTCTGCCGTACCCCTTGGTAATCGCCAAAGAAGAATATCTTGTCTTTCCTCACCGGTCCGCCGAGGGAGCCGCCGAACATGTTCTGCTCGTTGGCGGGAATGTAGCGCCCCGTCAATGAATTCCTCGTCGCCTCGGCGAACGGATCGCGCGCCTGCTGAGCATCCGAACGCCGGAATTCAAACGCGGAGCCGTGAAGATGGTTGGTTCCCGACTTGGTCTGCGCCGTCACCATACCGGCCACCGACCCGCCCAACTCCGCTGAATAGTTCTGGGAGGTCACCTTCATTTCCGACACCGCATCCAGGTTGGGATTGATAACTGCGACCCCCTCGATCGGGTCCTGATTGTCCGTGCCATCCAGTTGATACCCGGTTGCGAACGGCAACTGGCCGTTCACTTCTATCTGCTGGCTCTGCTGCGGGTTGGTCGACGGTCCGACACTCCAGCCGATGTAGGTGGTGCCCGGCGTCAGCAGTTCGAACGAGGTGAAGTTCCGGTTCAGGTTGGGCAGGTTTTCGAGCGACCGCGCATTGAGGATCATGCTGACATCGGCGCGCGATGTTTTTAGCAGTGGCGCCGCCGAAGTCACATGCACCGTGTTGGTCACCGCTCCTGCAGCCAGCTCGAAGTTCACTTTGGGCTGCGTATCGGCGAACACCTGCACCCGTTCCACGGTACCTTTGTTGAAGCCTGCTGCCGCGGCCTCAACGCGATACACGTCCGGGATTAAGTTTTCCACCCGATATTGTCCGCTGCCGTTCGCCGTGGCGCTGACGGAGACATTTTTACTGATGTCCGTGACGGTAATTTTGGCGTTCGGGATGACAGCTCCCGTGGTGTCGGTGATGGTGCCGTAGATCGAGCCGTATACGGCCTGGGGAAACGCCGGTCGGGCCCACATCATCCCTCCCAGTAAAACTGCTGCCGCCAGAAGGAGCTGGCCGGGCTTGCGGAACATTCCTCGATGCGAGTCCCTGAAGCGTTTGGAGCATTGCGGCGCTTGCTGCGTGGAATTCTGCGTGCGATTCATAAACTGCCTCCCAAACATTCAAAGCTGTTCGACCCATAGCATGTACCGGATGAATGTCCCCGTGCACCGCTGAAAGGTCTGTCCCTCTGCTCCTTCGCTCTGTGAAAAGGTCTCAAAAGGTCTCTGAGGGGTACCCCAATCAGGACTGGTCAGGCGAAGATTTCCACACCGCTACAGGCACCCATCGGTGCCCATCAAGCTTCTACTCTTCAGTACCTCCGTGCGGCTACGTTGTTTACGGTGATTTAACCCGTGAACTGAACCGTGAAAAAGTTGTGTGCCGATGGCGAAGACCTCTACAATCCACGAGATGCCCCCCTTTGTGTCGAACGATCCCCGCTGGGCGCTGGTGCACCGGATCGCCTCCAGCCAACACCTGAAAACTTCCGCTCGCCTACACGATTTTTTGCTTTATGTAGGAGAGTGTGCGATTCGCGGCGTGGCCGAAGAGGCCACCGAACAACAGATTGGGATCCACGTGTTCGACCGCGCCCCCGGATACAATTCCAGCGAGGACAGCATCGTTCGCACGCACGCCCGCCTGCTGCGTCAAAAGCTGGCCGATTACTTTGCCGGTGAGGGGGCCGGCGAGGACATGGTCCTCGAAATTCCCAAGGGCCATTACCTCCCCGTCTTCCGGTCCCGGGCGCCGCGTCTTCGCGCCACAGATTCGCCTGACCGGGCCCACGCTCCCGCTCCGGTACCCCCGGAAGCGATTGCCCCTGCTGCTGCCGTTGCGAAACATTCTTCCGCCCAATGGTGGAATCTTGGGCTGGGCGTCATCGTTCTGGTGCTGCTCTGCGCCCTCGGCTTTCAACTATGGCGCACAGGGAAACCTATGGCCAGCAGTCCGGCAAATGCCGCTATGGAAACGTTCTGGGGGCCTTTTCTGTCCGGATCTCCCCCGCTGGTGATTTACAGCAACGCCTTGTTCGTTGGAAATTCCAAAGACGGTCTCCGCTACGCTCCGTCCAAGGCCGACCAGGCCCCCTCCGGTTTTTATACCGATGCGTACACCGGGGTCGGCGAAGTCGCCGCCGTCTATCGGCTGACCCGGCTATTCGACGCTCATCACGCTCAATTCATCCTCAAGCGCAGTCTTCTGGTCACCTGGGATCAAGCCAGCCTGAAGAATCTGATCTTCATCGGCTCACGCGCGGAAAACCCTTCCCTGAAGGTCCTTCCTGACACCACTGACTTCACCATGACCAGCAGCCCGGATTCTGCCGGCATCGTCAATCACCATCCCCGGCCCGGCGAACCCCCGGTTTATTCCCGGCCGGAACACCCGTTGACCAAGGACTACGCCATTCTGGCTCTGCTTCCAGGCGTGCAGCCCGGCAAATGGATCCTGATCTGCAGCGGCCTCACCACCTTCGGCACCCAGGCCGCCGTCGACTTCGTCAGCTCTCCCGATACAGTCGAAAAACTGCTGCGCGCCGCCCATTTCCCCCACGGCGCCATCCGCCCTTTTGAGGCCGTGCTGGAAACCACGGTTGCCGGCGGCGTTCCCATCGAACCCCGGCTGGTCACCCTCCGCACTCACTGACGCGCTGTCCCGCCCCAGAGTGGGACAACCGATCCACTCATCGCACCGGTTGCAGCTTCAGCTGCTGTGAGGCACGGATCTTCGACGCAATGTCGATTTCATGCCGGGCCGCTTCCGGTTTCCCCAGACCGCGGTACGCATCGCCAAGCAGCGTGTGACTGATGTAGTTGTTCGGATCCATCTTGACGGCATGTCGCAGATACATTGCCGCCGTCTGTGGATCTCCCTGACGCAGCAGCACCTTGCCCATCAAAATAAAAGGGCCGGTGCTGGAAGTATCGAGCGATAGAGCTTTGGTCAGCGCCTGCTGCGCCTGCCGGTATTTTCCCAGCCGGATGTACACGTCCCCCAGCCGGTCGTAGGTCGTCGGATAGGCGGGATCGATAGCCCGCTCCCGCTCGAACTCTTCCAGCGCGTCCTTGGGGTCGGACTTGTACAGGTCCACTTCTCCGACGATGAAATGCGCCATCGGCAGCCCCGGGGTCCGCTTCAGCGCCTGCTGCGCGGCGGTTCTTGCCATCTCCGGCAGGTTCGCCTGCATCAACATATTTGCCATCAACAAATAGGCGGCGCCGGAATCCGGAGCCACGTCGTATTGCAACGCGAAGGTCTTGCGCGCTTCCTCATATTGCTGCGAATTCAAATAGCACAGGCCCAGCACGCGATTGGCGTCGGCATCCGCATGGGGCATCCATTGCCGCACCCGCTTCAAATACGGGATGGCAGCCGCCGGCCGCCCCAGCCGATACAGCGTCAATCCGTGAAGCTGAATCGATTCCTGATCGTTGGGGTTTTCCTTTTCCGCCTGCGTGAATGCCCCCAGTGCCTCCAGCAGCTTGCCGGAGCGGTAATCCGCCAGCCCTAGCTCGGCGGACGCGCCTGCTACCGGTGGCGTCGCATCCGCCAGCGGTTGCAGCAAGGCGATGGCTGCCGCCGTCTGCCCGTGCTGCAGTTTCTGCTGGGCTTCGGCCAAGGCTTTCTGCTGCGCCTGGCTCGCGGGCTTGCTCCCGGCGGCGGAAGGAGGAATTGCCTGCCCCGTCGCTAAGGTGCTCGATAGAAAAAACAGGAGTAGAAGCCGGTGGATTTGCATCACGCCCCAGCATATCGCGCCCTCATCGACGGCGCAGTGCAATGGTAGGATGCAACTATGTTGTTGGAGCGGCATCCACTCTGCTGCATTGCGCTCTTATTCTGCTCCGCGATTGCCTTTGCCCAGCGCCCCTCCGCAAATCGACCGGCATCGTCACCGGCTCCCGCGCCCGCCGCAACACATCCCTATCCGCCCAATCGCCTGCACGCCGGCCCAGCCTGGTTCGTCGATGTCGCCGATCGGGCCGGCCTGAAGATGCTGAACGTCAATGGCGGAGTGAAAACCAAAAAGTACATTATTGAAACGACTGGAAGCGGGGTTGCAATCCTCGATTACAATCGCGACGGCTGGCCGGACATCTTTATCGTCAACGGCACCATGCTGGGCGCCAAAGGAGCACATCCTACCGGCGGCTCTCCCACCAGCCATCTCTATCGCAACAATCACGACGGCACCTTTACCGATGTGACCGAAGCCGCGGGCCTCGATTTCACCGGCTGGGGTCAGGGCGCGTGCGTCGGCGACTACGACAACGACGGCTGGGACGATCTTTACGTCACGTACTATGGAAAAAATCGCCTTTACCACAACAACCGCAACGGCACCTTTACGGATGTGGCGGAACAGGCCGGCGTCGCCGGCAACGGCAAGGACTGGGGCACGGGATGCGCCTTCGTCGATTACGACCGCGACGGCAAACTCGATCTGATGGTGGCGAACTACGTCAAGTTCGACCTGGCCACCATCCCCAAACCCGGACAAGGCGTAATGTGCATCTGGAAAGGAACGCCGGTCATGTGCGGACCGCGCGGCCTTCCTTACACCCACAACGTCCTCTACCACAACCTGGGCAACGGCAAGTTCGCCGACGTCAGCAAAACTTCCGGTATCGAGAAGACCTACGGCCACTACTGCTTCAGCGTTTCCACGCTCGACTACAACAACGACGGCTGGCCCGACATCTACGTCGCCTGCGACAGCACCCCCAGCATTCTCTATCGCAATAACAAAGACGGGACCTTCACCGACGTAGGCCCCGACGCCGGAGTCGCCCTAAACGAGGATGGGCGCGAGCAGGCCGGTATGGGCACCACCGTCGGCGACTACAACGGCGACGGCCTCGAGGATATTTTCAAGACGAACTTTTCCGACGACACCTCTTCGCTCTATCGCAACAACGGCGACGGCACCTTCACTCCTTCGATCGAGAGCGCCGGCCTCCGGTTCAACACCCAGTACCTCGGCTGGGGAACCATGTTCGTCGACGTCGACAACGACGGCTGGCCAGACCTGCTGCTGGTCAACGGCCACGTCTACCCGGAAGTGGACACCGCCCATCTCGGCTCCACCTATAAGGAGCCGCGACTGCTCTATTGGAACCAGGGCAACGGAAAATTCAAGGATGTCAGCCGGCTTTGCGGTCCCGGCTGCACCGTTCCCGAATCGAGCCGCGGCATGGCCATCGCCGACTTCTGGAACGACGGACGCGAGTCCGCCGTGGTGAACGATATGAGCGGCCATCCCATGCTGCTGGTCAACATGGCCGCCAACTCCAACCATTGGCTCGGCGTCATCACCGTCGGCACAAAGTCGAACCGCGACGGCATCGGCGCCCAGGTGACAGTGTTTTCCGGCGGAAGAAAATATCTGCAGGAAGTACGCAGCGGTTCCAGTTATATTTCCAGCAGCGATCTGCGGCTGCACTACGGGCTGGGCGCCGCTTCCACGATCGACAAGATCGCCGTGCGCTGGCCCAGCGGCCTGCACGAGGTCTTTCGCTTCCAGGGCAAGGACCGCCAGGCCGACCGCTTCGTCAACCTCGTCGAAGGAACTGGAAGTCCCGACCCAGGAAACAAGAAGCCGTCCCACAAATGAAATTGTCGTTCCGATCGGAGCACGGCGAAGTCGAGCAAGCTCCGGTTCTTGTGCGAAAGGGCGGGTGCCCCTCGCTCCTGAGGCCTGGGATTTTTCGGAATCACCCGTCGGAAAATGAGAGCACTTTCGGAAATCGTATCGACTCATTCGGGTGCCCCTCGATAAGGACGAAGGCGTTGTCAAGGCGCAATGGTGCTGTGCGGTGCGGCGGCACCGGATGAATGGCCAGAGAGGTTGAGGACCAGGACTCTGGGAAATTCATTTTGCATCACCACTCGGTGGATTGCTCCACCAACCATCGATACGGCGACAACATCAATCATGATGCTTCCATGTGGACATCCAGCCTGCTGCTGGATGCGAGAGCGCCCAATCAATTCATCGGTCTGGCTGCACGCCGACCAGGGGCACCCGCGGGCTGCTCTCGATACGAGCGATCTCTGGATACCCAACATTCCGCCGCAGCATCCAGTAGAATCGCACGGTCAACTTCCTGGCCGCCGCCACCTTGGCCACACCCTTGGCCTTGTGATGGCAACGTGCCTGATACTCTTTGCGAAATCCATCGTCCAACCGGACCGCGCTCTGCGCCGCCTCCACCAGTAGCTGGCGCAGAAAGCGGTTGCGCTGTTTCGAGATCGCGCCCAGCCGCTGCCGGCCGCCCGAGCTGTGCTCGCTGGAGATCAGCCCCAGATAACTCGATATCTGCTTGCTGTGCCGGAACCGGCTCACATCGCCGATGGTCAGCACAAACGCGAGCGCCGTGATCGGACCCACGCCGGGCTGGGTCATCAGCAGCCGCGCCTGTGGATCGGCTTGCGCCGCTTCGCTCACCGCCCGGTCCAGTTCGCCGATCTGCCGCTCCAGCTCCGCCAGCAGCTTCAGCAAATCTTCCCTCCGCCGCGCCGCCCAGCCTTCCAGGGGAAGCGCCTCTAAACAAGCCCTCCCCCGAACGCTCCACAGGGAACTCTTCTTCCGCACCCCGCGATTCAGCGCCAGATGTTGCAGCCCGTTCTTCACCCGCGTCCGAATCTCCACCAGCTTGTACCGGTGAATCAGCAACTGCCGCAGGTCCCGCTGCTCCGGGTTCGGCATCCACAAGCGCGGAAACCGCCCCTCCAGCAGCAGCTTCAGAATGTGACCCGCGTCCCGCTTGTCCGTCTTCTGCTTGCGTACATAGCTGGCCCGGATCTGGGCCGCATCACCTACCCACACCTCATGGCCCAGCCGCTCCAGCAACTCGATGGACCACTGACTGTTTCCGCAAGCCTCGATCCCCACCAGCGCCGGAGCCTCCAATCCCCGGTAAAACCGCTCTGCCTCTCCTTCCCCATTGACCAGCTTCAGCTCGCTCAACTCGCCGGTCTCCGCATCGAAAACCGCAATCTGCTGCCAGCTCGGATGAAAATCGCAACCTATAATCTTCATAAGAAGGCTTCTCCTCTATCCAGATGCTTTGGTCCTCAACCGAAAACCACTGGATCAATCGTAGAAGCCTTCGTCCTTATCCCATCAACCCTAACCGCCTCTTTTGCGGCTAGCTATCGCACTGCCGCCACCGACCTCGCAGAAAGAACGGAGGGTGGCACTCGGCATCTTGAATTGGAAATGATTCTGGAGGGAGAGGATTGATTTGAATCTGGCTGCCGTTATGGATCGACTTGCGAGGAAAACCCTTCCCATCACAGGTGACGCAGCCTTGGTTCCGTCGGGGTCCGGCTAGAGGTCGGTGGCCCAGTCAGCGGAGAGGTGGAGGTCTTCGACTTGCGCGAATGCCTTATCGTTGGTGACCAGAAACGCTCCGGCCGCGATCGCGTGGGCGGCAATCATCATATCCATATTCCCAAGGCTCATGCCGCTCTTTTCTAGCTGGGCCCTGACTCGTCCATATACATCAGCCTCATCGCGGCCCCAAGGCAAGACCCGGATGCTGGCGAGAAACCCGTCCATCAGAGTTTTGAGCCCAGCAGCCTCGGGTCTCCTGGCGAGGCCGTAGCGAATTTCGGCTTCAGTGATGACCGACACACAAGCAACTTCGTCGTCTTTCAAAGCCAGCAACCGGGCGCGTGCAGCCGGCGAGCGGCCCTTGACGATGTAGCTGACGATGTTGGTGTCGAGCATTTGGAATGAGGTCACAATTCAGGTCTCTCCTGGGGCGGTTCCTGTGTTCGTTCCGAGGAAGAGAGAAAGTCGTCGGGAACGCCAAGATGGTCGAGCGCAGCAAAAATTTCCTGCAAGCTGCCGGGGCTTTGCGATAGGATCACGTCACCGTTTTTGGCGTCGCGTCGAATATAAACTTCGTTGCTGGAAAAGCGGAACTCCGCCGGAATACGAACGGCTTGACTCCTCCCGCTCATAAAGACCTTGGCCTTTTCAATTAGCGCCATCTCCTCACCTCTGTCATATATCATGCTATGTCTCAACTGAAAGTTCAACCTGATTCCCACTGCTACACACGACGCTTGCAGATCGGGGTTCTACTTTCATTCGGAAATTGGTGCCAGGGCTATCGGTAGTCCCCGACGGATGGGCACAGTGCTACCGCACTGCTGCCACTCCACCGCGCAGAAAAACGGTGGTGGCACTCGGCATCTTGGAACGGAAATGATCGTGGACGAGGAAACGGTTGAGTCAAGGGGGGGCGTTACGGTCGGTAGCAGGAGCTGCTGCGGAGCATCTTGCCCGTTTCAGGTCACCGGCCAGCGACCGCCAAAACGAGGAATCTGGTTTGTCTCCATCTCGAACGGAGAGGATTGAATGGGATCTCCCGGATGCACCTACGGAGTTCTCGGCTCCGGAGACTCCGATGCTTTCTTCGGACCGTGGCGCTGAAGCGGACGAGACCAGGGGCCTGAGCGCCGAATAAAATCGTGAAGGGCCGCGTCCAGCTTCAGACGCGATTGGTGGAGATCGTACAAACTGAAGCAGGTGGAGCAGCCTTCTTTGATCCCGGCCCTGCCGTCTTTCTCCGGGTTGTAACGCGGATGCCGGTCGCATTTGCCGGCAACCCGCGCGCGAATGGTTTGCTTATAAGTGAACTCCAGCATCGGATGTTTCCTTTCCAGGTGATACAAGTTCATCGCCGAGTCGACGCAGGGCAGGCCTTTTGAGTGCGCCCGCGATGCATCGATACAAGCGTTTTGGCGCTCACTTCGATCACGATATAGCCGAGTCCGGTACACGCTGGGCATACTTCTACCTGTCCCGAAGGACCGGGATACATACCCGCTCCATGACAAGTCGATCATCCTTTCATGTCTCCTTTTCCGCCGTAGGCCGAACACTTCGAACGCGTCTTGCCCCGCGCGTCGAAGCAATCGCACGCTGTCGGGCGAGTGGAGGCGTTGATCTGGATGACGGTCTCCACGGTCATTTCCATGGGGCTTCCAACACATATTCGACAGCATACTCGGGAGCGACGGGAGAATATTTCCCGTCGCTCAACTGAAAGCAGCGGCCCGAAACCGCGTCGATGTTCAGATAGCGGCGCGTCATCCTGTGCTTGTAAAGCTGAATATCTCCGACATGACCCATGTGCATAAAGGCATCGAGATGCACAGCAGCTACCAGTTTCTCCAGCGGTTTCCAGTCCGGTTCGGGGTCGAACTGCGGGGTATTCGCTTCCATTGGGGGACTCCTTTCCTTCTCCTGTCCGCCGTCGGCTGACCACATCGGCGTCCGGATGAGCTAACTTATCTCCGAACGAACATCCGGTCAAATTGACGACAGCGCATCGCAACCTGCGTCGAAGAGTCCAATCTGAGCGGACTCGTTCCCTCCTTCTGCGCGTTGGCAATCTGAATCAGCGACCTTCCGGGTGTCATGGTGAAGCCGGTTTGTTGCTCCAGTCCGTTGACAGTGTCGAACGCTTCCCGGTCGTGCGTGTGGATCTCCCGCACGTCCGGGTCGGTGGCAAGGATACAGACTCGGCAGGAAAACCGACGCAGGTATCCTCCCAAAGTGCCGTCATGGTGGTACTTGGGAACGTACACCGGATACAAAGGAACGCCATTTCTCCAGTGCCATTCCAGAACCTGGTCCGTCGTTTCGCCGAAGATTGGCAGCCAGTTGTACACCGTCCTGCCGGCTTTACTCAGCGATTCGTCTCGCGCCCAGGGCTTTTGACGCGCACGCTGAGGCGATTCCTGTGCGCGCATTCCCACGCGATGGACCACCACACCATGGGGCAATTGGCGGATGAATTTCTGGATCGGACCGCGCTTCAGGTCGCTCGTGCACTGCCGGAATTGTGCGCGGAGAACCCCAACATTCGGGCGCTGTCTTTGCCGCCGCTGACGTTGACGACCGGCGCTAGTTGCTCACGGTTGTCTCCGATGAACTGCTTTGAGGGGATCACGAAAGCTCCTTTCTCGTGCAACGGCCACGGAATACCCAACCCCTTTATCGAGACACGTCATTTTGAGATTTTTTTATCATCGTTTTTGCAGGCAAACACGTAGGTAGTCAGAAATAAATGGTTTGGAGCCTGCAACGTACAGCGTTGCCGTAAAGAGTGCGTAAAGAGTGCGAAAAGTCGGGTAAAGGGGAAGTGCAGACAGAAACACGCCGCGAAAATGCTTCCAGTTAACAGGCGTAAAGGCATAAACAAGGCAAGAAAAGCCCCTCATTCTGAGGGGTTTTCTTCCATCAGCACCCTTTTTGTGAAGCACCCATCACCCCTTTATCGGCAATACGGTCTTCACGGCATCGTGAAGAGTGAACGTCTCCCGCATCGTTCCGTAAGAAAAGATCAACATTGTGTCCATCAGATTTGCATGGAACTTGGTCGAAGATGCAAAGCACATTGGCAACGCAGGCCGGTTAAATTCTCTTGCTAGGCTCAGAACCAGGTCCATTGTTGAGGTCAGATACAGAATCATATCCACCTGGCCTTCGTCACAAATTGCTGCCTGAATGTCTTGATACCGTTCCGCAGTTTTGATTGTTCTCTCGTATTCAATTGCGATCCGAAGCACGTTCCCATCTTCAGCGACGTCGGCGATGGCATCATAATCCTTCGCCAGAGGAGTTCCAATCACGTAATTCATGGAGCTGAGTTCGCGTTCCGACATCCACTTCTTCAATTTGCGAGTGCTCTGAAACGTATGCCGAATCTCGTTCAGTTCGAGAAAGTGCGGCGCTTGCAAGATGCTCGGCAGGTTCCTCGATTCCGAAGTCACGCTCACGAGCCCCTCTCCATAGCTCTCCAAAACCGCTAGTCCGAACCTCGTAATTGAATAGACTTTTCCAGCATACGGCAGGATGGGGGGTGTGGCCCGAACGTGTGCTCCCTGGATCAATCGACGAATACGCCAGCAGAAACTTCGACGATCGTGCTCTATTCCACGCCCAACCATGAGTCGAAATAATTGATCGTGGGTCACAAACGTGCTGTTGCGAACCGCCAAAAGCAGCGGCAAATCTCTAGCCGCGCTCAGTTGGACACCGATTCTCTCTATTTCTTCCTCGTCGTAATTGCTCAGCCGTTCCGTGTCATTCTGATGAAAGTTGTCGTCACTCCGGCCCATATAAACCTCCACTCTCCTAGATTTGTTTTCACGTACCCGTCTGGCGGGACGAGCAATAGTGATTCCTGCCTGTCACGGAATTCGCTTGCCGCAATGATCCGAACCCCCTTCGACCGCCACTCCGAATCGAACGATATGCGGCCGTGTTCCTCGTCCGATGTGCGAACCAAAAGAAGATCTACCGGCGCATTGGCCTTCACCTTTCGCGTCAGCAGCAATCGGTTTTGCACTCCATTGCGCTCGGGTCCGGGTGAAAAGAATTTCTCTGGCTGTATCCGTTCCGGCCGAATTCGTTGCTCCAGGCAAGTTCCGGCATTGAGGCGCACGACTCCGGCCACCATCCAGTTCCGGCGCTCCCGCGCACCGGAGATGAAACCGGTCGTATTGAAAACGGCCGCTTCGGAGGTGAATCGAGCGGCAGAATTCGGATGGTTTCCGGGACGGAGCCACCACAGCGAGCCAAAGCTGAGACAGTGAACGATCATGCCTGCCTCCGGCTTGGCGTTTTCCCGCGAGCCTCTTCCAGGCTGTGGTGGGCTCTCGCGAGTTGCGTTCTCAGGTTCGAGATCTTCTGTTCACCCGCTTTTATTTGCGCCGTGCTCTGCCGCAATTGTTCGCGAAGTTGTTCGGCATCTTCCGCCGCTGACTCCTCCTGCTCATCCTCTTCGACAACATCGGAGGTTGGATTGGAACCGGCTATCGCACTGGATGTCGCCTCTGGCGGCGCATCGGCGGGAGAATGGGAACGCTGGGCGTGCAGCAATTCCGCTGCCTCAAGCCCCGCTTTCGACTCGGCGAGAGGTTCTTTTTGCGTGCCGGCTTCCCGCAACTTTGCCAGTTCTATCGTCTGTGCGTTGTACCGCCGCGCAAGCTTGTTGTGCATTGCGATGGTTTCGAGCGCCTTGGCGCGGGAGGCCACGTGGCCGTTATAGAGCTGGGCGACAATGTCTCCGGAGATATTCAGACGCAGATCGCGCTCCCTCAAGAGCCACATGATGTACATCATGGCCAGAATGAGAAGCACAGTCAGGACCATCGCACTCCGCCAGTAGAAGTTGTCGAGCGTCTCCTCGATCGCGGCAATCTTCGCCTGATCGATCACCTGGCCGTAGTCCTTATTCTGGGGATTGATCTTCTGAAGAGCGGCGGCAACCCCACTCTGTTGTTGTTCCTGGCTGCTCAAAGAGGCACCCGGATCGTAGGAGCTGCGCGGCCGATACCTGTTTGTCACGGTCGCGTCGGTTTGAGCGAAGGTCGTAACGGAAGCCAGCAGCAGTGCACAGAGAACCAATCTCTTCATCGTCACCTGCTCCTTTTCCGTCCCTGCCGGGTGCGTTTTTCTTCCAGTTCCGGATTGGGAAAGCGAAGATTCAAGCCTTCCGAATCGTCCAAGTAGCTCACGTATTTTGGGTAGAGGTTCTCAGGTACCCCGGGAAGCCAGTGCCGGAACGGCTGACGGATATGCACGTGCCGATGCACGACGCCCTTGATCCTGTCGGGGGAAAGCATCTCCATCTGGCCAGTCGGCATACGCTTGATATGCTCCTCCTGGGCCAGGGTGTCCTTGATTTCGGTCTGGCTTCCCTCCCCTTCTTCCTTGTAGATTGGCTGGAATACCCCCGCTTTACGGATGCGCATGGAACGCCGCATCTGGCGGATTCGCGACGACGCTTTCAAAAACTCCTGAGCGGTTTCCTCGTCCTTGATGCGCAGCATGAAGGTGGTATTCGGTGCGCTGGCGACATCCTTGCGAAAGCCGCGGCCGACCTGGAGCAGCTGCGGAGCACTCTGCAAGGCAAACAAAAAGGCGACATTGGCGCCGCGGGCCGTGACCAGGATGTGCGCGAAGTTCTCGTAGGCGAAGGGCGAAAACTCATCCATGATGACGCTGACAAAGGGCTGCTCCTCCCCTTTCTGCGCCTCGGAATACCGCTTCCCGATCATCAGCTGGAGATTCTGGAGAAGCATCCGGCCGAGCGCCGTCACCGCACGCTCGTTCACATTGACGTTCAGGCTGACGTAGAGAATCAGCTTTTGTTCGATCACGTCCTCGAGCGACAGCAGGTTGTCGTAGGAGCCGGTGATGAGCGCGAGGTCGTCGGCCATAAACGTCATCAGATTGTTGATGAGGCCCTGGATCTTGGCGATCCGTTCCCGGTCACCGAAGGATTCGAGCAGGTTCCGCACGCTCATCTGTAGGGTCAGCCGCTGCTGGTCGGTGATCGAATCCGCGTCCCGAGTGCGGTCCATCGCCAGCTTGATCTGCTCGCCGAGGATGTCCTGGTCGTAGGCCGCGACCAGAACATCGTGAAAGTTGAAGCGCTTGCCGGTGTAGTGGAGGATACGAGCGATGTTTTCGAGGTACACCCTCTGGTGGCCCTCGAAGAAATCTTTCTCCATCTTGAAGCTCTCGAAGATGAAGCTGATGTGGTCCTCGTAGCTGCCGTCGATCGACCAGAACGGGTTATAGCTGGCGGAGATATCGGGCCGCACGGGGTTGATGACGCGCAGCTGATGGATGCGGCCGGCCGCTTCCATGGCCGGAATTAACTTCTCGAACAGCTCCCAATCTCCTTTGCCGTCGATGAAGATAATCGGCGCTCCGCTGGCGATGTCCTGTTCGGTAATGCCATGGAGCAGGGTCGTCTTGCCGCCGCCGGTCATGCCGAAACAGTTGGCCTGATAGGTGCGCGTTTCGTTCGGCCAGGTGACAGGCTTGCCGTAGATGTCGTAACCAAGCAGGATGGCTCGCTGCTCCCGCGCACGATCGAGGTTCTTCCGGTCCTCGGACGGAGAGACATTCGGGATGGGCCGCGGCCAGGCTTCTTCCATCCTGGCCTTCTTCGTCGCTTGATAGCGGAGCCATTCATAGGAGAAGGTCGTGGCCAGCAGCGGGTAAATGGTCAGCTCGACCAGCTGGTTGGCCCGGATGTGGAAGCGACTATAGGCCAGGTAGTAGACGACTCCCGCGACGGCAAAAAGCAGAATCCAGACGAGAAGCATTCCATCCTCGGCATCGTTGCGGTGGCGTGTACGGTTTTGCTGCGGTCGAGACATGGGAACCTCAGTGACGGAAGTAAAAGGCCGCGGCCGCGGCAACCACCAGCAGAACCATTCCGGTAACGAACAGGGGATGCAGCTTTCGCCGGTTCTTTTCGTCGCGCTGCTCGATAGGGTTGAGGAAAGGGCGCTTCATGAACTCCATGAATCCGCCGGCATTCCCCTCCCGGTAGGCGAAAAGGAGGCGCTGTTGCGCCTCCTTCAAAGTGAGACGTTCGCTGGGCTCCATCAGAGCACCGCCGCGGCTGAAACCGGATGCGAGTCATCATTGGCGAAGACGAAGCGATAGAGCTGGGGCTTGTCGAGGCTGGTCTTAAAACACAGAACGCCATCGACGGTCTGCCCTGGGTTCACGTCCCGGCTACTGACGCGTGCCTCCCGCACAGTCAGA
>Ga0208717_1000107_pt1 | contig 44214 bp, 44 predicted proteins | sample NGESurF53shallow_FD_184489 | JGI IMG/M metagenome (GOLD analysis project Ga0208717, IMG submission 184489) | Arctic peat soil microbial communities from Barrow, Alaska - NGEE Surface sample F53-3 shallow (SPAdes) | ecosystem: Environmental > Terrestrial > Soil > Wetlands > Peat ... | reverse complement strand
AACATTAGTGGAGCGCTTCCTAGCCCACGAGTCGGGCCACGAGTCGGCCTGAACACCGGACGCGAGGTTCGTAATCACCTCCTAGACAAGCTCGAAGCGCACGGCCGCATCCACAGCACCAAGGCCGCGGCGGGTGTCCCGGCCCAACAACTCGAAGTCGAGCCTGGCCATCATTCGGCGTTGATGCGGGAGCACCCAAGGAAAGCGAACATCTGGCCGCAATGACGTGCCACTAAGCGGCCGGGAACCGGGCGGCAAGGAATTGTGCGATGGCGTCGCGATCCTCGGAGGTGAGGTCGCCGTCGCGTTTGAGGAGTTTCGCGAGGCCGCGTCGCCCGACCAGCGGCACGCCATCGATGGAATCGCCGAACCAGGGCAACTCGGTACCGACGAAACACAGCGCGCCGCGTACCGGTACGTCGGCGTGCACGGTCGCCAACTCGGCCCGCACCGCGGCAACCTGGATGCCGAGCCCGGCGAGCAGCGGCGACTTGTCGCGGCCTCCGATGTAAAGCTTCTCCAGGCGCGGGCTGAATAGGCCACCGGACCGGCGAACCTCGAGTGCGCCTCGGTGGGTCTTGGCGTCAATCACCCACACGCCGCTAGCGGAAACCACGAGGTGGTCGATGTTGGCTCGGGAGAGTCGCCCGTCGGGGCGGCGCGATACCCGATCGTGCAGGACCGTGAGGTGATCGCCCACGAGTTCGTCTAGCGTCGCGGCGACAGCGCGTTCCCCCGCGGCGCCTTGTGCCCAGTTCCGAGTGCTCGCCGGCTCGTTGCTCAACGCCAGGATCAGCCCCCCGAGCTTGGGATGGGCCGCGCGGACCCGCTGATCTCGGTGCTCGGAGCGCCGCTGGTATTCGCGCATCGCCGACCCCCCACCAGGGCCACCGGCTAAAGGTGCGGTCTGTGGGGATGGAAGCTCGATCGCGTCAGCCGCGGCGCCGGGCACAGCCGCGTCCGCGGGCTCCGCGCGAACAGCCTCATCCGCTAGGTCGCTCGCGAGCAGCGAATCGACGCACGCAAGACAACGAACTGTCCGCGATGCTGCGTCCCAACCGGCGCGGATACCGATCGGCAGCTCCGTGGAACAGCCCACGCACACGCCCGGCCGCCGGAGCGGCAACACCTTCACCCCGCAAGCATCGGCGAAACCCACGGCCGACCCAAGTCCTGCGACAAACAACCGGACTCACAGATCTGCCGCGTTGACGGACGTTCCGCAGGCGCCGGGGTGCCCCCACGGATCACCCACATAATGCGGCGATGTGCTCGGCTTACCCGATACACGTGTCCCCGCCGTTGGTCTGCCGGTCGTCAGGAAGCACCCTGCCGGAGGTCGTCGGCGCGTTGCTCATGTTTGTTGGTGGCGTGTTGCGGTGCGTCAGCACAAGCGAGGCTAGTCGAGTTGGAGTTCGTTCAGTTCCGCGATTTCGGTCGGGGTGAGGTGTAGCGCGGCAGCCGCAACGTTTTCGGCGAGGTGATCCAGGTCGCCGGTGCCTGGGATGGCGAGCACGTTTTCGCCCTGTGCGAGCGTCCACGCGAGCCGTACCTGCGCCGCGGTGCCATCGTGAGCTCGCGCGATCTTCTCGATGTCGGGATGCTTACCGGCAACTGCACCGCGTGCCCCAGCGCGGCCGGCGATAGCGAAGTACGGCACGAAAGCAACTCCCCGTGCTCGGGCGAGCGCGAGTACCGCCCCATCCTCTCGTGCGCCGATTCCGAACCGATTTTCAACGGAGACGATTGGAGCAACGCTGCTCGCCTCCTCGAATTGATCGACGGTGACCGCAGACACACCCAGCTGCTGCACCAAGCCCTGCTGACGAAGGTCTGCTAACGCGCCCAGGTGTTCCGCGATCGACCCCGGTCCGCTCGCGCGGTAGTACACGAGGTCAAGCGACTCCCGTCCCAGCTGCCGAAGGTTCTCCTCCACCTGCCCGCGGAGCTGGTCGGGCCCTGCTCCACGTGGCCCATGAGCCGTCTGGGTTACGCCCGGGGCCAACCTTTGTTGCAACGACAAGGTCGCCGGGATACGGCGCCAGCGCCGAGTTGATCAGCTCATTCGCTGACAGCCGGGACGAGAAATAGAACGCCGCGGTGTCGATGTGGTTGACCCCGAGCTCGACAGCTCTGCGGAGCACGGCAACAGACCCGCGACGATCACGGGACACCGCTGCCCGGTTGAACGCCTCCCTGGCGGCGAGGCGCATCGCACCGAAACCGAGCCGATTGACCATTCGGTCGCCGAGTAGCCACGACCCGGCAGCTGACGCATCAGACATGAGGCCGCTCCGCAACGAATCGTTCTGCGACCATCCCCACCGTTCCATCATCTAGGACTTCCCCGTCCGCTGGCGCAGCGCATGCGTCGGATCCGATATCGAAGCGTGCCACCGGTCCGACGTTGCAGACGCGAGCGGCCGCGGCTCCGCAAATGGTCGAAGTCGGCGACGCCCCCTGCGATCAAGATCCGCTTTTGGCGATGACGTGCGGCTAGGAGCGTCGCCGGACTCGCGAGCGCGTATGACTCGCAAGTTCCACAGTCATGGTGGGCCATGACGTCAAGACCGGCCGCGGCCTGGTGCACAGATGTCCCGCGAACCTGGCCGTGAACGGGCTCACCAGTCCCTAGGCCGACCGCTGATGCACTGATGTTTTGAACCGTCAGCGTTGTAGCGCATTCGCGAGTTCCGTTGCGGCTTTCTCGCTGAAGTTGCCGCTGATCTGGGCGATGCCGCCCGGGATCGCGTCAGCGATGAACTCGGCTGACTTCACTAAACCGTCGACGACGACCGCCGTGTCCTTGCCTATGTTGTGCCCAGTGAACGTCGCCCAGCGCGCCGCCATCAGCGGTGGTAAAAGTCAGGAGAATCGACCACTGGGTGCCCGTCCCCGCGACCAGGGTTGCACGCGCCGACGCAATGTCCGTGCCCTGAATGAGGGTCGGGTTGAGCAGGTATTTGTACCAGTGGGTGCCGTCGGGAGTACCGCACGCGACCAGGAACTTGACCGGATCGTCCGGAGCAGAAGTACCGCGTTGGTTCAGCGGCCGCGAACAGTCGATCGAAGCATAGAAGGCCAGGTCGCCCGCGGAGGGCGTTGTCTGGGCAATCTCAGAAGCTGACGTTGATTGTGGTGGCGCCGGGTTGTCGGCACCGTCGGGCACCAGCGCGCCGGTCATGCCCGGGTCGTTGGATTCATAGACCTGGCGAATGCTAAGGCTCGTTCTCGCGCCCGAAGCCCCCGCTGAGATAGCGCTGGCCGCGGCCGCGGTTGGCATGAGTGCGCTATGGGCGGGCGTCGCACCTGTCGATGCGTTCGGCGATTCCGCGTGCCCGGACGACGGACCGCACCCCGCGGCGGCCACGCCGAGCGCCACCACGACTGCCACCGGGACTCGCGGCTGCCGCCGGGCAAGACCCAGGCGGACATCGGGTGATGAGCTACTGCGCACGGCAAAGACCCCCGTCGTGGTGTTCGTGCGCCAGAAAGACGCACAGCGCGGCTTTCTGGTTGACTTACGGCCTGAGTATCCCGGATGTCCTGCGGTGCGCAACCAACCAAGCGCCGGACGAGCATTCGGTCGGCGGCGATGCCTGGCCACTGCAACGCACGACTCTGCCGCTGTGACACGCGCCAGCAGCTCGTTGCGGCCAGAGAGTGTTCGAAGCCGCGCGGCCCCTAGCGTGACCACGACGTGTCTGGGCTAACGAGGCTCGGTCAGTCGTGGGCATCGAATTACGTCCGTTCCGGTCGCGGAGTCGAGCCAAGTGCGCTCACCGCGTAATGCAGGAATCGCCTGCGACAGACCTAGCGCGGCGGCCGGAACGATCGCCAGCGGCGGATAAACGAACCAGCACCACAATCCGGCGAGGAATGCCACGACGAAACAGCCGACCACGAGAATCGTGCGGCCGAATAGCGATCCGATCCGGATACGCCCCGAGTCCTTGTCGACAACGCACAGTCCGGTGATCCATTTGCCGAGCGTCCGACCCGACACCCCGACGGCAACTATCTCGTAGACCGGCCAAAGCACGACGAACCACACAATCGATGCGAGCACGGCAAGGATCTGCACGCCGAACGCCCAATCGTCGACGCCGCTATTCGGGGGTGGTTGGCTCGGCACCGCGCTGAAGAGCCACACCACCGGACCGATGAGCAGGGCGAGATCGATGACCCGGGCCGCCGGACGTCGCCACCTCACCGAGCCGTAAGGGCTGCGGTCGAGCTCGGTCAGCAGGTGGTTGGTGGAACCGACCGGGTAACTCACCGGGTACTGCCACGTGTCATCGGCCACGCTTCGATATCGGCGCACGATCCGCATGTCTAAACGGCCATCGGCACCGGCACCCGCCCCGCCAATGCTGCCCAGCACTCCCGCGAGGGCACACCACCAGACCGACAGGTGTGTCAGGTAGGCCAGCGCGAGGAAGAGAAGTGGTCCAAGGAATGCGTTCTCGAGTACCGGATGGGCTCGCGTCCAACGCATGAGGCCGCGTGGCGCGATGCGCCGGCAAGTCCTATTCCGCCGTAGACGATCGCCGCGATAGCGCCGACGACCCAGCCACGTTGCACGCCGATGAATAGCGCCGCGATGCCGAACGCGGGGACGTATAGCAGTCTCGTCCGGAGAGGTGGATTCGCCGCTGTGCGCTCGAACTACGCGCGGCGTCGATTCACGTGCGGCTCCCTCGGTAGGTTCCCACGATAGGACCGACACTGGCTCGAAATTGATCCGCTTCTGCCGCGGTGACGGTCGTTTTGCTTCCGGCAGTGCTCGCAACAGATCACCCACATATTGCTGGCGAGTGGATGTCGGAGTCGTGGCGTTCCGCGGTCATGGATTGGCTTTGAACCAGCGACACTGTTGGCATGTCCCTATCCGCTGGCCCGCAGTCGCAGCGCGCACCCAAGGTGCTAATCGGCGCAGCTGTGACACTGTTGCTTGTCGCCTTCGTCGCGGCGCTTTGGCCAAGAGCGGTGAGATACGACGGCACGCGCCGATCGTGTTCCCCGCAGATCGCAGACTTTGTGCCGTCAGATCCAGGGCCGACTTATCCGCTCGGGCTGGAAAACGAGTGCGCCAACCGTAGTCGGCCAGAGCGGCTCACTATGAGCGCCTGTGGAGTCCTCGGTGTTGTGATCGGCAGCATCGGGCTCTGGCTTCGACAACGTCGCCGACCAGTGAGCCGCTGGACGCCGCCTCTGAACTGGCCCGTACCACCACCGGGTTGGCGACCACCGGCTGGTTGGGCGCCACCACCGGAATGGCCGCAACCGCCACCTGAGTGGCAGTGGTGGCAATCATCGCCTTAGTACGTTGGTCCTGCTTCGGCTGCGTGAGGATTCCGAGTCACGCCCTCGCCGCTCTGGGCGTCAGCTGAACACGCACACATGTCGCGTTGACGCGCGTTTGGTCGTGCTGATGCCTGCGTCGGGCACTGCGGCTGGTCACAGGGCGGTTGGCCCGATCTTGGTGAGTGCGTCAGCGGCGGAGCTCCAGCGAGCTAGTCGTAGGGTCACGGTGCTTGGCTGGCCGTTGCGGATGATTTGCAAGGTCACCATGTCCCCCGGCTGCAGGATGGCGACCTCGTCGATGACCGGTGGCCCGATCAGGGTGCTGGTGATGTTGGTGCCGAGTGCGGTGTCTGCTACGCCGGTGAGGATGTCCCCGACGTGCAGTTCACCGTTGGCGGGTGAGGTCGGGTCGACGGATTCGACGCGCGCTCGGGTGCCGCCAGGAAGTGGTGAGATGGCGACACCGACGTAAGGCCGGTCGTCTGCGACGACCTGGTAGTAGCCGGTCCAGTTGGGCGCGAGTGTTCGTGAATACATTCGGGCGGCTTGCGATCTGCTATCTGCGGCGGTGATCCACGGCAGGGTGATCTGCACCGTCTGGTTCGGACCGGTACCGGCGACGCCGACCCCACCTGGGGTACTAGTAGGCACATCGAAGCTGCCGACGTGGGCTTCGTCACCGTCCTCGCTGTAGACCAGGGTGGCAGCGCCCGTGGCGAAATGCACGATGCCGACGATGAGTTTGCCGCTGTTCCCGCCGACAGAGTTCACCCAATACAGCAGGTCGGCTCCGTCGGCCGGCTGGTCATGGATCAGGGCGACTTGCGGGCCCGAACCGGTCGGATCAACCAGCCCAGGTCCGGCGCCTTGCTGCGAGTTGGCTTGGTAGGACTGCTCTTGGGATGCGTCGAATGCTTCAGTCCAGCGATTCGCCAATGGGTCGAAGGTCAGCAGTAGCACTGTCGTGGGTGCCAAGCCGGAAGAGCCACCGTCTTGGACCGTGCCGATCGCTGTGACGACCACTTGCGGTGTGTCGGATCCGTCGAGGTCTACCGGTGTCGTGCTCGTCACCCGATAGGTGGCGGGCAGGAACTGGGAGACAGCTGCGGCGACCGGTGCCGGGGTGACGCAGCTGGCCAGCACGCGCGCGATCGCGTCGTGTTCGACCTGGGTGACCCACAGGCCGTATCTGGTCTTGACGTCGACTTGTGTCTCGACGTAGTCGCACTGGAACAATTTGTTGCTGGGTAGCCAGGTTGCCGCGTCAGCGTCGCCCTTTTGTTTGGCGCTGGACGCGTCGACCGCGAGCAGGTCGAGTAGGTCGTTGGCGAAAAGTTGCCGCTTCGCAGCAGTCCAGGTTTGCGCACCGGTCTGCCACGCATCAGCGAGCGCGACCACGTGATCGACTTGCACGGCAGCGGGATCCGACCCGAAGTTGATGGTCACCCCGCTGTACGGGCTGACAAGTGTTCCGCTCTTGACGATGCAGCTGCCCTGCAGTGTGGTCTTCGTCAAGTCGCGGGCAAGCACGCTGTTACGCGCGTCGCAGCCGGCTAGCTCCGGCCACGCCGGGCCGAACTGTGCGGAGTTGTAGCCGGTCATCGGCGCAAGCGCCTTGATCGGCAACATGGCCAGAAACCCGAGCTCGTCAGCAGCAAACGTGGTTGGACTGGCATTGGCAGCCGGGCTCACGCTGATCGCCGGCGGCGACACGGTCGCCGTTGTCGCAGTGATGGTGGTCTCGGCCGGCGATGACATCGACGAGGTCGCGGCCGTCGATACAGTCAACGGTGCGCTCGAAGGCCCCGACTTGTGTGCCTGGGTGGTGGGCGTGCAGCTGACGAGCAGGCCAACGCATCCCGTCAGCGCAACGAACCTCAACGCCCCCACAACAGGTCCCCTGTCCTCGACGATCATCGGGTCCCTTGGCCGAATCCGGTGAAGCTGTTGAGGAGGCGGGTGGCGAGCGGGGTGTCGTTAGCGGGAAGCGAAACGCGGTAGGTGACATAGCCGTTTGGGTCGGCGTCCGTGCCGATCAGTGCGACGACGCCGTTGACGGCGTATCCGTCGGCGTCGGTTTCGCGGAACCCCGCGTCGAGGCCGTGGTTGTACACGTCGTAGCTCGCCGTATCGAAGGGCAGTCCGACCGCAGCGTCCCGAACAGGATTCGTCGCGTAGATGTTCTCTTCGACGCACACAGTGCAGCCGGTGCCGGTGAACTCCATCCGCGCCGCCGGGTTCGCCGGGTCGTACCACATGAGGTCATTGTGGTCGGACGGGATCGTCTCATCGACGTACTTCCATCCTGCCGGTACCAGGCTTGAGGCTTGCCCTCCGAAGATCGTTGAACAAGCGGGGTATGCAGGTAGTCGGCAGATGTTGGCGGCCGAAACGGCACGGCGTTGTTGCCCCAGATTTCATCCAGAAACGGATTGCCGCCCAGGCTTGGGGTTGCAGACCTTCCGCCGGCGCCTGGGAGTGCATGCCCAGTGCCGGGCGACGCGGACGTCGAGGTGCCTGCTGGTCGCGTCCGGCTGGGCGTCGCAGACGCGACAACCGGCGTGCTAACAGCGGGACTGGATCCGCCGATCGGCGCCGAGAGCGGGGACGAACCCGACCCCGCGGACGCCGAAGCCGACGAGCTTGACCCGCCCACCGAAGCAAGAGTGGTCGGTTGGGAAGCCGCAGGTTCGTGGCGGCTGGCGCGACATCCGACCAAAACCAGCAACGTCACACCACACAAGACACGGAGCGGCACCGCGGCCATCTGATCTCCGTTCTGCTGTGCGGAAGATCTCTGGTGATGAGACGCACCAGCACCGATGCCCGTTGGCTAAGTACGTCCGATGCGGTCGAGGTCTAAGCCAGACGCATCCGCAACTGCCGCGAAGACGGAAGTCGGGACGGCGACCGGCAAGCACCCTCGATCTCGTTTCCGTTTGGCTGTCGGCGAACACGGGTTGCCTCGTGAACGTAGATGTACCAACGTCTAGCAAACCGAGAGGAGGCACGATGCGGCACGCGCATGTCGCCGCGCTCGAAGAACAGCTGCGTCACGCCATGTTGCACAGTGACCTGGAGGAGCTGGACGCGCTCATCGACCCGGACCTCCTCTTCGTCCTGGCGGACGGGACCGTTGTCGACAAGCAGGCCGACCTCGACGCCCACCGGTCCGGCCACGTGCGGATCACCAAACTCGATCCCTCCGACCAGCAAATCGCCGTCCACAACTCCGCCGCAGTTGTCACGGTGATGATGGACGCGACGGGGAGTTTCGGGGGTGTTCCCTTCGAAGGCCGTTACCGTTACGTACGTTTCTGGTGTGAGACAGCTACAGGGTGGCACGTGGTCGGAGGCAGCATGTCCGATGCGTCGGAGTAGGGCGAGCACTGCCGGCATATCCCAACGTCCGCATCTGCCGCCGAGCGCGTTCAGCGGAACGCGATCGCTAGCCGCGGGCGGGCGGGCGTTCGCACCCGGAGGTGCTACACCCGCGGAGCACGCGGCGTTCGTCTCGGTTCTTGCAGGGGACACCTAAACGCATCGAGACTCGCCCTATGACGAGGCGATCGCGCTGGCTGCTGGTCGTGATTCTCGGGGCTATCGGACTCGCCGCTGGCTTGTCGCTGGCGCTCGGCCACCCTTCGAAATACGGACCGGATCACTCTTGCCCGGCAGGGGCGAGTAGGTCGGCTTGCACGTATCCTCCATCGCTTGGCTTGCAGCGGACGGAGTGGTCGGTCGCCGGGCTCGTCGTCGGACTTACCCTCGCCGCAGCGATCATCTACGCCGTGTCTCGCCGCACTGAATCCGGCCGGGCGCGGGGACAGCGCCGGGTCGGCCCACCGGCATAAGTGGCCGCGACCTGCCCTTGGTCGATCTGCTACCGAGCCAGGCCAAGTCTCCCGCCATCGGCGTCGCCGCGGCGGATCCCTCTCGACGATCGTGTCGCAGTGACGCGGCGGCGGCGGCCGCGCGCTATGGCGGCTTCAAGAGCAGTCGGACAAGCCCTGGGCAGCGACGTCTACGACCGCCCTACCTTGCCGCCGGTCGAGCGTCTTGCCTTACTCGGTAGCCCGAGGCGTGCGGCACTCCTCAAGCGCTTGATTCATCCGTTGTTCAATCTCCATCGTCTTGGCGACTGCGATCTGAGCGGCGGATTGGTCAGTGGCGCAGCGCGGCGATCACCCCGGTGATGATGAGCACGACACCGATCACTGCCAACATCACGAGCGCCAACCGGTTGGTTCGCACTTTGTTCAGGTGGCTCCGCCGAGTCCACGGCGGCCACCAGGCGTCGGTTAGCGCGGTGTACTTCGCGGCCCATCCCCGCCAGTTGAGCGACACGGTTGCGCCCACGAACAGGAGAACCGCACCGCCGCCCAAGCCGATACCGAGTGCGGCCACGAGTGATCGCTCGAAGACGCCTGACTCGGTGTTTGGCTGTCGCCCTACTGCGTCCGATTGTCGCCGGCGCCCAGCCTCAGTTCTACATAGTGAAGCACCCGGGACGAAGGCGACCATCGGAGCTCAAGTCGAACATCCGCTCATGGCCGCAGGTCGCGCGTTCGCTGCGGTGGTCGCCGACGGCTGTGGGTGGGGCCCGTTACCGTGTCGCTATGCCGAGCGCGGAGTTGCAGGAGTTGGTGGTTGCGGATGCCGAAGCGCTGCGCACGTGGCTGCTGGCACATCACGCCACGTCTCCTGGGGTGTGGCTCGCGCTCACAAAGAAGGGTGGGCGGCGTACGACCTTGACCTGGCAGCAGGCGGTCGACGAGGCGCTGTGCGTGGGTTGGATTGACGGGCAGTTGCGTAAGCGTGACGACGAAACGTCTCTGATCCGGTTCACCCCGCGTGGGCCTCGCAGTTCGTGGTCTGAGCGCAACGTGGGTCACGTCGCGCGACTGGAAAAGGAGGGCCGGATGCTGCCCGCCGGCCGAGCCGCGGTCGAGGCAGCCAAGGCCGACGGGCGGTGGCAGGCTGCGTACGCGCCGCAGTCGGCGGCCGAGATGCCTGCCGACCTGGTGGCTGCGATCGCCGCCAACCCGGCCGCTCAGGCGATGTTGGAGGTGCTGACGAAAGCCAACCAGTATGCCCTCATCTACCGTCTTGGCTCGGTGAAGCGACCAGAGACGCGCGAGCGCAAGATCGGCGAGTTCGTCGCCATGCTCGCCCGCCACGAGACGATTCACCCCCAGACGGCGAGGCCCGTGCACCCGCTCCGATGATGTCTCGAGCATCGAGCAAACCATCCGCAACTGCGCATTGACGCCTGACCGGCGGCGCATGCCGGTCAGGCTGACAGACTCTCACCGTGAGACGTCGATCCCGGGCCCGGTGCTTGTGAAGCACAGTCAACCTCCCAAAACCGATGGGGTGACTGTTGATCCAGCTTTACGCCCCAACCGAGGCCCACAATCGCGCGAGGTACTAGCCAATAAGGGGCGTCGGTGGCGCAGTGGCGAATCGAGCTAACCACTCAAGACGTCGTGGCACTAGAGCGAGGCATGGAGATCACGGTCTCGGCGATTGACGAGGAACAGGATTCCTCCGAGGACCAAATCGACGTGACGATCAGCCTGCTCGAGGTGTAACAGCACACCTAGTGCGAAGCACGAGGTCGGAGTTCAACGGCGCAGCGCTCGTAGCACGATGTCGCCGATATGGGGATTGTCCGGCGGCGGGTCGATGCGAGGCGCGACGACATCGAGCTCAATGCTGAAGTTGCCAGCTAACAACTGACGGAGATCGTCAGCGTCGATGTAATCCGCCGGGTCGACGCCACGCGACTTCATTTGTTCGCGGTGTTCGTCGTCAAGGTCGTGGTACACGGCGAGCAGCAACCGACCGGTCCGCACTGTGTCGAGCAGGCGACGCACTGCGGCCTCTCCAGCCGCCTTCGGCAGCGCCGGGTACTGCATCGACAGAAGATCGAACGATCGTGTCGGGAGCACCAGTTGGAGCGCGTCCCCGCAGATCCACTCGACCTCGGCGCCAGCGAGATCTGCCGCCTCCTGCGCCCGACCGGTAGCCACCTGGGATATGTCGATAGCGGTCACGGTCCAACCGTTGCGAGCAAGCCAGATCGCATCGGCACCCTCGCCACAACCAACGTCGAGCGCACATCCCGGTGAGCGAGCGCTAACCTCAGCGACGAGCCTGCCGTTGGGCCGCCCGCTCCACAACGCAGCCTTCTCGCCGTAACGGGCGTCCCACTCGTGGGCGTGTACAGGCGTGGCCATTCGCTTCTCGCCGTGTTCGTGATCAGGCACGGTTTCAGCGTAGACCGCCTCTAGGTGCCGCCTCCCTCAGTCGGGGGTCGGCCACCGTGCGTGGCTACAGCGCGCGCGGCGAGCATCGAACCATGCGTGGCCGCATCGATGGCTGAGTTTCCGCCGAGGTACGAGTTGAGAAAGCCTGCACAGAAGGCATCGCCCGCGCCGGTCGGATCCACCACCGTTGACGACGTCGGCCCGATGAGTTCGACCTCGCCACCTTCCCCGACAAGAACACCACCCGATCCGAGCTTCAACGCCACAACCGGGTAGTGCACCCGAAGGCTCTCAAGCACGTCGCGCGGCTCGGTTTGTCCGCTCAGGACGCGACCCTCGTCGAGGTTCGGCAGGCACACCGCTGCACCACGCGTGCTAGACAGAAACGTCGAAGCACCAAGCTCTTCGAGATAGGCGGACGACGATGGGTCGGCCGTCACGACGATCTCGCGGCGACGTGCTTCCTCGATCAAAGAAAGAACAGCCGCGCGTGGTTCGTCGGCGAACAGTGAGTACCCGTTGACGTGCATTGCGTCGACCTGGTTGAGCAACGACGGCGGCAAATCGCTCGCACTCAAACGCTGGTTTGCACCACGATCGGTGTACATCGTTCGCCCGCCGTCGGCGTCCAGCATCACCACGATCTTGCCGGTCGGCGCGTCCGGGTCCGCAATCAATTCTGTATCGACACCGAATGCCGCGAGCTCTGCACGATGGCGCGCTACGTCCGCTGCGCCGACCCGCGCGACGAACCTTACGTGAACGCCGGAGACGGCAAGCCACGCTGCCTGATTCGCCGCCGAGCCACCAGGCGCCGCGCGAATGTGTGAAGTAGTGTCGCTGTCGCGGGTGACGTTGCCAAGCGGCGTGACGACGATGTCGTCGATGACATCGCCGACGATCAGCACCCTCGTCAAGCGCTGGCCGCCGCGGGCAACGCTGACCACGCGATGGCGATACCGCCAGCAAGCGCGACGTTGTTCCTCGCCAGGTTGAGATTCACGACTAAGGAACGGCCGCCACTCTCGCGCTGGAAGTAGTCGAGCAGGAACGGGCTGATCGCCTTGCCACGCAAGCCTGCTTCGTCAGCTGCGTGCAGAGCCTGAATGAGCAAGCGGTCGTGGACGTCGGGATCGAGCTGCTGGTCGAGGGGCACCGGGTTCGCGACGATGAGTGCACCGCGAGTACCGAGCTGATCACCTGCCGCCATGATGGCGGCTACCTCCTCCGTGGAGTCGACCCGCCACTCGAGCGGGAAACCGGAGTCGGTGAGATAGAAGGCCGGGAACTGGTTCGTGCGGTAACCGACAACAGGCACGTTCAGTGTCTCAAGTCGTTCGAGAGTCGCAGCGATGTCGAGGATTGACTTCACCCCAGCGCAAACCACCGTGACCCGGGTGCGCGACAGGGTGACCAAGTCGGCCGACTCGTCGAACGATTCGTGTGCGGCGCGATGAACGCCACCGAGGCCGCCTGTCGCGAAGACCCGGATGCCCGCGAGTGCCGCCAACGTCGACGTCGCAGCGACAGTTGTCGCGCCGCTCGACTTGCGGCCGACGGCGACCGCGAGGTCGCGGCTGCTGACCTTCGGGATGTCCTCCATCGCAATGCGCTCGAGCTCGTCGGCGTCGAGACCAACAGTCGGGACGCCGTCGATGACCGCGATGGTCGCAGGCACCACACCCGCGTCGGTCAGGATCGCCTCGAAGTCGTGTGCGGCCTGCAGATTCTCTGGGCGGGGTAGCCCGTGCGCGATGATGGTCGACTCAAGTGCGACCACCGGTCGACCTTCGTCGACGGCCGTGCGAACCTGTTCGGAGATCCTCACCAGTGGCGACACGTCAAGCCTCCAGATCATTCGGTAGCGGCGCAGGAGTCCGTAGCGCGGCATACCTGGGCTTGACGACGTCGTTGATGAGCGCGAGCCGTTGATCGAACGGGATAAACGCACTCTTCAGCGCATTGATCGTGAACCACTGTAGGTCGTCGAGTGAGTAGCCGAAAGCGTCGACCAGTTTCTGGAATTCGATACCCATCGACGTCCCGCTCATGAGGCGGTTGTCGGTATTTACGGTCACCCGGAAATACAGCTTACGCAGCAGGCCGATGGGGTGCTCGGCAACCGATGCCGCTGCGCCAGTCTGAACGTTCGAACTCGGGCACATCTCCAGCGGCACGCGGTTGTCGCGGACGTACGCCGCAAGCCGGCCCAGCACCGGTTCGCCGTCGATCATGGTGATGTCGTCGACGATGCGCACGCCGTGGCCGAGTCGGTCTGCGCCGCACCACTGCAGAGCTTCCCAGATCGACGGCAGCCCGAAGCCCTCGCCGGCATGGATCGTGAAGTGGCCGTTCTCGCGCTGCATGTACTGGAACGCGTCGAGGTGACGAGTCGGGGGAAAGCCCGCTTCGGCGCCCGCAATGTCGAACCCGACCACGCCCGCATCGCGGTAGCGGATCGCAAGTTCGGCGATCTCCAGCGAACGCGCTGCGTGCCGCAACGCCGTCAGCAGCACACCGACCCTGATGCCGCGGCCCTCGCTGCCGATCCGAAATCCCTCGAGTACCGCCTCGACGACCGCGTCGAGGCTCAAGCCCTCGTCGACGTGCAACTCCGGCGCAAACCGCACCTCGGCGTAGACCACGTTGTCTGCGGCGAGATCCTCAGCGCACTCGGCCGCAACTCGAACAAGCGACTCGACGGTCTGCATGACGCCGAAGGTGTGCGCGAACGTTTCGAGATAGAGCTCAAGCGAGCCGGACGACGCGGCCTGCACGAACCATGCACCGAGCTCATCGGCATCGTAAGAAGGCAGCTTTGTGTAGCCGACCGCGCGTGCGAGATCAACTACGGTTGCTGGGCGCAAGCCGCCATCGAGGTGGTCGTGCAGCAACACCTTGGGCGCGCGGGCGATTTGCTCGCGGGTGGCCGGCATCAGGCACCTACCCTCTCGAGAACGAGTGCTGGCTTCGACCAAGCTTCATCAGCGGCCGCAACGTCGACTGCTCCTGCAAGTGCACCGAGTGCACGGTCGAAACGCGCCTCGTCGTCGGCGTACAGCGTGAAGAGCGGGCTCCCTGCCATGACGATGTCGCCGGGCTTCGCGTGCATCTGCACACCGGCGCCGAACGATACATCGTCCTCCTTGCGCGCGCGGCCAGCACCCAACCGCCACGCGGCGACCCCAACGGCGAGCGCGTCCATGCGGGTCACCCGACCCGAAGCCGCTGCTACGACGGAATGCCGGTGAGGCGAGACAGGAAGAGGCGCAGCGGGGTCGCCACCCTGTGCCCGGATCATCGCATTCCACGAGTCCATCGCGGAGCCGTCGGCAATCGCGTCGGCCGGCTCCTTGCCGCCAGTCAGACCACAGGCGGCAAGCATTTCGCGGGCTAACGCAAGAGTGAGCTCAACGACGTCGGATGGTCCGCCACCGGCAAGCACCTCGAGCGACTCCGCCACCTCGAGCGCGTTACCGGCCATGAGGCCAAGCGGAGTGTCCATCGCCGTCAACAGTGCAATGGTGTTCACGCCGTGTGCCGAGCCGAGCCCAACCATGGTCGTTGCGAGTTCACGAGCCCGCGAGCGGTCCTTCATGAACGCACCGACGCCCACTTTCACGTCGAGCACCAACGCCGACGTTCCTTCGGCGATCTTCTTGCTCATGATGGAGCTGGCGATCAGCGGTATGGATTCGACGGTCGCAGTGACGTCGCGCAACGCGTAGAGCTTGCGGTCTGCCGGTGCGAGCCCGGCGCCGGCCGCGCAGATCACCGCGCCGACATCGCGCAGTTGCGCACGCATCTCCTCGTTGGAGATCGACGCGCGCCAGCCGCGAATCGACTCAAGCTTGTCGAGGGTGCCGCCGGTGTGGCCGAGCCCACGGCCGCTCAGTTGCGGCACCGCTGCACCACACGCAGCAACGATCGGCGTAAGCGGCAGTGTGATCTTGTCACCAACACCACCGGTCGAGTGCTTGTCGGTGGTCGGCTTGCCCAGTCCGGGAAAACTCAGTCGCTCCCCCGAGGCGATCATCGCCGCCGTCCATCTATTGAGTTCTGGCGCCGTCAGACCAACGAAGAAGATGGCCATGAGCAGCGCCGACATCTGTTCTTCGGCGACTTCGCCGCGGGTGTAGGCCGCGATGACCCAGTCGATGGCGTCGTCGCGCAGATCGCTCCCGTCGCGCTTCGAACGGATCAGGTCGACAACGTCCACGGTTAGGTCCCGTCCAGATCGTCAGGCCCGAACGCGTGCGGCAGCAGGCTGGAGAGCGGCAGCGGACCGGACGCATGGTCGATGAGCATGTCCGCCCCGCCGTGCTCCCACAAGAGCTGGCGGCACCGACCGCACGGCATCAGCGCGACGCCGGCACCGTCAACGCATGCCAACGCGACGAGCCGTCCACCGCCCGATGTCGCCAGGGCAGAGACGACTCCGCACTCGGCGCAAAGCGTGAGTCCGTAGGAGGCGTTCTCGACATTGCAGCCGACCACGACGCGACCGTCGGAAACGAGAGCGGCGGCACCGACAGCGAACTCCGAGTACGGCGCGTACGCCAACGTCATTGCCGCCTGGGCCGCGGTGCGCAACGCAGGCCAGTTGATCTCGATGCTCATCGGCCCTCGTACGGTTCGCCGTCAGCAGCGGGCGCACGCACCCGGCCGACCAGACCTGCCACCGCGAAGATCGTGGCGAGATACGGCAGCATGCCAAGAAAGTCCGATGGGATCTGCACCGGAGTGCCAATGAACGAGAGCACCGTCTGCAATGAGGTCGCGAACCCGAACAACAGTGCAGCACCGACCGCGCCGCGCGGGCTCCACCGACCGAAGATGACAGCTGCGAGTGCGATGAAGCCGCGGCCTCCGGTCATGTTTTTCACGAAGCCAGAACTGTCGCCGATCGTCAATGACGCGCCAGCGAGCCCGGCCAGCATGCCGCCGATCAGTACGTTGATGTAGCGGGTGCGCCGCACGTTGATACCGACGGTGTCAGCGGCCTTCGGGTGCTCACCGACCGCGCGCGTCCGCAATCCCCATCGGGTACGGAAAAGCACGATGTCGACGGCGAAAATTAGCACGTACGTCAGGTACACGATGATGGTCTGGTCGAACAGCAACGGTCCGATGATGGGGATGTTGCCGAGTAGCGGGATCTTCAGCACCGAGAGCGTGCCGACGTTGTTGTAGGAGTTCGAGTTCGGCGCCATCACCGCGTCGTACAAGAAGCCGGTCAGCCCGAGCGCTAACAGGTTCAGGACGACGCCGAGCACGACCTGGTTCACGACGTACTTGATGGCAAAGACCGCAAGTAGCGCAGCGATCAGGGCACCCGCGAGCATGCCGGCGATAGTTCCGATCGCGGCGTTCTTCGAGATCGTGCCGAACATCGCGCCCGCGAATGCGCCGACCAGCATCTGGCCTTCGATCGCGACGTTGATGACACCAGAGCGCTCGCACATAACTCCCGCCAGCGCGCCCAAAATCAGCGGCACAGCAAGGAAGATCGTCTGCCCCAGCAAGCCGCCAGGACCGAACAGGTCGAGCGGAGTGGCGCTCGGCCCGGTGACCGACCAACACAGGAACGCGAAGACTACGAACAGGATCGTCAGAGCGATGACCCACCGCATCGCGCGCCTCGAGAAATCCCTGCTGATACGCCAGAAGCCCGACGCTGCGATGGCGATGCCGACCACGATGGCAAAGATCCGAGCCGGCACCACAAGGTTCGGCATGGTGACCTTCGCGCCCGGTGGCGAGAGCCGGAACCGGGCGTCGTGGCCGGCTTTGGAACCGAGGCCGAACGCCACCGCGCAGAGCACCCCGACCACGATAAGCACCGAGCCCGAGATGATCCGGGCACGTCGCGACACCGGCACCTCGACGATCTCGGGTGTCGCGATTTCCAATGAGGCCGTGGTGTCGACGCTCACCCGTTCCACCCCTTCGCAAGAGCGGCAGCACCGGAGTCGGACGAACTGCGGAGCCGGAAGACAGCCCGCACGAACGCTGGTGCGGCGATAAACAGAACCACCAGGGCTTGCACGATGGTGACGAGGTCGATCGAGGTCCCGGTGCGACTCTGCATGGTTGCGCTACCAGCGCGCAGGGCGCCGAAGAGAAGCCCCGCCCACACGGTTGGCCACGGCTTCGCCCGGCCGAGCAGCGCCACCGTGATGCCGTCGAAACCGAGGCCTGCGTCGACGGCGTTGGTCAGAGCGTAGTTCGTGCCGCCGCCGAGGATCTGACTGCATCCGGCGAGACCAGCCAACCCGCCGGCGATCAGCATCGCGGTGACATACGCACGGCCGACGTTCATACCCGCCGTCCGTGCTGCTGTTGGGCTTGCCCCCACTGCCCGCAACGTGAAACCGAGCCGGCTACGCGTCAAGAGCCACGCGACGCCAGCTGTTGCCGCGAGCGCGATCAGCAGGCCGAGGTTCACCCGCAGTGGTGACGGCAACAGCTTTCCGAGGCGGGCCGTGCCATACACGATGGGTGAGATCGCCTGATTGCTGCCCGGACGCCGGAACGCGCTGGTCTTCAACGCGTAATCGAGTAGATCGAGCGCAACGTAGTTCATCATGATCGTCGTAATGACTTCATGCGCGCCGGTGCGCGCTTTGAGCCAGCCCGCGATACCGCCCCAGATCGCGCCCGCAATGGCGCCCGCGACGATCGCGACGACGAGGTGAATGAATGGCGGCAGGTGCCAGGTGAAGCCGACGTATCCGGCGGCCATCGCGCCGACGATGAGCTGACCCTGTGCGCCAATGTTGAACAAACCGGTGCGAAATGCGAGACCGACCGCGAGGCCGACGAGAATAAGCGGCGTCGCGTTGTACAAGGTTTCCGAGATCGGATTGAAGTCGTGCCACACGCTGCCGTGCCCGAAGGTGTGCGGGTCGAAGATCGCGCCTTCGAACAGCGCAACATACGCCGCCGAAACCGCATGCCAGGCAGCCGAGAGCACCTTGCCAGGTGACGCCGAGAAATGCCGCACGGCATTGCGGGTCGGCTGATTGGTGACGGCTATGAGGATGCCGCCGACGATGATCGCGGTGACGAACGACAAGGCGATGACGACCAGCGGATGCGCTTCGCCGCGTGACTTGCGCGGCGCCGGCTCACCGCTCGGCGGAACTGCGAGCTCGTCCTTGACCGTGCCGCCGACGCTCACGAGCCTGCACCCCGGGCCGAACCTGGTACCTCGGGCGGCTCAGCGCCGTCGACCGGTTCGAAGATGGCTGCGCCGGTCGTCTGCGGGGCATCAACGACCTCCGCCGCATCGGCAACAGAGCCCGCCATCAACAGCCCGACCGCAGCCGCTGAACTGCCGCCCGGCAGCTCCCCGATGATGCGGCCTTGGTACATGACGGCGATGCGGTCGGCCAACCCGAGAACCTCGTCGAGCTCGGTTGAGATCAGCACCACGGCGGTTCGTTCATCGCGTTCGCGGACGATGCGCTTGTGCACGAACTCCATCGACCCGACGTCAAGACCGCGGGTCGGCTGGGCGACGATAAGCAGCTTCAGCGGGCGCGACAGTTCGCGGGCGAGCACGACCTTTTGCTGGTTTCCGCCAGACAAAGTGCTCGCCGCCACGCGCGCACTTTCGGCGCGAACGTCGAACTCAGCAACCCTGGCTGCACCGTTGGCGTCAATCGCTGCCATGTCGAGACCGAAGCGGCCGGCGAACGCAGGGCTTTCGTGCATGTCGAGAACGAGGTTCTCTTCGACGGAGAAACTGCTCACCAATCCGTCGTGCGATCGATCCTCGGGCACGTAGCCGATCCCGAGGTCGAGCCGGTCGCGCACAGACGACGTTGTGACATCGTTGTCGAGCACACTGATGCGGCCGGCCGTCGGGGTTTCGAGGCCGACCAGGCACTCAGTGACCTCGGTCTGCCCGTTGCCCTGTACGCCCGCGATCGCGTAGATCTCGCCCTCGCGCACTGAGAATGAAACGTCGTCGACTTGCACAACACCCGCGGCATCAACGACGCGCAACCCCTCGACGTCCAGCACAACTGCACCGGGATGTGCGGCCGCCTTCTCGACCGTCAACTGAACCGGCCGCCCCACCATGAGCGACGCGAGCTCCTGCTCGGTGCTCGACACCGCCGGCTGACCGACGACCCGGCCGCGCCTGATCACGGTGATCATGTCGCCGATCGCCTTGACCTCCTTCAGCTTGTGGCTGATGAAGACGATCGAGGTGCCCGCATCACGCAGTTTCCGCATGACCGTGATGAGGTCATCGATCTCGGACGGCGTAAGCACGGCCGTCGGCTCGTCGAGCACCAGTACCTTCGCGTCACGTGCGAGCGCCTTGAGGATTTCGGCCCGCTGCTGCACACCGACCGGTAGATCGGCGACAAGAGCATCAGGCGGGACGGCGAGGCCGAACCGTTTCGAGACATCGGCAACCTTGCGTCTGGCCGCGCGTTGGTCGAGCCATCCAAAGCCACCGGGACCTCGGGTGTCCTCGTGACCCAACATGATGTTTTCGGCGACGGTGAAGACGGGGATCAGCATGAAGTGCTGGTGGACCATGCCGATGCCGACGGCCATCGCGTCGCCCGGCCCGGTGAATGTCGTAACCACGTCGTCGACGAGGATCTGACCGTCGTCCGGGGCGTACAGCCCGTACAAGACGTTCATGAGCGTGCTCTTGCCGGCGCCGTTTTCGCCCAGCAAGCAGTGGATCTCACCGGGTTGTACAACCAGGTCAATGTGGTCGTTCGCGACGAGGGAGCCGAACCGCTTCGTGATGCCGCGCAGTTCGAGCTTCACCTCAACCCCAGTTCACTCAGCACCACCGAAGTCAACACCAAAGCCTTGCCGAATGGGAGAGGTGGGCAGGCCCGTCGCCGGGCCTGCCCACCTCTGCCTAACTAGCTGCCAAACCGCCGTCCGTTAACCCGCTGCCGCTAGGCCTTTGGCTGCGAGGGTGACGTGAGCGAGATCTTGCCACTCTCGATGTCGGCCTTCACCTGCGTGAGCTCTGACTGGACGCTCGCCGGAACCTTGGACGCGAAGTCGTGGAACGGCGCGAGGCCGGTCCCGTTGTTCGACAAGGTGCCGATGTAGCTTCCGCCGCCGAGCGACTTACCCGCCGCAAAGTCGTTCGCGTATGTGGTGACCGCGCTGGCCAGGCCCTTGACCACACTGCTCAAGAACACTGAACAGTCAGCCGCGTCGCTGACGCAACCGTCGGTGTCGACCCAGATCACGCTGACCTTGCCACCAGATGCCTTCGCCGCAATCGCCGCGCCTTCACCAGTGCCACCGGCAACCGGGAAGATGACGTCGGCGCCCTGTGCGATGAACGCCTTGCTGATCGCCTGGCCACCCGCCGTGTCACCGAACGGGTTCGACGTGCTCGGGTCGAACGTGCCGCCCTTCTGGTTCGTCTCGTTCCAGCCGAGCACCTTCACGCTCTTGCCCTTGACCTTGTTGTAGTACTGCACGCCCTCCCAGAAGCCATCCATGTAGACGGTCACCGGCGGGATGTTCAACCCACCGAAGGTTGCGACAACGCCAGTCTTCGAGACGGACGCCGCGAGGTAGCCACCGAGGAAGCCGCCCTGAGCGGTGTTGAACTGCATGCCGTACACGTTCGGGCCGGTCGACGGGTTGTCGATCTCAGCGAACTGCTGCTTCGGGTTCGCCGCAGCTGCCGTCTTCACGGCGTCAGCCATCAGGCCACCGACCGCGATGATCGTCGAGCAACCCTTGGCAACTTCGGCGTTGAGGTTCGGGGTGTAGTCGTTCTGCGTGTTCGACGACACGTACGAGATCTTGATGTTCGGGTTGGCCTTGTTGGCGTCCTGGAGGCCCTGCCACGACGACTGGTTGAACGAGTGGTCGTCGACGCCGCCGGTGTCAAGAACCATGCACGCGTTGATCGGGCCGCCCGCTGCCGGTGCCGAGCTGACCGGCGCCGCAGCACTAGACGCGGGTGCCGGTGCCGAGCTCGCCGGTGCTGCCGCACTGGACGCGGGGGCCGGCGCGGATGTAGCCGCAGCAGGTGCGCTGCTCGTGGGAGCGCTGGTGGTCTTCTTACTGCTCGAACAGCCCGCAAGGAAGATCGCTACGGTTCCCGTGGCCGCAATGATCTGGTAGGTCTTTTTCACTAACGCCTCCGCTATCGCGTCGCAAGTAAAATGTTGGGTGGACAATAGCTGGTCGAACGACGCATGCGCGCTCGGTCCGATCCCAGGTTCGTGCTCCCTCTTGGCGCTGAGCGCAAGGGGCCCCGTTTGCTATCGAAGCGCGCTAAGAACGTTACGTCGCCGTGATCTGCCGTTCATGCTGACCGCGCCCGAGCAAGCGGGACCCGTCAGATCTGGAGGGTCAATTAGGGTCGACGGATTCCGTCTTGCCGACCTTGGGTTGCGCCATTTCCGGCTTGGGTTCCGGCTGGTATTCGGGTATCGAGATTGGCCCGGATTCTGGCTTGGACGTCGAGTCGGATTCTGTTGGTGCGCCCTGGACCTGCCGGCTCCACCGTGAGGTCAGGTCGGCGACTCGACGGAAGCGTTCTCCCTCGTCGTCGCGGCGAGATCGGGTCATCAGCACCAAGAACACCCCGACGACGATGATCACGGCTACCGCTACCGCCACGATGATCGGTGTCACGTCAGGCTCCTAACGTCTGGCGGGGACTTACCCCTATCTCACCGCACGACTCCTCAGCCTCCAACTCGGAGGTGCGTCTTAGGAGGCCCCAAGATCGTCAACTCGGCTCGTAGCGCCCCCAGATACCTCGCAACGTGGCACATACCTCACCAAGGGTCGCCTTCGCTCTCAACGCTTCCTTGATCGGCGGCAACACGTTCTGCTCGCCACTGGCAGCTGCGGCGACCGCGGTCAGCGCACGTTCGACGGCGCCGGCATCGCGGCTTGCGCGGACGGACGCAACACGGGCGATCTGCTGTGCCTCCGACTGTGGGTCGACTCGCAGCGGCTGGTAGTCCTCTTCGGCCTCCGATGTAAAGGCGTTGAGGCCAACGACGATTCGGTCGCCGCTGTCGATCCCCTGCGCGACCTCGTACGCAGCGTTCTCGATCTCGGAGCGCTGAAATCCGCGTTCGATTGCGGCGACCGCGCCACCGAGATCCTCGACACGTTGCATGAGCTCAAGCACGGCGGTCTCGATGTCGTCCGTCAACGACTCGATGGCATATGAACCGGCAAACGGATCGACAGTCTTCGCGATATCGGTTTCGTACGCGAGCACCTGCTGGGTTCGCAACGCCAACCGGGCGGCCTTCTCTGTCGGCAATGCGATTGCCTCGTCGTAGGCGTTCGTGTGCAGGGACTGGGTGCCGCCCAAGACCGCGCCCAACGCCTGCAGTGCCACCCGCACCATATTCAGTTCGGGTTGCTGCGCCGTGAGCTGGACGCCAGCCGTTTGGGTGTGAAAGCGCAGCATCGTCGAAGCCGTGTCACACGCACCGAACTGATCACGCATGACGTGTGCCCAGACTCGTCGCGCGGCGCGAAACTTGGCAACCTCTTCGAGGAACGTCGTGCGTGCGACGAAGAAGAACGTAAGCCGGGGTGCGAATTCGTCGACACTGAGCCCTGCGGCCTGGGCGGCTCTGACGTATTCGATCGCATCCGCGAGGGTGAACGCGACTTCTTGAACGGGTGTCGCACCCGCTTCGGCCATGTGGTACCCAGAGACGGAGATCGTGTTCCAGGCCGGCAGTTCGGTCTTGCAGTAGGCGAAGAGATCGGTCGCGAACCGCAGCGATGCCCGCGGCGGAAAGATGTAAGTACCGCGGGCTATGTACTCCTTGAGGATGTCGTTTTGAACGGTGCCCCGCAGCGCTGAAGCCGCGATGCCGTTCTCCTCGGCGACCATCTGATACATGAGCAACAGCAAGGCTGCCGGCGAGTTGATCGTCATGGACGTCGAGACCTGATCAAGTGGGATCTGGTCGAAGAGCGTGCGCATGTCGTCGATCGAGTCGATAGCGACGCCAACCTTGCCGACCTCACCGGCCGCCATGGGGTCGTCGGAGTCGTACCCCATCTGAGTAGGCAGGTCGAACGCAACGGACAGCCCCGTCGTCCCCGCTGCTAGTAGCTGGCGGTAGCGGCGATTGGATTCAGCGGCCGATCCGAAGCCCGCGTACTGCCGCATGGTCCATAGCCGCCCGGTGTACATGGACGGATAGACGCCGCGGGTGAAGGGAAAAGCACCAGGCTCGCCCAGCGCGCTCGCCGGGTCGAAATCAGCCAAGGCCGAACTGTCGTAGACAGGCTCGATCGGCAGCCCGGATTCCGTCTGACCCGCCATCGCCCCAGTATGGGCCCGGCGCTGTTCGGTTACTCTGTCCCGGTCATGGGCTCAAATCTGCGGCATGGTGGCCGCCGCCGCAGCGCACTCGCCGCGTCCTTGTGCGGAGCACTGTCTGTGTCACTGTATGGCGCCCTGATCGCATCGATGACCCTGGCCGCGTCATCCGGCACCGCGCTCGCCGTCGACGTCCCGATCGGTGGCCCTGCACTCGGGCAGCCAGGCATCGTCGTCGACTCAGCCCCAGGAGTGCCCGCACTGCCGGGCATCACAGCGACGTCATTCGTGGTCGCCGATGCCGATACCGGCGACGTGCTCGCCGCGAAGAACGCGCACGACAAGCTGGCGCCGGCCAGCACGCTGAAGACACTGACCGCGCTGACCGTGATACCGCTGCTGCCGACGAAGCTGCCCGTCGTGGCGGGGCGCGACGCGCCGAGCACCGACGGCACCAAGGCCGGCATCGTCGCCGGCACGACGTACACCGTCGACAACCTGTTCACCGCGATGCTGATGATGTCGGCGAACGACGCAGCGGTCGCCCTCGCTGACGCGAACGGCAACCTGCCGGGCACCCTCGCGCAGATGAACACGCTCGCGGCACATCTGCAGGCCGACGACACTGTCGCCTTGACGCCGGACGGGCTCGACGCGAAGGGGCAATCGTCGTCCGCCTACGACCTCGCACTCATCTTTCGCGCCGGACTCACCGTGCCCCAGTTCCTGTACTACCTCTCGCTCAAGACGGCCCAGTTCCCCGCGCCGAAGGGGCAGAGCTTCCAGATCCAGACGCACGACCGGCTGCTGACGTCCTACGCCGGCATGCTCGGCGGCAAGAACGGTTACACGGTAGCGGCGGATGCGAGCTACGTCGGCGCGGCCAAGCGGAACGGCCACACGATCATCGTGTCGGTGATGCGCGATCAGGCGAATTTCTGGCCGGAGGTGCAGGCGCTGCTCAACTGGGGCTTCGCGGCCGACGGCCACGTCGCACCAGTCGGCGACCTCGTCGCGCCACTCGATCCGACTCCGCCGGTGGACCCCTCGCCGACTCCGTCGGTGCAGCCGACCGTGCAGGCGTTGACTGCGACGGCCGCTCCGGCCGCAGCGGCTCCGGTCGCGAAGGCTGCCGCGGTCAGGGCGTCCTCGCGCACCACGTCGGACGGCGTCGGCATCTCCGCTGTCCTGATCTGGTCTGCGGTTGGCCTCGGCGCCTTGTTCTTCCTTGCCGCTTCGTGGCGATTCGCCCGCCGCCGGCGCTTCGGCGAGACGGACGAGGGCTACCTCGACGGCCTCTCGCGGCTCTCGACCCTCGACGACCTCGCGTCGAAGTAGCGGTCGCCGCCCTTCTTACCGAGTGAAGAAATTGCGCTCATCAACGCTTAAGGAATCTCAAGTAGAAAGCGCCGAACAGCAGAACTATCCCGATGTTGGACAGCAGCCGGGGCCAGAAGTGGTTCCTGAAGAACAGCAGGTCCATCACGACCACAACTACCACCATCGCGACCACGTAGAGCACGATCGCTGTCTGTCTTCCCATCGCCCATGCGTACTCCGTGCGACGTAGGTAATCAACCGGTGGCTCAACATGGATCTCGAGGGACGGCGGCCCGCTGATCGCTATGCCGCAACGGTGCGCGACTGCCCGGTCCAGCACGTACCAAAAGCCGGTCCGACGTTGAGTCCAGGTGTACCGCCGTAGGCATGCGCGGTCCGCCGTCGGCATTGACCTCAAAGTCAGCACCTTCAGGACGCGAGCCAGCGACTTCACGGCGATAAAGGGTGAAGTCCACACCAACGGCCTACGCGCAATTGCCCTGCGGATCTGGCACGCTTCCCAGATGACCGAGTCGTTGCAGCAACCACAGGTGCCGCCGCTACTGACCGCGCCGGTGCTCGTCGTCGTCCAGCAGGCCAAGGTTTTGTCGAGCCGCGCCGAGTATGACGTTTACGCACCCGATGGCACACCGCTCGGGTCGGTGCATCAGGTACCCGGATCAGGTGCTGGCATCTTTGGGCAGCTCGCGACCATCGACTACGACGTCGCCGATGCGGCCGGTGACGTTCTGATGCGGATGATCAAGCCCGGGGCGTTTGGACGGGCGCATTTCGAGGTCAGCTGGGCAAATGGTGCCTCCATCGGCGAAATCGAGCAGGAGAACCTGCTCTTCGCCCCGCAATTCGCATTGAGCGCAGTCGACGGTAGTGCCGCCCGACTTACCGGCGGCACCATGATGAGTTGGAGCTGGACCATCGAAGGCCCAAACGGCGAGCCACTCGGCAGTGTCTCCAAACAGTTCGCCGGGTTGGCCGAGATGTTCAGCAGTGCCGATCGCTTCGTTGTCGAGTTGAGCACCGCCCTTGGCGGCATGCTCCGGCCACTGGCCGTCGTCGCCACGATTTGCCTCGACGAGGTGCGCACCCAAAAGCAGCAACGTCGGTAAGCCCGCGTGACAACCTCAGGTTGAGGTTGAGCCTGTAGCCGTGCCCAGACCAAACGCGAAGTCGCGGTCGGTGCGCCACACCCCGTCGTCCCCGCGTTCGAAGAGACCGAAATGCGCGACGGTGAACGTGGCCTCGTAGTCGGCCAGTTCGCGGTAGGCGTGATCAAGAACTTCAGGCGGGACGTCGTGGGCGACCGTCACGTGGGGGTGGTAGTTGAACTTCGCGGGGTGGGCAAGCGGTCCACTGCGCACCGCGCGCTCGATGCGCTCGCAATCGCTGATGCCGGCAGCGAGGGCCACGAACACCACGGGCGACACTGGCCGGAAGCTCCCTGTCCCCCGCAACTGGATCTCGAACGGCCATTGCTGTGCAGCCACCGACTCGAGGTGCAACACCGCCGCCGCCAACTGCGAATCGTCGAGGTCGGTCGGGGTGATCAACGTGACATGCGGCGGAATCGCCAGCGCGAGCGGATCGCCGAGATCTTCACGCCATTTCGTCAATTCGGCGCCGTAAGGCTCCGGCACACCGATAGCGACCCCGATCGTGTGGGCAGCGCGACTCAAAGAATCAGACCTTCCTCGGCAGGAAGCCGACGCGCTCGCGAACCAACTCCATGGTAGTGACGGCGACTCCGCGGGCCCGCTCGGCACCGGCCACGAGGATCGCGTCCAGAGCCTGCGTGTCGTCGAGGTAGTGCCGTACCTTTTCCTGCACTGGCGTGACGAACTCGACCACGACATCTGCCAAGTCGGCTTTGAAGTCACCGTAACCCTTGCCGGCGTAGGCCGACTCGATTTCGTTGATTTCTCTTCCAGTGAGCGCGCTGAAGATGGTCAGGAGATTACTGACGCCTGGCTTTTCGACGGGATCGAAATGAACGTGCGACCCGCTGTCGGTGACGGCCGACTTGATCTTCTTGACGAGCTGCTTGGGGGTGTCGAGCAGCAACGCAGTGCCGCCGTCTTGCAGCGACTTGCTCATCTTGGCGCTCGGGTCTTGCAGGTCGAAAATCTTCGCCGTCGCCTTCACGATATGCGCCTCAGGCATAGTGAACGTCGGCCCGAACCTAGTGTTGAACCGCTGCACGAGATCGCGCGTGAGTTCGACATGCTGCCGCTGGTCCTCACCAACCGGCACGAGGTCGGCCTGGTAGATCGCGATGTCGGCCACCTGCAGGATCGGATAGGTGAACAGACCCACGCCCGCATTCTGCGCGCGCGCCGTCTTTTCCTTGAACTGCGTCATGCGGCTGGCCTCGCCGAAACCAGTAATACAAGAGAAGATCCAGGCCAGTTCGGTGTGCTCCGGCACATGGCTTTGGATAAACAGCGTGCAGCGCTCGGGGTCAAGGCCGATCGCCAGCAACTGTGCAGCAGACAACCGGGTTCGCTGCCGCAACACCTGTGGATCCCACTCGACCGTGATTGCGTGCAGATCGACGACGCAGTAGAACGCATCGAACTCGTCTTGGAGTGCGACCCAGTTCTGCAACGCACCAAGGTAGTTGCCGAGGTGAAAGGAGTCAGATGTCGGCTGGATGCCCGAGAGCACCCGCGGCCGGTTGTGCGAAGTCATAACTCATTCTCCCAAATGGCTGGGCTCGCCGACGCCATTTTCGGCTGGCGGCGCGCTGACCCGAACCCTAGCCACCCGGCGTCCATCGAGTTCGGCGACCGCAAGACGGTGGCCACCGACTTGCACCGACTCACCCAATTCGGGGAGGTGACCAAGCTCTGCCATCAGGAACCCAGCCACTGTCTCGTAGGGACCCTCGGGCAGTACAACCCCTGCCTGCTCTGCAAAATCGTCGGTATTCAGCAGCCCGTCGACGACCACGTCGCCGCCGCGCAGGCGATCCAGGCCACCTCCGTCGAGGTCGTACTCATCGCGAATATCACCGACGACCTCCTCGACGAGATCCTCGAGTGTCACGATGCCCGCCGTCCCACCGTATTCGTCGACGACAATCGCCAGGTGCTGACGCTCGCGCCTCATCTCCGACAAGGCTGCGAGCACGTTCTTGCCGTCAGGCAGCATCTTGACCGGCCGGACGAGATCGCCGATCCGAACTGTGCGTGGATCGACTTCGGCTCGGGCCGTGACGAGGTCACGGATGTGCACGAAGCCGACGACGTCGTCGTGCGATCCGCGCACGACTGGATACCGCGAGTGCGGGCCTGACGCGACGAGCTTCAACGCCTGCTGCACTGTCGTTGTGGCGTCGAGAAACTCGACCTCCGTGCGCGGCACGAGCACCTCCCGCAACCGGCGGTCGCCCGCAGTGAAAACCTCATCGATCAGTCGACGCTCGTCGCGACCCAGCGACTCATGCGTCGCGACCAGTCCGCGCAGCTCTTCTTCACTGATGGATTCGCGTGGCGCATCGGGGTCGCCGCCGAGCAGTCTGACCACGACGTTGGTCGACAGCGACAGCAGCCAGATGACCGGCCGCATCAAACTCGCGAATCGGTCGAGAGTCGGTGCGGCCAACTGTGCAGCCCTCTCGGCGCGCTGAAGTGCCAACCGTTTGGGCACGAGCTCGCCGAGCACCAGCGTCACGAACGAGATGGACAATGTGACGATCAAGAACCCGAGAATGTCGGCCCAACGGTGCGTCATCCCGAGGCGCTCAAGTTCACGGCCTGCGGCAGCGGAAAGTGTCACCGCGCCATAGGCGGATGAGAGCAGCGAGGTCAGTGTCACGCCAATCTGCACGCCCGCCAGGAATCTGTTCGGGTCGGACGTTAGTCTCGCGACGGCCGCGCCGCGACGTCCCCTTGTCGCAAGCCCGCGGACCTGGCTGTCGCGCAGCGAAATGAGCGCGATCTCGGTGGCGACAAACACGGCCTCAATGACGACGAGCGCCAGCACCACCGCGATGTCGAGCGCCACCTTCATCGCACGACACCGCCGAGCGCCTGACTGCAGTGCGCCTGACCATCGCCGCCGTCCATAGCGATCAGGCTAGCGGGCGGGCAGCCGGCGGACCGTGTAACGGTAGCCCTTCCACACGGGTTCGCCCGACGCGTCGGCACGGACCTCGACCACCTCACCGCCCGCCGCAGCCACCAGTGCGGTCACCTGTCGTCTCGGAACGCCGTCCATCGTCATCGGCGCCGCCCATCCGCGACGTGCCCTGCGCAAGAGCGTCAATACGCCATTCGGCACAACGCGCAGCACCGCGTTGCGAACGGTCGGCGCTCGATGCGACAGCTCCTGAAAAACGACCACGCCGCCCGGACGCAAGACCCGCACCAACTCGCTGATGTAGCCAGCCGCGGCCTTCGGCGGGATGTGCTGCAACACCAAAATCGAGTACGCGAAATCGAAGGTCGCGTCGTCGAACGGCAATGTCGGTGTCGTGTTGACGACGTAAGAAACCTTCTCAGGAAAAGCGTTACGAACCTTCGCGCCTTCGATCATCGACGCGGCAACATCGACGCCAGTCACTGAATCAAAGTGGACGGCGAGTGCCTGGCTTAGGCGCCCAAGGCCGCAGCCGAAGTCGAGCGCCGCATTTCGTGCAGTGAGCAGCTCGCCAAGTTCGTTCAGCGTGGCGTCGATCTCTGTGCGTCCGGTTGCGAAGAACCCGTCGTCGTCCCAGCTGCCTTGTCGACCGGGCTCGGAAAGTATCGCCCAATGCGGATCGCGACGGCCCAACTCGTCCCAGGCCGCGGCCTCGCGATCGAGATCGGGGTCAGCCAACTTTGGAGCGCAGGTTCTCGTCGATAGCAGCCAGAAAGTCTTCCGTGGTAAGCCATCCGGTGTCTGGGCTAACGAGCAGCGCGAGGTCCTTCGTCATCTTGCCGCTCTCGACGGTCTCAACGCAGACCTCCTCGAGGGCAGTGGCGAAGGCGGTGACGTCGGGAGTGTTGTCGAGCTTGCCGCGGTGCTGCAGTCCACGAGTCCACGCGAAGATCGAAGCGATGGGATTCGTCGATGTGGCCTTGCCTTGTTGGTGCTGACGGAAATGCCGCGTGACCGTTCCGTGCGCAGCCTCGGCCTCAACGGTGCGACCGTCGGGCGTCATCAATACTGACGTCATCAGGCCGAGTGATCCGTAGCCTTGTGCGACAGTGTCGGACTGCACGTCGCCGTCGTAGTTCTTACAGGCCCAGACATAGCCGCCCTCCCACTTCAACGCGGCAGCGACCATGTCGTCGATGAGCCGGTGCTCGTAGGTCAGGCCGGCTGCTTCGAACTCTGCCTTGAACTCGGTCTCGAACACCTCGGCGAAAAGATCCTTGAAGCGGCCGTCGTAGGCCTTCAGAATCGTGTTCTTCGTCGAGAGATACACCGGGTAGTTGCGGTTGAGTCCGTAACGCAGCGACGCGCGTGCAAAGTCGCGGATCGAGTCGTCGAAGTTGTACATGCCCATGGAAACGCCGCCGCCGGTGAACTTTGCGACTTGGAACTGCATCGGCTCACCCTCGCCGTCGGGCGTGTAGGTCATCGTGACAGTGCCTGGCCCAGGAACCACGAAGTCAGTCGCCGAGTACTGATCGCCGTGGGCGTGGCGGCCGATCACGATCGGCTTGGTCCAGCTCGGAACGAGCCGCGGAATGTTGCTGATGATGATCGGCTCGCGGAAGATGACCCCGCCGAGGATATTGCGAATCGTGCCGTTGGGCGACCGCCACATTCTCTTCAGACCGAACTCGGTGACGCGTCCTTCGTCGGGCGTGATGGTCGCGCATTTCACGCCGACGCCGTGCTTCTTGATGGCATTCGCCGAATCGACGGTGACCTGATCGTTGGTCGCATCGCGGTGCTCGATACCGAGGTCGTAGTACTCCAGTTCAATGTCGAGGTAGGGCAGGATCAACTGGTCCTTGATGAAGTGCCAGATGATGCGCGTCATCTCGTCGCCGTCGAGCTCGACGACAGGATTGACAACCTTGATCTTCGCCATCTGTTCTCCACTACCTCGAATCGAGCACTAACCCGACCACTGTAAGCGGGCGTCTATCACCGGCGCGAAACTACAGATGAGCGACGTCGGCCTGCTTGGCGCGAACCGCTTCGGCGGCTGCGTGTAACGCTGCAAGCTCCGCATCGGTGAGCGGAGTTTCGACGACCTTCCGCACGCCACTCGCACTAAGCTCCGCTTCGACGCCGAGATAGACACCACTGATGCCGTACTCACCGTCGACCCACGCGCACACGGGCATGACCGAGCCGGAGTCCGCCGCGACTGCCCTCGCCATCCGTGCTGCCGCCGCTGACGGCGCGAAGTAGGCAGACCCGGTCTTCAGCAACGCGACGATTTCGGCGCCGCCGTTGCGCGTGCGCGTCACGAGGTCGTCGATGATGTCGGGCGACAGGAGTTCGGTCAGTGGGCGCTTCGTGCCGTCGATCGTCACGGTGCACGCAGACGGAACCGGCACCATCGTGTCGCCGTGCGAACCAAGCGTCAGGGTGTGTACTGCACCCACCGGCACACCCAGTTGGGTTGCGACGAAGTTGCTGAATCGCGCAGTGTCGAGCATGCCGGCCTGGCCGAGCACTTGGCTTTTCGGGAAGCCGGTCGCGAGCTGCGTCAATGCGGTCATCTCGTCGAGCGGATTCGACACCACGATGACAACCGCGTTCGGTGCATTCTTCGCGACGTTCTCTGCGACGCCGCGCACGATTTTCGCATTGACCTCGATGAGATCCATCCGGCTCATGCCCGGCTTGCGCGGCAGGCCTGCTGTGATGATGACGACGTCGGATCCGCCGATCGCGTCGTACCCCTCGCCGTCCGCCGTCGTCGTCTGGCCAACGAGAACAGTCTCGAAACCCTCGATCGGCCGCGACTGGTTCATGTCGAGGGCAATGCCCTCGGGCTTGCCCTCAACGATGTCGGTCAGCACGACCGACTCGAAGATGTCGTACTCGGCTAATCGAAGTGCGGTGGTCGAGCCATAGAAGCCTGCACCGACGACGCTGACCTTGCCCTTGCGCGCACCATTCGTCACGCCGTCATGCTATTGGGGCCGCGGTTCGATCACGTTCAGGGGGTTGGGGCCACATGGTGACGGCCCTCGCCGCGCGACGCTAGAACGCCGTGGGGTGCGGGCCCTCAAGTCAAGCGGCAGCGCCCCTGAGAAGCCGAGTGCTGTCTTGGCGGCACCTCCACGCTGGTTGACAGCGTGGAGGTGCCGTCAAAGATTGCCGTGCTGGCCACGGCGCCCCTCACGCTGCCGAGGTACGTGCTTATCGATGCCGGGAGAACTGCGGGATCCGACAGCACCATCGCGCCGCCGAAGGGCGCCTGGTGGACCCCGCCGTGACCCGACGCGCCGATCCAGAGGCTGAAGGCGCCGCCCATGTAGATCGTGCCGGTGCTCTGGTCGACGAACATGGCCTGGACCCCGCCGTTGCCGCCGTCGACGTTTGTTGCCGAGCGTGTCGCCGGTGGCCGCAAGCAAAAGGAGTAACTCACACCCCGAAATTCGAGGCGATCACCCGTTAGGCCTCTTAAGTACTGGTGATCAATGCCAGAAGCATCAAGGATCCACCCATTGCGGACATTGTTACCACGTCGGTGAATCGCGACCGGACCGCAAGAAGCCCTGCTCGCCTGGTCGGTAGCACGAGGCGAAAGAACGCGCCGCCGAGCACCGAACCCGCAATCACCAGGTTGCCCCAGCGGAAGTGGTGGAGACCGATGATGAGGAGGCCTAGGGCGACACCGCCGATGACCGCGGCCAGCGGCAGCTCGCGCAGCACCCGCATGCGTTCCTGCGATTCGACCGCCACGACCTCTGGCACGTCGGCGACCTCTGGCACGTCGGCGACCTCGGGCACGTCAACGACCTGAACGTCTTCAACGACTTCGACGACGGAAGCAGCGATCAACGGCTCGGTAAGCCGGGTCTCAGCTGACGGGGACGTCACAAGGCCAAGTCTAACCGGCGTAAGCCCCAGCAAACGTCGCTGCAGCCTCCGCCGCCTCGACCACATTGGTCAGCAGCATCGCCCGCGTCATGAGCCCGACGCCTCCCGGCATCGGAGCAAGCCAGCCTGCGACCTCGCTCACACCGACCGCGACGTCGCCAACGTAGCGACTCTTCCCGTCGTCCCCCACGACCCTGGTGATACCCACATCGAGCACCGCCGCGCCGGGCTTCACCATGTCGGCGGTGATGAGGCCGGGCACCCCGGTCGCCGCAATCACGATGTCGGCCCGCCGCACATGACCGGCGAGATCGACCGTGCCGGTGTGGCACAACGTGACCGTCGCGTTCTCGCTGCGGCGGGTGAGTAGCAGCCCGATCGGACGCCCGACCGTCACGCCGCGTCCGATGACGACAACATCGGCGCCATTGATCGGGACGTCGTAGCGGCGGATCAGCTCCACACACGCGCGCGGCGTGCACGGCAGCGGACCCGGCTGCATGAGTACCAGTCGACCGAGGTTGCTCGGGTGCAGCCCGTCGGCGTCCTTGCGCGGATCGACACGCTCGAGCACCGCGAACTCGTCGAGACCGCGCGGCAGCGGCAGCTGGACGATGTAGCCGGTGCAGCTCGGGTCGGCGTTGAGTTCGTCGATGACGGCCTCGACCTCAGCCTGCGAGACGGACGCCGGAAGCTCGTGCTGGATGCTCGCGATCCCGACCTCTGCGCAATCGCGATGCTTGCCCGCAACATAGGCCGCGCTCGACGGATCGTCGCCGACCAACACAGTGCCGAGCCCCGGCACGACGCCGGCATCGCGCCGCGCCGCGACGCGAATTCGCAGGTCGGCCTTGATCTCCGCCGCGTTGATCTTGCCATCGAGAATCGTCGCCGTCACGATGCCAGTCTTTCATGGACGCCGAGGTGGCTCGCGTCAGCGCAACCCGCCCGGCGAAGGCGGGCGTCAGTGGAAGAAGTGACGGGTCCCGGTGAAGTACAGGGTGATCCCTGCTGCCTCGGCGGCCGCGATGACCTGAGCGTCGCGGATCGACCCGCCGGGCTCGACGACCGCCCGCACTCCCGCGTCGATGAGCAGCTGGAGGCCATCGGCGAACGGGAAGTAGGCGTCGGACGCGGCGACCGAACCTACCGACCGGTCCCCCGCTCGCCAGACCGCAAGGCGGGCCGCGTCGACGCGGTTGACCTGACCCATTCCGACGCCGACGGTTGCCCGATCCGACGCAAGCAGGATCGCGTTCGACTTCACCGCCCGCGACGCGCGCCAGGCGAAGTCGAGGTCGGCGAGCGTGCCTGCATCAGCCGGTGACCCGGCCTGCAGAACCCAGTTCGCGGAGTCATCGCCGTCCGATTCGATGTCGTCGACGCTTTGCATCAGCATGCCGCCACTGATCTGCCGGGTCTCGAACGTGCGGCCCGGGTGCATACCAGCGCAATCCAGCAGCCGCAGATTCTTCTTGGTGGTCAGCAGATCGAGGGCGTCGTCGTCGAACCCGGGGGCGCACACAACCTCGGTAAAGATCTCCGCGATCTGCTCAGCCAGCGTGAGGCTGACGTGCCGGTTCGTGGCGATCACGCCGCCGTACGCCGATGCCGGATCGCACGCGTTCGCCTTGCGGTGAGCTTCGGCGATGTCGGCACCCAAAGCGATTCCGCACGGATTCGCGTGCTTGATGATCGCCACGCAGGGCTCGGTGAAGTCATACGCAGCTCGGCGGGCAGCATCGGTATCGACGTAGTTGTTGTAGGACATCGCCTTGCCGTGGAGCACCCGCGCCTGCGCGAGACCTTGCGCACCGTGGTCGGCGCGGTACAGGGCAGCTCGCTGGTGCGGATTCTCGCCGTAGCGCAACACCTCGGCCCGATGCCAGCTCGCCCCGACCCATTCCGGAAACCCACTGCCCCGGTCGGTCGGCGCGTACGTGTTGCCGAGCCATGACGCGACCGCGATGTCATACGACGCCGTGTGCACGAACGCATCAACGGCGAGGGCCTTCCGCTCCTCGAGGGTGAAGCCGCCCTCATGCAACGCGTCGAGTACGTCGGAGTAGCGCGCCGGCGAGACGACCACGGCGACCGACGGGTGGTTCTTCGCCGCCGCGCGAACCATCGAAGGGCCGCCGATGTCGATCTGCTCGATCACGGTGTCGGGCGTGCCGCCACGGGCGGCCGTCTCCCGAAACGGGTACAGGTTGGAGACGACGAGATCAAAGGCCTTGATGCCGAGCTCCTCGATCTGGCGCAGGTGCTCGGGCTTGCGGGTGTCCGCGAGCAGACCAGCGTGCACCTTCGGATGCAGCGTCTTCACCCGGCCCTCGAGTATTTCCGGAAAGCCGGTCAGCTCCTCGACCTTGATCACGGGAACACCCGCTTCGGCCAGCACGGCGGCAGTGGTGCCCGTTGACACGATCTGCACGCTGGCGCTCGCCAATCCTTGCCCGAGCTCGACCAGGCTGGTCTTGTCGTAGACGCTGATCAACGCCCTCTTGATCGGACGACGGCCCTCAGCTGCTTGCGTACTCAAGGAATGCTGACCCTTCTTCCGGTGACGGTCCAGCCCTCGCGGGCCATCGCGCCGACAGTGTCGACCAGCAGTTCGCGCTCGACGATTTTGATGCGTTCATGCAGCGTTGCCTCGTCGTCGCCGTCGAGCACGTCGACGCTTCGTTGGGCCAGGATCGGCCCGGTGTCGATTCCTTCGTCGACGAAGAACAACGTGCAGCCTGACACCCGCACGCCGTAATCGAGTGCCTCGCGCACCGCGTACATGCCAGGAAACGACGGCGACAACGCCGGATGCGTATTCACGATGCGCTCGCTGAACCTGGCCATGAACGCCTTGCCGACGAGCTTCATGAACCCGGCCAGCACCACCAGATCAGGCGAGTGCTCTGCGACTGCCTCAGCCAATGCGTCGTCCCATGCCGCTCGGTCTGCAAAGTCCGAAACAGCAAGGACAAACGTCGGGACGCCGACCTGCTCGGCCCGATCGATCGCGATCGTGTTTGGCCGGTCGGCGCCGACAACGACGACACGCGCGCCGTATTCGTCGACCGCGCAGGCATCCAAGAGGGCCTGCAGGTTGGTACCGGTCCCGGACACCAGGACGGCCACCCGCAACGGGGTCGCGACTGCGACGCTCAGCGCGGCCTCCTTCAGATGCGGACGCGCGCCACGATATCCGGCGGGTCAGACAGGCTCGGCGTCCGCCATCTCTTCAACGGCTGTGACCGACCGATCCCTGCGCCACCCGAGCAGCCACGTTGTCGCGGCAGCCAGCACGCCGACCTCGAATGTGACGGCAATGCCCACGTGCAATGCCGATGGTCCGACTTGCGCCATCCGGCCAGGACCGACCGGCCCCCCGGACAGCCAGGCAAGAATCCCCATCGCCAGCCCTGCGACGGCTCCTGCGGCGAGAGCCCATACGGCGTCCATGACCCGCTGCTGTTTCCACCACGGACCGTCAGTGATGGGCGCGGGCGCCGGGGCGCGCGCAAGTAGCCAGCCGGCGAGCAGCCCGGCACTGATCGGCGCGATCACCGCGAGCCGCGCGAACGTGGGCGGTGCTCCGTTGGCCGGCAGCGCCGCGAGCAACGGCACCGCAGGCAGTGCACCGAGATGAACTGCACCGAGGGTCACCGATGTCTTGGCCCCGACGGCGAATCCCGGCCCGACGGAGAACGCACTTCCCCAGATGGCGACATTGGGCAGGTAGGCCAGCGACACCGCCGCCATAAGCAACGACGCCGACAACCCGCCGTCCAGATTGCTCATCACCGTCGCCGCACGTCCGGCATGGAGCACCAGACCTGCACCCGCGATGGCGGCGCCGAAGCCGACGATGACGCCCGTCGCCGCAAACCCGGCACGCGCCACGCGCCGGACGGTTTGCGGCACCCGCGCCAGCACGACCGCCCGCTGACCGGTCTCGCGCAACGCTCCGACGAACGCGCAGATCAAGGCGAGGGTGAATGCGCCCGCGAGCGCCTGTAGCGGCTGGGGTTTGACCTGACCCAAGCCCGCGGGCTTGGTAAGTAGCGCCGCGATGACGCCGTAGGGGAGGGCTACCGCAAAGGCGGCGGCGATGCAGTCAAAAAGATCGCGCCCACTCGATAGCCTCGCCGCTTGGCGGCCGCCCCTCACAAGGAGCGCTCCTAGACCGACCGTGAGTCCGAGAGGGACGATCCCTACTGATCCCCCAGGGATCGCGAGGGTCGCGTGGTTCGCAAGTAACCACGCCTGCACCGCACTCGCCAGAGCCGGGCGGACGGCGTTCCCGTGACGGGTCGCGGTGACCCAGGCGGCGAGGGTGAGGCTGACGAGGCAGGCGAGGCCGAGGACCGTGGTCCACAGCGCCACGGCGATCCCGACGATGACGACTGGGCGCGGCTGGGGTGGGCGTTTCGGCCGCCGTCTCGCCTGGGGTGGGCGCGGCCCTGGTCTGGTCGGCCTCGTGGGTGCCGGTGGCCTGCCCGGTTCCCGACGCGCTGGACCATTGCGACCACCGGGGCCTGGTCGGGTCAGCGTGTCGGCCATGCCACCCATGCTGGCAGCCCCGACCAGCGTGGCCTGGCACCTTCAGCACGTCGGGGTGTCGGCGCTAATCCCATCGACGAGTTGCCCGCCGAAATCCTTGACCGCCACGACCGGTGTCCGGATCATGTCGTTTCGAATGTCGAGCCTTGGCCATCGGCAAGCCGCCGTGACGCCAACTTCAACCTCGACCGAAACGAGGGGACGCCGTGACGCTCCTCGCGCCTGCTGCACGCGCGGGCTTTCGGACGAGTGGTCAGCGGGTGGCAGTCGGCGCGATCGCAGCACTCGCGTTGGCCAATCTGCACGTGCCCGGACGACCGGCGACACTGTGTCCATTCCGCGCGTTGACCGGACTTCCGTGTCCGTTCTGCGGTGGCACGACCGCGGCCGTCAAGCTCGGCCACCTCGATGCGCTCGGCGCATTGCGGACCAACCCCGTCGTCGTGTTCGGCGCTGTCGTGGTGGCAGCGATGCCAGCGGTGATTGCGCTCCGATCGTCTCGGCCCGTCGCGCGTTGGCCGGGACTGTCTCCCACCACGATCATGGTGGCGGTCGCCATCGCCGTCGTGTTCTCCGAGGTCTGGCAGCTTTTCCGGTTCGGAATTCTCTAACTCAGCAAACGAAGGCTTCATCCAACGAGGAGGAATCGTGTCCACACCGTCGGATCCGGGCTCAGGGCAGCCCGACCCGTGGGCTGTACCACCAACTGACCCGTCCGGCCAGGGCGCACCGCCGCCACTTCCCCCTGCGTACCCGCCGGCGCCGCCGCCCGCGTACCCATCCGCTCCGCCGCCACCTGCGCCGGACTACGGCCAGCAGCCGGGATATGGACAGCCTCAGCCGGGATACGGGCAACCGCCGTACGGTGGTCCGCAACCGGGATACGGACAAGCGCCGCCGCCCGGATACGGCCAACCTGGTTACGGCCAACCTGGTTACGGCTACCAACCGATGGCGCCGACGTACAGCTACGCGAGCTGGGGTAAGCGCGTCGGCGCGTTTCTGCTCGACTTCTTTCTTCCTGGGGTGGTCGCGCTCGTCTGCCTGAGGATCTTCATCGCCCTCGGCGTCATCGTGTATCTGGCCGCGATCGTCTGGACCTTCTACAACATCTTCCAAGGCGGCAAGACCGGCGCGCGATGGGGCCAGAAGATCGTCGGCATCCGGATGCTGAAAGAAGCAACTGGTCAGCCGCTCGGCGGTGGCCTAGCGATCGGCCGCGCGTTCGTGCACTTCCTCGACAGCCTCCCGTGCTACCTCGGCTACCTCTGGCCGCTGTGGGACGCCAAGAAGCAGACGTTCGCCGACAAGATCATGGGCACCGTGGTTATCAACGCCTAACGGCTCGAGCACAACGAAGGGCCCGGACGGCGAACCGTCCGGGCCCTATTGTTTGTTGCCGCGCCAGATGCTCTTAGACGGTCGGGGTCTCGCTCGACCCCGCAGCCGGCGGGTAATCCGCGGGCGGCGGGTAACTCGGCGCCGCACCCTGCGGCGGGTAGGGAGCCGCTGGCGGAACGACGCCACCAGCAACAGCGCCGCCGCCCTTGTTCATGGCGGTCGGGTCCCAGGCGATCTTCTCGCCTGAGGCCATCAGGTTCATGACCGCGCCGACAACCACGGCGATGGCCAGGATGTAGAGAACCCACGCGCCCCACTTAAGGCCGACGGAGTAGCCACCACCACTCGCCGTCTTGTAGGTAAAGCCGCGGAGGAGCAGCAGGAGAGTTCCGAGCCCCGAGACCGCAACCACCAACAGGTTGGGGCCAATAGGGAGTGCCGGCATCGACGCGTTGGCGAAGACTCGCGCGGCGACGATGGCAACGGCGATGATGATCAACAACACCGCCAGGAAACCGTAGCTGTGCCACGCGGTAACGCTGGCGCTGCCGCCGAAGCCACCCGGCCCGTTGTACGACACGCCATAGAACGGCGCGAAGAACGACAGCAGCAGAAAGAGAATGCCGGCGCCGAGAATCACTTGGTCGTTGCGCTTGATCTGCTTCACATCGAAGCCGGGCATGTGCCCATCCTCCTCGAGACGTCACGACACGCTTGTGCCGTGCAAATTGAGCACCACTACACCGACGGCTACGCCGGCATGCAAAGAACGAGCCAACAGTGATCTATGCGGGGCCCTTGCGCAAGACTTGACACTCACTTTACGAAAGGCACCGCAAATCGCTTGCACCGGAGAGGAGCCGGCGCCTGGCGCCCTGATACATCAAAGTTTCGAACCCGACCGATGGGCCGTTACGCGGCCGTCACAGGGACGTCATGATCTCCCGCATGAGCCGCGCGGTCTCGCTCGGCGTCTTGCCGACCTGCACGCCGACCTTCTCGAGCGCTTCCTTCTTCGCCGCCGCGGTGCCCGACGACCCGGAAACGATCGCCCCCGCGTGGCCCATCGTCTTGCCCTCGGGAGCGGTGAAGCCGGCGACGTAACCCACGACCGGCTTGGTCACATTCGCTTCGATGAAAGCGGCGGCCCGCTCCTCGGCGTCCCCTCCGATTTCACCGATCATCACGATCGCGTCGGTCTCCGGATCTGCTTCGAAGGCGCGTAGGCAGTCGATGTGCGTCGTACCGATGACTGGGTCGCCGCCGATACCTACACATGTCGAGAAACCGATGTCGCGCAGCTCGAACATCATCTGGTAGGTCAGCGTGCCCGACTTGCTGACCAGACCGATGCGCCCGGGCTTGGTGATGTCGGCGGGGATGATGCCTGCATTCGACTGGCCGGGAGATGCGATGCCCGGGCAGTTGGGTCCGATGATGCGCGTCGCGTTGCCGCGTGCGGTCGCGTACGCCCACGCGGCCGTCGAGTCGTGCACCGGAATGCCTTCGGTGATGACGACCGCGAGTTCGATGCCCGAATCGATCGCCTCGAACATGCCCACCTTTGCGCCGGCCGGCGGGACGAAGCTCACGACAACGTTCGCGCCGGTCGCCCCCATTGCTTCGGCGATCGAGGCGAACACCGGCAACGACGTGCCGTCGAAGTCGAGGGTGCTGCCAGCCTTCTTCGGGTTGGTGCCGCCGACGATCGTGGTGCCCGCGGCCAGCATCCGCCGCGTGTGCTTGCTGCCTTCTGACCCGGTGATGCCCTGCACGATGACCCGGCTGCTGCGGTCGAGAAAGATTGCCACTATCGCCTGCCAACCGACGCGAGCTCGGCGACACGCTGCGCCGCGCCGTCCATCGTGTCGTTTTGCTCGACTCCCGGAAGTGCGGCTGCGGCCAGCACTGCGCGTCCTTCTTCCGCTCGGTTTCCATCAAGGCGGACGACGAGGGGCGACGAAATCTGCTCACCTGCATCGGCCAACTTGCCGAAGGCCGCGACAATCCCGTTTGCCACTTCATCGCATGCGGTGATGCCGCCGAACACGTTGACGAAGACAGAACGAACCGACGGGTCGGACAACACGATGGTCAAGCTGGCCGCCATCACGTCGGCGGAAGCACCGCCACCGATGTCGAGAAAGTTCGCCGGCCGCACTCCGCCGTATGCCTCGCCTGCATAGGAAACGACGTCGAGGGTGCTCATCACGAGCCCTGCGCCGTTGCCGATGACGCCGACCTCACCGTCGAGTTTCACGTAGTTCAGGTGCGCCTCTTTGGCGCGCGCCTCGAGGGGGTCGCCTGCCTCCACGTCGGCGAGCGCCGCGTGGCCCGGTTGGCGGAATCCGGCGTTCTCGTCGAGGGTGACCTTCCCGTCTAGCGCCAGGACCACTCCGTCCGGCGTCTTCACGAGCGGATTCACTTCGACCAACGTCGCGTCTTCTTTGGTGAAGACTTCCCAGAGCGCGACGATCACGTCGGCAGCTTGGTCGAGGATCTCGGCCGGGTAGCCAGCCGCAACCGCGATCTCGCGGGCGAACGCGACGTCGACCCCGACCATGGCATCGATCGGCACCTTCGCCAGCGCTTCGGGCGACTCGAGCGCGATCTGCTCGATCTCGACGCCGCCTTCACGCGAGGCCATCGCGAGAAACGTGCGGTTCGACCGGTCGAGCAAGAACGAGAAGTAGTACTCCTCGGCGATGTCACTCGCTTCGGCGACCAGCACCCGGTGCACGACGCGGCCCTTGATGTCCATGCCCAGGATTGCGTCTGCCTTCGCATACGCATCGTCGGGGCCATCGGCCAGCTTCACGCCACCAGCTTTGCCGCGACCCCCGACCTTGACTTGCGCCTTGACGACGACCCTGCCGCCCAACTCCTTCGCAATCTCTTGCGCGCGGGCGGGCGTCGTCGCCACCTCGCCGCGAAGCACCGGGACGTCATGTGCAGCGAACAGGTCGCGTGCTTGGTATTCGAACAGGTCCACGACGTTGAGGTTATCCAGCAGGTCGCGCCGTGAACGAGCGGGGTTGCTTGCGGACGTCGATTCGGCGATGGCTGTGGATGAACCGGTGCACAACCGGTGGAGAACCGTAAGAATTCAGGGGACAACTCACCAGGTTCTGTGGACCGCAAAAAATCCAAAAAGTTCTTTCGTCAAAGGCCTTGCGGGTCGTTCCCAGGACCGCTAGAAATCTCCCAGTCACCGATCAAGGCGACGGTTCTGGAAGGTTCCGGGGCGAGAAGCAGAAGGAAAGTCGCGGGCAACCGTAGGCAACTTAGGTGGATCGACCCGGCGCATCAGATCGAGAGGAACGACGAGGGGCGACCTGAGTCGAGCCACTCGAAGTTGAGCTTCTGGGTTCGGTCTCTGAAGCTTTGCAGAGCGCGGGGCGACTCGAGTTCGGCAGAGTCTGATGAGTTCCGGATCGTGGTTCAGAAACCTCGGTCCGAGTTGATCAGCAGGGCAACTTGCAGATCAGCGCGGCGGAGGCGGTCGATCCGCGAACGTCACCAGAGATTGGCGGCAGGTTGGCCGCAAGGCTGATCTAAGTGAGGCCCCTCTATCTCGTAAATAGAGGGGCCTCACGCTTTTGTCGATCGTGTCGCAATTGCCGCTGACGGTCGAAGCGACACGCCGAGCGCACATTCCCTCGTCCCCGCCTAAACTCGCAGAGCGTTGAAGCCCAGCGCTCGTTCTTGCGAGCGCTGGACTCCAGCGGTCTCAAGGGTGGCGGGTCGCCGCGGCGCCGCAGCCTTACGGGGCGACTGAGACCCCGAGGGTCGCGCGAACCCATTCCACGATGCGCTGCGTGCTGGCGCCGGGAGTGAAGACCTCGGCGACCCCGAGCGCTTTGAGCTCCGGGATGTCGGCAGCGGGAATGATGCCGCCGCCGAAGACGACGATGTCGGAAGCTCCGCGCTCGCGCAGCAGATCGAGCACTCGCGCGAACAGCGTCATGTGCGCGCCCGACAACACGGAAAGCCCGATCGCGTCGGCGTCTTCTTGCACGGCGGTCGCAACGATCTGCTCCGGAGTCTGATGCAGCCCGGTGTAGATGACCTCGACGCCGGCGTCACGCAAGGCGCGGGCTACCACCTTCGCGCCGCGGTCGTGCCCGTCGAGACCGGGCTTCGCCACAACGACGCGCACCCGCCCGGCGTCCGGCATGATCTCCACCTCCCGCGTGCACCTGCGTCGAGCGTATTCCTCGCGCCGGTTCATCGACCGATCCGGACGAAGCTTTGAGCTCACCCGAGCGCCGGGATTAGGGTCGGGCTGGTCGATGCCGATGAATCCGGATGGAATCCCGGTGAAGGGTGGCGATGAGCGACGACGTGTTCGAGGACGTTCTCCTCGCTGCCCAAGAGGGCGACGAGAACGCCTTCGCGCAGTTGTGGCGGGCACTGAACCCACCAGTCGTCCGATATTTGCGGACGCTTTCGCCGTCCTCGGCGTCCGACCTGGCTTCCGAAACCTGGGTGCAGGTGATTCGCAACCTGGCGAAGTTTTCGGGCGGAGAGCCCGCGTTTCGCGCCTGGGTTTTCACGATTGCCCGCAACAAGGTTCTCGACGCGGTTCGCCATGATCACCGCCGGCCTCGTTCATCGAGCGACGATATAGCGCTCGACCAGCTGCCCTCGCCGGACGACACAGCCCAGCTGGCCATGGACAACCTGAGCACGGATGCCGCCTTGGATCTGATCGCCTCGTTACCGCGGGACCAAGCCGAAGTGATCATGCTCCGCGTGGTCGCGGGCCTCGATGCGACCGCCGTGGGCGTCATCCTCGGGAAAAGCCCGGGCGCCGTCAGGGTCGCGGCGCATCGTGGGCTGCACCGCCTCCAAGAGCTCGTGGGCCGCCCGCCCGTCACCCTTTCGGCCCAGCAGGAGGGATTCCAGTGACATTGCGAGCTCGCCCAAGAGGAGCGCTGTAACGCTATGCACGACGATGACGTTTGGGGAGGTGAGATGCCAAACCTGCCCTTCTGGCGACGCCACAACGATCAGACCGACGCGGAGCAGCTAGACCAGCTGCTCGACGCCGGCCAGTTCGACGCGGCCGCCAATCCCGAATGGCAGTCA